>Ga0187781_10001181_pt1 | contig 19706 bp, 11 predicted proteins | sample 0715_SJ02_MP02_2_FD_132447 | JGI IMG/M metagenome (GOLD analysis project Ga0187781, IMG submission 132447) | Tropical peat soil microbial communities from peatlands in Department of Meta, Colombia - 0715_SJ02_MP02_20_MG | ecosystem: Environmental > Terrestrial > Soil > Wetlands > Peat | place... | reverse complement strand
GAGATCGACAGCCGCGACGACGACAACGGCACCATGGAGACTGCCTACTTTGGTAACGCGCCCTGGTGGTATCACGGGAATCCGCCCGGCCCGTGGATAATGACCGACCAGGAGAACAACCTGGTCGGCTGCGTAAACCCCGATGGCTCCAAACCCTGCGTCAACCTGCCGAACATCACCTGGCGATTCGTGACCTTCATCGCCAAGGGCGAACCGCACCACTGGACCTCCATGGGCGGCGACGCGCAGAAGGGCACACTGAAGGTCATGTTCGACGGACCGCGCGTCGACTTCACCTATGACCCAATGCGCAAGCAGGGAGCCATCCTCCTCGGGAACGGCGGCGACAACAGCAACGGCTCGCAGGGCACCTTCTATGAAGGCGCGATGACGGCCGCGGGTACCTTCCCGACAGACGCCACCGACCAGTTGGTGCAGGCCAACGTGGTTGCTGCCCGGTACGACGTTCCACAGCTAAGTCTGGCCCCCGCGTCGGCAACTGCCACGCCGCCGCGACTCCAGACGTTCTCACCGGGATCCTCGCAGGACACCACCGTGACATTCACGAATACCACCGGGGCGCCCGCAACGGACATCAAGTTGAGCATCTCCGTGCCTAAGCAGTGGACCTCTGTCGTTCCGGGTAAAAACGAGACATCGGTAGCGATCGCTGGCCCGGTCGTGCCGGGCGCGAGCGTGAGCGCAAATTTCAAGATCACCTCGGGACCAGCGGCCTTCAACGGGGATCTCGTCGGCGATGCCCGGTGGACAAACCAGACGAGCGGCAGGCGTCAGTCCGAGACAACGGCTGAGAAGGTGCGGAACGTCAGCTCGGTCAAGATCAACGAGTTCCGAATTAGCGACGGTTCTGCCAACTCGACGAACTCCTTCATCGAGCTTTACAACGCTGGCTCCAAGGACGTTGACATCTCCAACTGGACCCTGACCGAGCACCCAACCCAGCAGCCCATCTTCTCAACGGTGAAAATCCCGGCTGGGACGAAGCTCGCGGCCGGCGGCTTCTACCTGCTTGGCCTCGCCAACTCCGGGCTGGCGGCCCCGGCGCGCAAGGGTGACACCACCATCAGCGTCAGAAGCACAACAGGCATGAACGTTGGCGATTCGATCAGCATCGACACCGGCTCCGGCTCGGAGACCCGCAAGATCGTAAGCATCGGGACGGCAGCCGGCAACAGTACGACGGTGTGGCAGCCCCTCCCGGAGGGTCCGGTGATCACGATCCCCCCCGGCTCGACCAGCATGCCGGTCACCAGCGTGGCGGGCTTCGCGGTCGGCGAGAAAATCGCCCTCGGCTACGGCGCCACCTACCCCGCTATCGCCAAAGCAATCGAGCGGTACGAGGTGGCCACGGTCAGCGCGGTTGGCAAGCCAGGCACGCAAGCCTACTTGGCGGCGGACGCGCCCGCTGGAGCGACCAACATCAAGGTGACGTCCGTGGCCAATATCTCGGCCGGTGACAAGATCAGGCTAGACATCGACAGCGTCCGCCATGGGATCGAAACGGTTACGGTCACGCGCGTCGGCACGCAGGCGAGCCACACCGCGCTTTCGGCTAATGCGAGCGCCGGCGCGGCCAATCTCAAAGTCCGTAACGCGAACGGTATCGTTGTGGGCGACCAACTGACCGTCGGTACTTCCGCGAACCTCGAGACGGTGACTATCACCGCCGTGGGCACCGGCGGCAGCGTGGACTTTAGGCCGGTCCTCGCTCGGGCGCATGCGGCCAGGGAGTGGGTGGTCGCTCAGGGCACGGGCCTTGACTTGGCCGCCCCGCTGAAATTCAACCATGCGGCCAACCTCCCCTTCAGCGATCGGGGAACCGGGATCAGCTTCCGGCCCGCAACGCCCTTTGCCCACTCGAGCAACGAGCCCGTCCAGCCGCTCGGCACCGGCATCACGCTCGACTACCCCCTGGTCAAAGACCACGAGATCAACGCAGTTGTCCGTGACGCCGCGGTCACCACCGCAGGCTACCAGGGGACGCCGGTACCCAACCAGTGGTTCGGGGGCCCTGAGCTTGCCGCCAACTCTCCCTTCTTCGGCCGTACCATCTCCCTCAGGGAGGGCAGCATGGTGCTACGTGACGCCGCTGGCTTAGTTGCCGATAGCCTCAACTACGGCGGCCTCGTCGACCCATGGGCCGCTGAGGGTTACCAAGCCACCTCCGGATCCGGCGAGAGTGGCTGCTATGTGCCGACGCCCGGCTTGGCCGGTGGCTTCGGGCTGGTCGCTGGGGCCCCCAGCGCGATGAATAGGAGCGCGGGCCGATTCCCGGACGGCCTAGACACTGACAGCAACTGCACCGATTTCTTGTTGCAGCCCGCCACCACCCTAAGGACCGGGTCGGCCGCCGGAGCAACCAATATCAAAGTCGCCAGCGTGGCAGACTTTGGCGCTGGCCAGACGATTCTGATTGATAGGGGCGCTGACTTCGAGACCGCCGTCATCGCGACGGTTGGGACGGCAGGCGCCACCACGGTGGGCGCCGCCACCGGCGTGGGCGCGACCGTTATCCCGGTCGCCAACGTGATAGGCTTCAATACCGGCCAGACCATCACCATTGACAGTGGCGCAAACCGCGAGACGGCGATTGTCGCTTCCATCACCGGGGGCAGAGGTGGCGCCACAATCACCGTCGCCGCGCCGCTCGCTTTTGCGCACCAGGAGGGTGCACAGGTCGCCGGCACCGGTATCGCCCTAACCGCTCCGTTGACCAAGCCGCATGCCATCGGGGCGCAGGTGGCCAGGAGCCTTCCCACACCAGGTGCGCCCAACCAGTATTTCAGGTCCAGATAGAGGGCACGGCGAAAAAACTTTCCTCTGTGAACTCTGTGATCTATGCGGTGAGTTACGTGTCGGGCCGTACTCGGGCCGCCCTGGGCTACTTGGTTGCGGCAGGCGAGGGTTTGAGGTTGGCTGATAACTTGTGGGGCGGGGGCTGAATCTCGTCACCCCGGAAGAAGCGGCCGGGCGCGGCGCGCATCTCCGCCATGGCGGGGAATAGCTTTGAGTAGTCGTTTCGGGCGTTCCAAAAAAGGAATCCTACCCCGCCTTCCCCTCGGGCCGCGCTGACCTGAGTTCGGATATAGGCGTCCGAATACGTTTTGGTGTGCCAGGCAAAGGCCTGAAGCCAGGGCCGCAGCACAACCTCTGAATCCGCCGTAATCTCCGCAAAGCGCTGCATGGACTCGGTGATGAAATGTTCGGGCGCGTCGCCCGGCCTCGCGTACCCTTCCATGCCAAAGAAGTGAGAAGGATAAACCATGGGGGAGAGCACGTCGCAGAATCGCGCCATGGCGGGGATGTCCTGGCCGGTGTGCTCCAAATCCACCGGGCGTTGCCAGGCCATGACTCCGAAAACATCCAGCGAAAACAGGACTCCCAGCGGATGGAGTTCGTTGTAGGCGCGCGCAACAAACTTGGTGATTACGTCGGAGCGTTGCCAGTCAGGGTGCGAGGTTTGAAAGGCGAAGCGGGCATCCTTTTGATCGCCTTCCGCAGGAAAGCGAACGTAGTCGAACTGGATCTCGTCAGCGCCGGAGGTCGCGGCCATCCGGGCTAGGGCTAGATTGTAGTCTTGAACTTCCGGTCGTGAAGGGTCTGTCCAAACCAGTTTCCCTTCTTCTCGCCACGCTCGGCCGGTGCTGCGAGACTGGACTGCGAGATCGTTGTGGCTTTGCACAAGACATTCATCTCGGAAGACTGCAATGCGCACGATTGCATGTAGTCCGAGGGAATGGAGGAAGCGGATGAGCTTTTCAAAGTTCCGAATGAGAACATACTTCCGCTGTGCCGCGAGGGGGTGCTGGAAGGGAACATCAACCCAGCCGTCGAAGTCCTTTATGTCGAAAACCACGGCATTGCCTCCGGCGGCTCGCCAGCGCCGAATCAATTCGATGCCCTTTTCGCTGCCCGCCGTGTAGGCGGTCAGGTAGATCCCGCGCATCTCGAAATCCTTGGGGACGGGAACCGGCTGCTCGTGCAGCGGCGCGGCGAGAATGCCAGGGATGATAATCTGGTCGCCGGGCCGAAGGTACTTCCCTATCTTGCCGGGATTCGCCTGTTGGATGGCGGCCTCGAGTTCCGCCCTGGTCAAGTAAGAGGTTTGAGGGAGGTAATGGAGCGCCAGGGAAGGAAGACTCTCGCCGTGCGCTACGGTGTGTAGTTCAGTCTTTGTCGCAATGTCGAGTGAGCCGGTCGGCGCGAGGTTTTCGACGGGGGCTGCCGGCGGGTTGTTTTCGACGGGCTTTCCTTCGGGCTTCTGGGGTGTACTCTCGGTCGCGGTCGCCGCGGGCGCGGGAGGCGAACTCGGCGCCTGAGTTGCGGGTTGCGCCTTTACTTGTAGGGGAGTCGGCTCAGGAGGAAGAGTGGGCGAGCCGCCAAAAAGCAGCATGGCGACGAGCACTAGCGAGAATAGACTGCCTAGGAAATCTAACCTGGGACTGCCCAACACCGATTTTTTCGTCTTGCGCTGCAAGCTCCCATAATAGCAAGCTGAGGGAGAATATCAAGCATGCTTTTGGGCATTGGGCTGTCATTGGCGAGGATGACATGGTGAGAATCTTCGTGACGCGAGATAAAGGTGGCCCCGAGTGGAACAGGAAAACCCGACTGCTGAATTGGGAGGTCGAAGGTGACAAGAAAAGGACTCGTTCTGTCGTGTGCACTTATCTCAGTGGCTTTGTTTTTGACTCACGCAGGACTGGGACAAACAAAGATGTCGGAGCCTAAGACGGTGCTTCTTTGGTCGGAGGGGGCACCGGGAGCGGTGGGCACCGAGGATGCTGATCGGCCGTCGCTGACGCTTTACTCGCTCCCGGTGGGCCGCGTCGTCCGCAGCGCCGTCGTTGTCTGCCCAGGGGGCGGCTATGGTGCGCTGGCAATGGATCACGAAGGGCGCCAAGTGGCCGAGTGGCTGAACTCTTTAGGGATTGCTGCCTATATCCTGAAGTACCGCCTCGCGCCACGCTACCACCATCCTGCCATGTTGGAGGATGCGCAGCGCGCCTTGCGCTACGTCCGTGCGCACGGGCGAGAATGGGGAATTGCCTCGGACCGTATCGGCATCTGGGGTTTTTCCGCCGGCGGGCACCTGGCTTCCACCGCCGCGACCCACTTTGACCTCGGAAATCCGTCCGCTGCCGATCCCATCGAACGTGCGAGTTCGCGGCCGGATTTTGCCATCCTGGCCTATCCGGTGATTACCTGTAGCGAGTCGTTCAAACACCAGGGCTCTTGCAAGAACCTGTTGGGCGATAGCCCCGATCCCAAGCTCGTCGAGTATCTCTCGAGCGAAAAGCAGGTCACCGCTCAAACCCCGCCCACTTTTTTGTTTCACACGAATGATGACGAGGGTGTACCGCCGGAAAACAGCCTAGCCTTTTACATGGCCCTGCGCAAGGCGGGCGTGCCTGCAGAACTCCACATTTACCAGCACGGCCCACACGGGATAGGCTTGGCGCAGAAAGATCCCATCCTGTCCTCCTGGCCGCTGCGGCTGGCGGACTGGCTTCGATTGCACGAGTTTTTGTAAGGTGCGGCTTGCCGTCCCCTGATCGGCCTAAACGCGAGCCTTTCGGGTCCCTCAACTTTTCTTCATTGCGGTGGGCGATAGGTCATCGTATGATAAGGGCACCGGAAACCCCTTTGCCGAGCGTGATTCCTCCCGCCGAAAGGAGTAAGGATGGAACGCAAGTACAGACAGCGGGGATATATGGACTCGGATCGCGAGCAAGAAAGGTCCGAGAAAAGACCCGCCCACAAGAAAGATTTGATTGGGCCGAAGACCCCGACTATGCCGGGAAAACGCGAGGTGTCACGGTGTGCTGCCTGCGCCATGATTCTGCCGGTCGGGATAGACCTGCAAGGGCGCTGCCCAAAGTGTGGCTTTGAGCTGCACAGTTGCAAGCAGTGCGCCTTTTTCGACACGGCCGCGCGCTTTGAATGCACCCAGCCGATCACGGCTCGTATCCCCAGAAAAGACATCAGGAACAAGTGCAACTTTTATTCGCTACGAACCACCGTCGAGCGTGAGACCTCAACCTCCAAGCCTCTGGATGCGCGGCAGGCCTTCGAGAACCTTTTTCGAAAATAAGATAAGCCCCCATAGGCGGCTCTGCAGGAGTTGCGATTAGTGGGAAAGTCCCACGGGACCGCAGAGCCGCAATTCAGAATTCAAGATTCCACATTCAAGAGAATGTAATGAGAGCGGTGACTTTCAGTGAACCTTTGCGTGCCGCGAAAGAACTCACCGATAGTAGGTGCGGAGAACCTAAGATTTAATCATTATGTAACAAGTCTGTTTCACGCGAAGGCGCCAAGCCCGCAAAGGTCGCAAAGAGAAGGTTCTCTTCTTTGTGACCTCGCGGGCCTGGCAGGCTTCTATCGGGATTATTTGGAGGGGCGCAGGCGCCAGACAAAATGTCTATATCTCCTTTGTTATCTTTAGATTACACTTCTCCATTCGACCCTTATTGTCTTCCATTCGTCGTCAATTTCCCTCCATCCGCAGCATATGCATTGCTGGCGCAATAATTGGAATGGTCTAATTTCGCTTGCCGCAGGGAGAGTCTTACTCTGCGAGCGTAGTTCGGCCTTCGCCAAATTGGTTCGCGGTCGAGGCCCAGTTTCGTATCGACTAAGCCAAGGCTGAGCCGGCGGCCGCCAGCCATCGCTTGTCTTTTTCTCGTTTTTCGGGCTGCCATTGAGTTTTTTTTGATCCTGAAGTATTGATTGAATTCGTTCGCTTGAATTCAAAATCCTTTTCGAACGTCGATGAACAGCAAGAGAATTCGGATCTTAGGCCGAGAAAACGTCGCGAATTCGTGAGAATCACGAAAATCCCCGTGCTGTAGTACGTGCCTTTTCAGCGGCTTATGATTGGCGGTTGCCTTGCGATTGCAAGAGGCGGGAGAGCCCAGCCTGGTTGTTCCTTGCTCTCGCAGACTACGCGGTGATTGGCTTCCAAGGAGGCAGAATGGCTACTGTTACTATCGCTCCCGACGTACGAACCTCCCGACGGCGAGATTTCCAGAAGGTTCAGCCGTGCGCGACTTTTACCGGCGCGCCGATCGAACCCCTGCGGAAGGGCTTGCCCAAGGCCACACAGTCCGTTTGCCCGGAATGCCTGAAGAGAATTGAGGCGCGGTTGTTCGAGGAGAGTGGCGCGGTTTACATGGAAAAAAGCTGTGTCGAGCACGGCGAATTTCGAGACTTGATCTACTCCGATGCGAGGCTTTATCTCAAGATGGAGGAGTTCGAGTTCGGCGACAATCGTGGCATCGAAAACCCGCAATTCCCCGACGCCGTGCGCTGCCCGGAAGACTGTGGTCTGTGCTCGCTCCACACCTCCCATACGGTGCTTTCCAATGTGGATCTTACGAACCGCTGCAACCTCACCTGCCCGGTGTGCTTTGCCAACGCCAACGCCGCGGGATACCTGTACGAACCTTCCTTCGAGCAGCTGCGCGGGATGCTCAAGACGCTGCGTGAGCAGCGTCCCGTGCCCAACCGCGTGGTGCAATTTTCCGGGGGCGAGCCCACTCTTTATCCGCGTTTTCACGACGTTTTGCGCATGGCAACGGAAATGGGATTCACCCACATCCAGTGCGCCACCAACGGCATTGAATTCTCCGACGCGGAGTTCGCCCTCAAATGCCGGGAAGCAGGCCTTCACACGCTTTACCTCCAGTTCGACGGCGTCAGCGACGCAGTTTACCTCCGCATGCGCGGCCAGCGGCTGCTCGAAAAGAAGTTGGCGTGCATTGAAAACTGCCGGCGTGCGGGCTTGAAGATCATCTTTGTACCCACCATCGTCAAAGGTGTAAACGACCACCAGATCGGGGACATGATTCGCCTGGCCATCGACAATGTGGACTGCGTCAGTGGATTCAGCTTCCAACCGGTTTGTTTCACCGGCCGCATCAACCGCAGGGAACTCGAGAGCAAGCGCTTCACGCAATCAGACCTGGCCCATGCCGTGGCCGACCAGACCGGCTTGACCGACAAGTATGAGGATTGGTTCCCACTTTCCTGCATTTCGCCCTTCTCCAAGCTGCTCTCGAACTTGCAGAATTACAATCGCCCCAACCTCACCTCACACCCCCACTGCGCCATGGGGACTTACCTTTACGTTCACCCGCAGACGAAAACGGCCGTCCCCATTACCCGCTTCTTCGATATGCCAGCCATGCTGCGCGATATCGACTTGTTGGCCCGGAAAGCCGAGGGCGCACGATTCAAGATGTTCACCAAGATCGACGCGTGGCACAAGCTTCGCGGGCATTTCAAGCCGCAGTTTGCCCCGCCGGGTTTGACCTTCGAGCGCTTCCTGCAGACGCTTCAGGGCATGACCGACCATGAATATGGGCGGGGCCGGGGCGACGGCACATTCACGTACAAGACGCTGCTGGTGGCGGGCATGCACTTCATGGATTCCTACAATTACGATTTCGCCCGCGTCAAGCGCTGCGTCATCCACTACTCAGCGCCTAACGGCCTGGTCTATCCGTTCTGCATTTACAACTCCGGCCCCTGCATGCGCGAGAAAATCGAGCGTCAGTTCTCTGTGCCTTTCGATCCAAAAGCCGCGTAGCAAAACGGCAAAGGTTTTGTCCAGGTCGCTAATTAAAAGAGAATAATTCTTTTCGGCTACAGCTTTTAGAGGCGGGATTCCAAGGATTGCCGGTCAATCGCTGAAAGCGCACAGAGTTCTGCGCTTATCGATAGTCGAAGGAGCGAGTTGATCCAATTCGCCGGCCAATTATGACTTCGTGAGGCTTCTTTGAGGATGTAAAACGGAGGGGAGACTCTTGCGCCTATGAAAACCTTCGTGTGCCTCGTCGCGTTGCTAGCCTTCGTTCGATTGTCGTCTGCGCAGCAGTCTCTTCCAAGGGTCGATCACGGCGCGTGGGATACCCTGCTCAGGGAGTTCGTGAATGCGCAGCACCGCGTTGATTATGCGCGTCTAAAGAAAGAGGGTTCGGCGAGGCTCAAGGATTACATTACGAGTCTTGGCCAGGCCGGTAATCAACCGCTATCGCCATACGAAAAGAAGGCGCTGCTCATCAACGCTTACAACGCCTTTACGGTGCAATGGGTTCTGGACAACTATCCCATCAAGAGTATCCAGAATACATCCGCTCCTTTCACCGAGGCCCGTCACCGGCTGGGTGGAACGCAGGTTTCGCTTGATCAAGTTGAGTCCCAACTGCGAGCCATGGGCGATCCGCGCATTCACGCCGCCCTGGTCTGCGGCGCTCGCAGTTGCCCTCCGCTCAGGCGTGAAGCCTACGTGGCCGGGCGCTTGCAGCAACAGCTTGACGATAACGTCTGTCACTGGCTGGCCGACCCGTCTTTGAATACCTTCGACTCCGAGCGCGCCCAGGCAGAAATCAGCCCCATTTTTGAGTGGTACGAAAAGGATTTTGACTCTTACCCTGGCGGCTTGCAAGGATTCCTGCGCCAATACGCTCCTCCCGATGTGAAGGCGGTTCTGGGCAAGAGGAAGTTTCGGATTTACTTCAAAAAGTACGACTGGGGGTTGAACGATCAGTCGAGGCTTGGAGCGGATTATTCCGAATTGAAGCTCGCCATGAACGAGATCTAGGTCAGTCCTCGCCCGCCTGGGTTGCTTTCAAATGAAGGGGCTGGCGATCTGCTCTCAGTGGAAGTTGTAGGCCCGAGCGAAATCGAGACAAGTTGCCTCTTTTGCCCCATCAGTACTTCGCGATGGAATGCGTCGCAGCCAATGCACAGGTTCTGGTAAACGCGGCCATCAGGGAGCGTCAGTTGCGATTTTTCGAGAAACTTGTCCACGCTCCAGCCATGCGAAATGCCCATACGCTCCGGGTGGCCCATGGAGATGGCTTCGTACACCGGATTCCCGAGCATCCGATCCAGGATGGTTTCGAGTCTTTCTTCAAGCAGGTTTCCAATGGCCAACTGGGTTTTCATGCAACAGGGGTAGACGTTTCCATTGGGTTCCACCGAGACTTCCGAGCCACTGTAACGATACTGCAGAAAATTCAACCCACCTGACCAACCGTTGCAAAAGTTGTCGGCGAGGGTGGCGGTGGACAACCCATTGACCTGGGCTCGCCCACGCGGCCAGATCTTGCCGATCCAAGTGTCGGGCGTTGCGCCAAAGAAGCTAAAGTACCGGTGTTGCTCGTCGCCCCAGCCCGCGCGGTCAGGGGCCGCTGGCAGCGGCTGCAGGCCGTGATCGAGGAACAGGGAAGTAAGCTTCTGCTGCATTGCCTCGCGAGCGGATTCCTTTTCGAGACCCGCATGGAAGGGGTCAATACCGGAAACCGAAACCACGTGGACGTGAAGACTCAGGAGCTCGCGCAGGATTTCCTCCGTAAGGACGTCACCCGTGGTCTGCACCACCAAGTGGACGCCACCGCTATCCCGGTACTTGGCAAAGAGCCGCTCGAGTGCAGGATAGAGCACGGTTTCCCGAACCGCATCGAGCAGGATTTCGCCGCCCGCCAGAATCACGCGGCCTTGCTTCACGCGCAGGCCGTCCTCCATGTCTAGATAAGTCATGGGGTCAGGGAAGTTGTCGATGATTCCCGGAAAATTCGAGCGCGATTCCGCGACAACCTGTTCGAGGTCTTCGCCGTAATACGGATGGAACCGATCCTCGTAACAGTGGGAGCAGCGCCGATGACACAGAAAAGTCATGACATAGTAGATGGATTCCATGCGAGTAGGGGCGCCCAGAGTCACCCGAAGGGAATTATACACTTCTTCAGAGGCTGGTGCTCTTGTCCGACCTCAGAAAAGCAGTTTTAGAGCAAACTGAATCAGCCTCGGGTCGCGAGCCTGCACCACGGTGCCGAAAGTTGCTCCGTCGCTGATGTTGCCGTCCGGGTTCACAAATTGCGCGTGGTTGAACAGGTCGAAGAATTCGGCGCGGAACTGAAGCTGCGCGCGTTCGCTGACGGCCGTATCCTTGAGCAGTGCAAAATCGAAGTTGTCGATGCCCGGACCGCAGCAAACGGTCCGCGGTGAATCTCCAATGATCCCAAGCTGTTCAGGCTGTGCGAAACCGGCCGGATTGAAGCCATAGTGGCCCGGTGCGCGTGGGTCGAGTTTGCGAAACGGCGCCACAATGTTCGGTTCGCCCGCCGTCAGGAAGGCAAAGCTGTTCTGGAGCTCGAGGTCGGCGTTGGAAGTTATGCGGATGGGGAAACCACTCTGAAGCGTCGTAATTCCGGAAACGGACCAGCCATTCGCCAACCTGCCGCGGGCGCCGCTGAGCTGCGGAACGGGCAATTGCCATATGTAGCTGAAAACCAAACGATTGCGCGCGTCGAACTGTGATAAAGCGTAGCCCTTTCGGAAGTTGATTGGATTGATGGTGTCTTCGAAGCTCGACCCGTAATCAAAGGACTTGCCAAACGTGTAGGCAGCCAGGAATTGGAGGCCGTGAGAAACCCGCTTTTCGGCGCTAATCTGCAGCGAGTTGTAATTAGAGTTTCCGATGTTATCTGCGGAATAGATGGTCCCCCATACCGGAATGCCGTCTGTCGGGCAGCCAGCACCAGTTGTCGGTTCGCACGAGGGCGACGAATACGGCCGCAAGCCGACAAGGGTGATCGGGGTCTGGTTGGGGCCGGTCACTGAGGGTACTGAGCCATAGGGCAGGTGCAGCATCACCCCAGGAGGTATGGCGCCGGCGGGGATATAGAATGCGCGATCCGCGTCGAAGGGGCCGCAGGACTGGCCCGGAATATTGTTGAGGTCCAGACAGGGCCGCGCCAGCCCGTAATCCAAGTCGTGATTGATGTTCAGGTGATGGCCCTCGCTTCCCACGTAGCCAATCTGCATGACCAGATCCCTAGCGAGCTGGCGCTGAACGGTAAAGTTGTATTGCTCGGCGTATTGCGGGTGCTGGTGGAGAGGCATTTGCTGACCGAAAGCGAACGTCGGCCGGAAGATCGACCAGTCCACGGGCTGGAAGCGCGGTGGTTGATTGTTAACTGGGAATGGATTGATTGCCACCGATCCATCCTGAAACTCGTAAGGTGTGTTGAACAGGATGTTCGAGAGAAAGGGAGCGGCGCCATAAGGCGGAGCAGCGTTGAATTGCTTGTAGACTAGTTGCTCGATCGGGTTATATGAAATGCCGAAGCCTGCCCGAACGCTTGTTTTTCCGGACCCGCCCGGACTCCAGGCTATGCCGCTGCGTGGGGCAAAAGCCTTATGGTAAGTGTCGGTCAGTCCATCGGGCACCCCCGGGTCGCCTGGGTAGACAATGCCCCTAGGAAAGACGAATCCTCCCGGGCTGCCGAGGTTGCACTCCGTTGTGCCAAGCTCCGCGATCAAGGGGTCGCCAGGTGCGAACTGACAGGGGTAGACGGTCGTGGTCTGGCCCGGCCGGAAGGTCTCAATTCGATTGTAGCGGTCATGAAAGGGCGGGATCAGCTCCCAGCGCAAGCCATAGTTGAGCGTAAGGTTTGACCGGACTTTCCAACTGTCCTGACCGTACAGCGCGACGGCGGTGCTGCGCAGGTATTGGAGCGTCGGCGACCCCTGGACAAAGTTGTCTGGCAAGCCGAGGAGGTAGTTCGGTATCACGTCGCTGAAGCCCGGGTCGTTAGGTCCTCCCCCGAAGAAGTAATAGCCGCCGGTTGTGCCGAAGAGCGCGAGCTGATTGAACTGGTAGCGGCGGAGGTCGCCCCCGAACTTCAGAGTATGTTTGTCCACGACTTTGCTCAGATTGTCCGCCCCCTGGAACGTGTTGCCAGCTTGGGGCACTTGCCCTTGAATGTTGTTGCCGATGGTGAACCCACCACCGAGGGTGATGTAGGGCACACCGCCCAGGCTTGCGGGAATGCCGGGCGTGATCCCGAGCCGGGGATTTTGAGGGTCGGAGAAGCAAAGGCTCGACGGAACGCTCTGGCACGAATCTTGCACTAGGTTGGTGCGCTCCGGCGCATTGAGCTGCGACTCGCCCTCGCGGTAAAAGGCGAAACGAGCCTCGTGGACCGTGGTGGGAGTGATCACCCAGGTGTGGGTCAGGCTCGTTTGCTGGTTGCGGACGGCGAAATTGCCGCCGAAGCCCGGAAGGTTGGCGCCAGAAGCCTGATAGGTGGAGAAGGGCAGGAACTGGTAACTGTCATCAAAATAGTAGTAGCCGGTCAGGCGCTCGCGGTCGTTTATCGCTTCGTCGATGCGGGTGGTGAACTGGTCCACCCGCTCGCTTGACTTGCGAACAGTTTCATACTGGTTGGCACTAACGTTCGACGAAGGCACGAACTGGTTCAGCAAGTCGAAGGCTGTCGCGTCGAAACACTGCGGGGGAATGGCATTGTTGGGAAAGATGGCGGCGTACTTCGTCCCGGCGGCGATGGGAGCACCGCCTTCGGCTGCGACCGCCGCCGAGCAACCGGCTCGACCGTTCAGGGTCGAGGCCACGTTTGCATCGGTGAGCGCGCCGGCAAAGGCCGGCCCCGCGGAGAAATCCCCCTGCCTTTCACCCAGGGTGGGAACGTTGACCACGTCCGAAGAGATGCCTTGCCGTATCCGGCGACCCTCATAGGAACCGAAGAAGAAGGTGCGGTCTTTGTGGATGGGGCCGCCCAGCGTGCTACCAAACTGGTTCTGTTTGAAGTCCGGCGTCGCCGCATCGAAGAAGCCCCGAGAGTTCAACACCGTGTTGCGCAGGAACTGGTACGCATCGCCGCGGAACTGGTTGGTCCCCGATTTCGTCACCACGTTGACCACGGCGCCGGAGTTTCGACCGAATTCCGGATCGAAGGTATTGGTGAGAACCCGAAATTCCTGGATGGTGTCCGGCGAGGGCTCGACTCCCGGCAGGTTGACGAACAAGTCGTTCGCGTCACCCCCGTTCACCATGAAGTTGTTCGCCCGTCCGCGTCCTCCATCGACGGAGACTGCTCCCGGCTGGTCGCTCCCGTAGAAGAGGTTTGCTCCGACCTCGGATTCCACACCTGGCTGTAGTTGGAGCAACTGGTAAGTATCGCGCGCGTTCAGGGGCAGGCCGGTTACTGCACCGCCGCTCATGACTGCGCCAAGCTGCGTGCTGGATGTCTCAACCAGCGGCGGTGCGCCCTCGGTGGTGACCACTTCGGAGACTATTCCCAACTGCAACTGGACATCGGCGACCACGACGTGGCCCAGAGTCACCTCGATATTCCTTTGGACATACGTCTTGAAACCGGAGGCTTCGACCTGGAGTTGGTAGGGCCCAATGGCAAGCGCGGGAAACTCGTAGATGCCGTTTAGGTCGGAGACCGTGCGGCGCGACACATTGGTATCCTCCAAGGCGGCCGCGACTTGTGCGCCCGGCACCACAGCTCCGGACGGGTCTTTCACCGTGCCGCGAAGCGTTCCCGTAGTCTGAGCGGAGGCCATCGCGCAGCAGAACAAAGGTACAAATAGCCCAATAAAGGCCCGCCTTAGCGCAATCGGGTTCATGTTGTTCCATCCATTCCCCTGAGAACAAAGAGCGGCACTTGGACAGGGAGAGGTGTCAAGCCGATCTTTGAGACCAGGCGCGGCCAAGCCCAGTTCGCTGTCTGCGCTTCATGCTTGCAGAGCGGCATTTCCTATTTGCCGCAGGCTTTGCACCCTCAGCACCCTGAAACCCAGTACTCAGGGTTTCCATTGTCGATTTAGCCACGGCTCCGGAGAATACATCTGACCGCCGCTGAAAGCAACCCTGTGCAAGCTGGCCTAAAGGATAGCGGCAGCCCGCCGTGGTGCTGGAGCTAACATGCCAGTTGAAACACCCACCCACTCTTGATACTGTATTCTCGCGGCGCAGCGTGGCGCAGCCGCGACCAAACCTGTCCTGTAGGGTGCAGCGTTCCCTTCGATTTTGCTCAGGGACGGTGAGTGAAGTCGAACCGTTGCCCTGCCCAATCGTCAGTTGACGGGCAAGGGGCGCCCCTACACAGGTCGCAAGATGTTTGCTGAAGGACCAGCACTTACGAGCTTGCAATGCAGAGTCGCCCGCGAGAAATTCACATTTTCGATTTGGGAGGAGAAATAAAGATGAAGCAAGCTGCCATTCTTCTTACGTTCTTGCTCTTCCTGTCGGCCAGTGTATGGGCTGCACAGGAACAAACGACCAAACCAGTGCCCGCCGCAAAGGCAGGAACGACGCATCCGAAGCCCGCGACACAAATGGCCACCACGCCTTCGGGTTTGCAGTATCGAGACTTGATGGTCGGCAAGGGCCCGCAGCCCAAAGACGGCGACACTGTAGTGGTGAATTACACGGGAACTTTCTCGAATGGGAAAGTTTTCGACACCTCCGTAGGAAAGCAACCGTTTAAGTTCAGGCTGGGTCGCGGTGAGGTGATCAAGGGTTGGGATGAAGGCGTGGCCACGATGCACGTGGGTGGGAAGCGCAAGCTCGTGATCCCTCCCGATTTGGCTTATGGCGCCGGTGGCTACCCGGGAGTGATTCCTCCGAATTCCACCCTCACTTTTGTCGTCGAGTTGCTGAGCATCAAGTAGGCCTGAGGTCAAGATCGCCCAAGAGTGGGTAGTCCGCCTTCCGGTTCTGGGGCTCTCGATTTTCTTGCGGGACTGGCCGCGGACCCCAAATCCGTGGGTCCGCGCTACCCCCCTCTCTACGAACTGTGGTACTCTGAGGGTTGTGTCCCGCCATTAGGGCCTTCCTGGTGGGACCTTTCTTATGGCCCTGATTGCTCCCTCGCTGCTGGCGGCTGATTTAACTCGACTGGGAGAGGTGCTCCGCACCCTCGAAGCTGCGGGCGCGCCGATGTTCCATGTGGAGGTGATGGACGGCCATTTTGTGGAGGATATCAGTGTCGGGCAGCCGGTAGTCCAAAGTCTGCGCCAAGCCACAGACCTGGTTTTGGACTTACACCTGCTTATCGAACGCCCGGAACGGTACGTGCCTGAATTCCTCAAGCTTGGTGCGGATCGCCTCTCGGTTCACCTCGAGGCCACCACGCGCTTGCATCAAGTTTTGGAGCAGATCCGCAAGCAGGGAGTCAAAGCGGGAATTGCCTTGAATCCGGGGACGTCCCTCGAGGCAATAGTGGACTTGGTGGGGGAATTCGATTATCTTTCAATCTTGTCCTGCGATCCGGGATTGAGCGAGCGAGACTTCATCCCCAGGTCGGTGAAGAAAGTGCAAGCGGCGGCAGCACTGCGCGATGCGAGGGGCGCACATTTTGACATTCAGGTTGAAGGCGGAATCCGCTTCGACCATGTGGAGTTGCTTACACGCGCGGGAGCAGACATCCTGGTAGTGGGTTCGACCATCTTTAATAACGAGGACCCCAAGGCACGCCTGGGTGAAATGATGCGCCTCGTCTCTGCAGCGGAGCGGATGCACAAAGTATGACGGGTGGATAACGCAGAAATGCTTTTTAGCGCTGCGACGCTCGTCGGCCTCTTACGGCGCAAGCCACACTATTGTAAGGGCGGGCCTCGCAGCCGTGCTGGTGAAGCGGGAGCAACCATTAGAGGTGCACCTAAACGAGAATCGGGAGTCAAGACACTGTCAAGCCTGATCATTAAAAGGGGTGGGAAGCGTTTGGCCGGGTTTTTGTGCTTGGCTGTGCTGGGTGGTTTGTTCCTGCCCGGATGTCTTTTTCACCGCAAGCGGCACGTGGACTTAGCTGCCGTAGTCAATCCTGGCGACCAACCGGACAAGATTCTTTTCGAAAAAGCGACCAATGAAATTAAGCACGGCCGTTACGACGTCGGCCGTCTTACTCTCCAAACCCTTCTCAATACGTATCCGGATAGTGAGTATTTGGCAAGAGCTAAACTCGCCATTGCGGATTCGTACTACGAGCAGGGAGGGGTCTCAGGCCTCACGCAGTCGGAGGCTGAGTACAAGGACTTCATTACTTTTTTCCCTACGGCATCCGAGGCGCCCATGGCCCAATACCGCGTCGGCATGGCGCATTTCCGCTTGATGGCCAAAGCCGACCGGGACCAGACCGAGGCTCGCCTTGCGGAAGCTGAGCTCAAGGAGTTCCTGCTGAAATACCCCGAAGACCCGTTGGTCATCCGCGCCAAAGCACGCTTGCGGGAAGCACAAGAAGTCCTGGCTCAAGGGGAGTTCGAGACCGCGAGTTTTTACGAGATGAGGGGGGCGTATCGCGCGGCACGGGGGCGCTACAAAGAAATCATCGAGAAGTACCCCAACTTCAGCGGAGGGGACCAGGCGCTGTTTGGAATGGGCCAAACCTTGGAACACCTGAAAACCCCCAAGGAAGCGGCTCCTTACTACTCGCGTCTGATGCGCGATTTCCCCCTCAGTCCGCGAGTGGACGAAGCTAAGGCCCGGCTCGTGGCCCTGGGCCAGCCGATTCCCAAGCCCACGAAGGCAACGTTAGCGCGCGCGGAGGCGGATGCGAGTAGGGTGCGCAGCAAGAGTCTGCTCGAAAAGCTGGCGATTGCCATGGCCGGTACGCCGGATACCAGTACCACCTTGCGCGGTCCTGTTGAATTAGGGGGCGCTCAAGCTAGTGGTATCGAGATGGCAAAACGGGTGCCCACTACCACTATTCCCAACGCTTCGATTATTGCGCAGCCTGTAGGCGACTCCAACTTAACCTCCGAGAAGGCGGAAGAAGTCAAGCCGGCCACCGACAGCTCCTCCAGAGGTACGAGTGCGGAGGCGACGGACAACAGACCCACAATCTCAGCCAACGAGAGCAGTCTGAAGGCGCCTGGGAACAATGCGAACCCTTCCGGCAATCCCAGCGGTCCGAAGGCGCAGGAGAACCAAGCGAACTCATCCAGCAGCAGTCAGACCAGCGCGAAGGCAGAGGACAGTAACGCTAAATCTGCCTCTGAGGACCAATCTGGAAATAGCACGGCTTCGAAGAAGAAAGGCCGATTCCACATCCTTAAGAAAATCATCAAGCCCATCTAATTGGCAATAGGCCACGGAAGGGCGCCGCGATGTGGCCCTCGCTCACGGGCCGGACTCCTTGACATGCTGCGCGTGAATCCTCAACAATGGCGGGGTCTCGCCTAGCTGCCAGTTGTCAGCTATCAGCAGTCGGCCATGCCGGGTCTGAATGTTCACGGCCGAAAGCCGACAGCCGATGGTTGTAAACTAAAGTTGAAATGGAGCGCCAATGCGTTGGAGTCAAACATTCATTCCCACTTTGCGCGAGGATCCTGCGGAAGCAGAGGTACCCAGCCATCGTTTGCTGTTGCGCGCCGGCTACGTTCGCCAGGTGGCGGCGGGAGTTTACGCCCATCTGTTTTTGGCACAGCGGTCCCTTCTGAAGGTGATGCAAATCATTCGCGAGGAGATGAACGCCATCGGGGCGCAGGAATTCCATTTGCCGGCTTTGAATCCTGTCGAGCTATGGAAAGAGTCCGGGCGCTACGAGGCTTATGGCGATACGTTGTTCAAGATCAAGGACCGCAATCAGCATGAATTGTGCCTGGGAGTGACACATGAAGAGGAGATGACCAACATCGCCCGCAACGAACTGCGATCGTACAAGCAACTGCCTCAGATCTGGTATCAGATCCAGGAGAAATACCGCGACGAGCCGCGGCCAAAATCAGGGCTGTTGCGCCTGCGCGAGTTCTGGATGAAGGACTCCTATACGTTCGACTTGGATGATGCCGGTCTGGATATCAGCTACCAGAAGCACTACGACGCCTACCGCCGTATTTTCGATCGTTGCGGACTGAGATACGTCATTGTGGAAGCCTATTCGGGGACGATGGGCGGGACCCAGTCCCATGAGTTTGCCGCGCCCACGGAGGCGGGCGAGGATCTGTTGGCCATTTGTGATTGCGGCTACGCTGCTAACCTGGAGAAGGCGGAAGGCCAAGCGCCGCCTTTCGAGGACTTGGCCGGCGACGCTCCCCCTGAGCCCTTTCCCACTCCCGGCCAGAAAACGATTAATGATCTGGCAACGTTCACCGGTGAAAGCCCGGCGCGGCTAATTAAGACGCTGGATTACGTGGTGGAAAGCCATCCAGTGGTGCTGTTGTTGCGTGGCGATCACACCCTCAGCGAGACCAAGCTGGCCACCGCGCTGGGCACCAGTGTGTTTCGGCCTGCCACTCCTGAGGAGGCATGGGCGCTGCACGGCGCGCATTTGGGCTCGCTAGGGCCGGTGGGGCTCAAAGGGGTCAGGATCATGGCGGACCGGGCCCTGGCGGGACGGAAGAACCTCATCACGGGCGCCAATCGAGATGATACGCACCTCCGCCACGTTACGCCCGGGCGTGACTTCCAGGCCGAGTATCATGACCTGCGGGTGGTGATGCCTGGGGATCTCTGCCCGCGTTGTGGACGTCCCATGCAAATTCGTGTTGCGGTTGAATTGGGGCACATTTTCAAGCTGGGGCGGCGTTATTCCCAAACCATGCATGCGACGGTGTTGGACGAAGCCGGGAAAGAGGTTCCGCTGGTCATGGGGTCGTATGGCATTGGCGTAGAGCGCATCTTGAGCGCCGCCATCGAGCAGAACCACGATGCGGAGGGCATGTTTTTGCCGCGGGCAATTGCGCCTTTCGAGGTCATTCTGACGGCGGCCAACATGGATGATGCCGAACTGCGCGCGGCAGCTGAGAAACTGTACGCAGAGATGCTGGCCAATTCCTTGGACGTGTTGTTTGACGATCGCGCCGAGCGGCCGGGGGTTAAGTTCAAGGATGCGGATCTGATCGGGGTGCCTTACCGGGTCACT
>Ga0187781_10001180_pt1 | contig 19710 bp, 14 predicted proteins | sample 0715_SJ02_MP02_2_FD_132447 | JGI IMG/M metagenome (GOLD analysis project Ga0187781, IMG submission 132447) | Tropical peat soil microbial communities from peatlands in Department of Meta, Colombia - 0715_SJ02_MP02_20_MG | ecosystem: Environmental > Terrestrial > Soil > Wetlands > Peat | place... | reverse complement strand
TTGCCTTGAAAGTAGCTGGAGACTTCGGCGAAGCGATGGAGGATCGGATCGGGGCCGACCATTAGAAATTCATTGTAGTAGCGGTCGAGGTAGCGCAGCAACCGAATGAGGAGGTCGAGGCGGGAATGGGTTTTTCCAGTTTCGAGTCGCAGGGACGTGGCGATGGGGGCGAGCTCGGGCGGCATTTTCGTCTGGTTGACGTTGATGCCGATGCCGATGACGGCGAAGTGGACGCGGTCTGGCTCCGCCTGCATTTCCGTGAGGATGCCGGAAAATTTCTTGCCGCCGACGAGAATATCGTTGGGCCAGCGGATGTCCGGGACGCGGTCGAGCTCTTCGGCAGCGGCGTCGCGAGCGGCAAGGCCGGCGACGAGGGTGAGCATGGGCGCGTGGGCGGGCGGAATCGCCGGACGGAGGAGAACGGTGCAATGGATGCCAGCGGATTTTTCCGAGAGCCAGGAGCGGCCTGCGCGGCCGCGGCCGGCAGTCTGCTCTTCGGCGAGGACGACCGCGCCGTGGGGCTCGCCTTCCTCGCCGAGGCGCATGGCGACGATGTTGGTCGAATCCACTTTGAAGAAGTGGTAGATGCGGCGGGCGAAGGGAGTGCCGTGAAGGCGATGGCTTATGAGCTGCGGGGCGAGGATATCGGGCATGTGCTCGATGTGGTAGCCGGAGCTAGGGTGGCCTTTTACGCGGACGCCCAGGTCGCGCAGCTTTTGAATCCAGCGCCAGACCTGCTGGCGGGTGACGCCGATCTCCTTGGCGATTTTGGCGCCGCTGATGACGATGGTGGTGTTTTCGGCGAGAAGAGTGAGCAGGGCGTCTATGCGCCGGTCGGTGGTGCCGGGCAAGGTGGCGAGTCGGTTGGTCGGCATGGGAGAACGGGAAGGATACTTGACGCAGCGGCGAGGCACAAGGAGCGTGGGAGCGGAGGGGGGTGCCGCGGGAAGGGAGCCGAAAGAAGGAAAACCGGAAATTGCGAAAGTGTGACGATTAGAAAGTGGTGCGATCCTTTGTTTTGAATCAGTTACAGCGAATTCTAATAACGGGATGTGACGATTAGGATTCTGGAGGCTGGGAGCCGGAAGCTGGAGGCTCGAGGGAAACTTCCGAGGGTTGAGTCGAGCGAGTGCAGAGAAAAAAAGTGGCAAAAGTTGGCTATTAGAAATTTGGATGTATAAGATTTTAGGGGAGTTGGGGCGAGTTCTAATCGTAAAGTTGGCTATTAGGAATTGGGCCGAAGAAGGGGCGAGGGTGGCGGGGAGGGCGGCTATGGCGCCTCCGTGGCGCGGCCAGTTCCAAAATGGGAATTTCCAGTCATCGTCAAACACATATTACCATAGAGTAACGGAAAAGTCAATGGGACTATCCCGAAGGCCGGCGGACGCGGGGCTGAGCTTTTTATCCAGGGCAGGTGGAGGGGCTGTTTCCCCGGGGACTTTTGGGATAGGCTGGGTTTCCCTGTTCGAGCTAAATCCGAAAAACATATGGGTTAGAACCAAAACCCGCACCCTTCCTGATACAAACAATCGGGACGTCCCGACCAAATGCGCCGGGATGCAAAAAGCGCACAAAAAACGCGTTGAAAGACGCAAAGGGATGCGGCACGCTCAAGTACAAAATCCGGAGAACGCCAAATTCAAAGGCTTAGCCGCCCGCCCGATAATCAGCCACTAGCCCAGCTAGGCCAAAACTTCCCGTGCCGCCAGTCATCTAGAGCCGCCCGCCTGCGCTAGTCGAAGCTGAGGGTGAGTCGTTTTTCTTCGAGATTGATTTCTACGATTTTGAACTGATCGAGAATGTCTTGACCCAGAATGCCGTCGATTTTTCGTTGAATTGCGCGGGAGAGATTTCTGGTATCCGTAACCAGAACGCGTTTGTCTTTCCAGACCATAGTTCCGATGGTGAGCGTTGCCTGTCCCCAGCGGCCATCTCCCACAAATCCGGTTCCTTTTTGAGGGGGGTCGGCGCGGGGGAGGCGAGCGGGATTCAGTCCTGAGATTTCCGGGCTCAGAATGGTCGTATTCGAGCCGGTGTCGAGGATCAATACGGCCGGCTTTCCATTGACATGCACGCTGACGAGAATTGCCCCGAAGTGGGGGCTACGCTCGATGGACACTACGGCCTGGCGGTGGGACGCCCTTGAGGGGAGATAGGGCAGCGGCCGTTGACCGGCCGCCTGCCGCGAGCCGGCGGAAATGATGGGCACGCTCAGGGCGAGTAGCAAGGGGAACAGCGCCGGTATGGATAGCTTCGACGTCATCCTTTTTCACCGCGCCCTGAAAGCTTCCACGCCTTGCTTAGCCATTCAGGGGAAGGCGGCCGCTGCCGCAGTCCCGCGTACCGGCCGCCACTTCGGACGACCTCATTTATTACCAGCATACGAGCTATGCTGGTGAGAATTGTAAAAAGTTGTTTGTCACCTGTCAAGTGGTCTAAGATGGTAAGAAAATGAGACAGCCCTCGCAAAACCTAAAGTTCGACCTGACCGCCGGGCGTCTGTGCCTCGACTTCGCGAACACAGTCGACAAACGCGGGAGCGGCAATCCCGAGGACAAGCTGAGTGGATACGAGGAGCTCGTGGCGTTTGGATTACAGACCGGCGTGTTCTCACGCGCCGAGTCCCGGAAACTCTGGCGTCAAGGAAGGCAGGACAAGATCGAGGCGTCCAAACTTTTCCGGCAGGCCGTCGAATTGCGCGAAATGATTTTCAGGGTCCTATCGGCCATGGCGGATGGCTGTGAGGTTTCCGGAGCGGATGCGGGCGCCCTCAATGAAGCACTTCAAGAACTGAGTGCCTGCGCGCTCGTGGTGTCCGGGCCCGGAAAGGTTGCCTGGCGGTGGGTGGAGAAGAGCAGCGGGGTCGCCCGGCTCCTCGGGCGGATCGTGCGTTCGGCGGTGGAGGTATTGACCTCAGACGACATCGACCGCGTAAAGCGGTGCGCTTCCGAGAAGTGCTGGTGGCTTTTTATGGATCGTAGCCGCAGCCGCAACCGCCGATGGTGCGCGATGCGGACGTGCGGCAGCCAGCACAAAGCGAAAGCGTACTACAAGAGGAAGACAATAGCCCGAAAGCACGGGAAGGCAGCGACGAATCGGATTAGCTGACTTCTGTCGCGTCCCGACAAAGATGTCGGGACACAAAAACCGTGCCTGCGGCGCTTGGAGTTGCGCGGTGCCGGGCTGGTTCAGAAGAGTTCAGGCGGAGTTTCAATCTTGGATGTAGTGGACCCAGCCGATGCGGAAGGCGGTATCGCGGCGGGTGGTTTGCGGGAGGGCGGGGGAGTAGTAGTCGCGGACTTCGAGGCGGAGGGCGCTAGTCTTGAAGAGACGGAGATCGAGGCCTGCGCCGTAGTTGACGGCGTGGCTGAAATTGAAAAAGTGAGTGTAGCCGACGGTGGCGAAGGGAAGCAAACGGGAGTGCTGGTCAAGCGTCCAGGAAGGCGTGTAGTTGAAAGAGAAGATGCCCGCGCCGGATTTGAGGCGGGACCAGGGAACGACGGAACCGCCTTCGAGGTCGAAGCCGACCCACCTGTTCGGGGCGGAAAGTTCGAAGGATGCGCCGGTTTGTATTTCGCCGATCGCGTGGCCGTGGGTGAGCAAAGTTCCGGCGCCGGCGAAGGTGACGAAGCGGAAGCCGCCAACATCGTCGAGGTCTTGAGCGTGGCAAGGGGCGGCGAGGAGGAAGGCGAAGATCAGGAACGCGAGACAAAACAGAACGGTGCGAGTGGAGTGTTTCGATGGCATGGCGGACCTCCGCAAGACTCCTCGGGGCGCGAAGAACGCGCCTCCGTCGCGATGAATTGGCAGGTCCGGGGCTGCGCGCGATGTGGCGGGAAAAGCAATTGGGGGACCAGAAGGGGCGAAGGAGGAATCGCGAAAGATCAGCGAGTTGGAAACCTGCGCACTGGTGACGACGAGGAGCAGGCGGGAGAAACAGGCGGCAGTGTCGGGAGAAGCAGGCGGCGTTTAAAAGCCGCCGGATGTATTATCATGTGGTTACCGTAGTGGGGCGGAGAGGGAGAGAGTTCCTCGTGCGAATAGGCTCGTGGACAACAATCAGAAAGACGGTAATCGCAATCGCGGCGTTCTTGCTGGGTGCGACTGGCTGCGGGGCCCAGTGCAAGCGCGGAATTATCGGGTTCGACATGATTGGTACGCGGGAGGGGAGTCCGTTTTCAGCGGTGCAGCTGCAGACGGAGACTGAGACGGATACCAACGGGGATGGCCAGACGCATGTCCGCACGCGACCTACATTTGTGGCGCGAGGCGAATCCGGGCGGGTGAGAATCGAACGGATCACCAGCGGACTTTCCGATGATCCGGCCGAAGAAGAAATTCGAAACGCCCAGCGGGTGATCATGATTTGCGATCCAAACGCGGGGAAGTTCATCCACATAATGAGCATGGTTCATATTGCGGAGGTGAGTGAGGATCCAACGCCGGCTCCGGAGCGGCGTGTCAACTACGTATGGGGGTCAGGACGATTCCCGAATGCGAGGACGAAGCCGTTGCCGCCCGAGCGTCAGTTTGAGGACTTGGGTGAAAAGGATTTTGACGGCGTGCTCGCACATGGCGGGCTCTGGACCACGTTGAGCGAGCCGAATGACGCGGGCGTGAGGACACCGGTGAAAACGGCTGAGGTATGGATATCAGAGGAGCTCGAAGTGACAGTTCTCGAGATTCGCGAGGACCTAGTGAAAAGGTCAGAGGGACGGACGAGGCTTACGAAGCTGCTGAGGACGGAGCCGGACCCGTCGCTATTCGAAATTCCTGAGGGCTATGCGATCAAGAAGGTCCCGCCGAGGCAGATGATGAAGGTCCCACCAAAGCCGAAGGAAACAGCAGCCGAAAGTGGCCAACCATAAGGTTGGGGCCGTTCCTTCGCGGCGATTGTAATTACCCAAACAAGATTGACGCGCCCGAACAGAGTGGAGGGGAAGTGTGCCGCACCGACGGCGCTTTGGGGGATTTTTGTGCGGGTCTCCCAGCCCGCCAAAAGGCGGCGGGCTGGGCTAACTTATTTCGCACCTACGGCGCTAGACAGAATTGAAGCAAGCCGTACCACGAATTGTAGGTCGAAAAATCAAAACGCCAATTCGGAAATTGGCGTTCCCAGGAAAGGCGTGCGGTGCGGGGCGGGGATCAGGATTCGAGGTAGCGGAGGCGGTCGAGGAGTTTTTGGAGTTCGATGGCGCGGGCGGAGAGGGTGGAGCGGAGGTCGTCGACGATTTTGGCGGGGGCTTTGCTGAGGAAAGAGTTGTCGGCGAGGCGGGATTCTTTTGAGGAGATGTCCTTCTGCAGGCGATCAATTTCTTTCTTGAGCTTGGCGATTTCGGCGGGCTTGTCGAGGCCTTCGCCGAAGGCGATGCGGAGATCGAATTGGGCGGTGGAGCGGACGAGGCCGGCGGAAGAATCGAGGCGCGCGGAAGAGATGGCCAGAGCGGAGAGGCCGGCGAGGCGAGTGAGCGGCTCGAGATTCTGTTCGACGAGCGCGCGGATGGAGGGATCCTGCGCGGAAAAATCGGCGGCGACTTTGCGTTTCGGATCGAGCTTCATTTCCGCGCGGATATTGCGGGCGGCGATGATGATTTCCTGAAGCGTGGCCATATCGGCTTCGGTGGGAGGGTCGGACCAGTCATCGCGATGCTCGGGGAAGGATTCGAGCGCGATGGAGCGCGCGGCGTGGTGCTTGGGGAGTTTGTGCCATAGCTCTTCGGTGAGGAAGGGCATCACGGGATGGAGGAGGCGCAGGGCGGCTTCGAGGACGGCGAAGATATTGCGCCAGGCGGCGAGAGAGACGTCACGATTCGGATCAGAAAGCTGCGGCTTGACCCATTCGATGTACCAATCGCAGAAATCACCCCAGAAAAATTGGTAGATGGATTTGCAGGCTTCATGGAAGCGGAATTCGTCGAGGGCTTTGCTAGTTTCAGCGGTGACGGCGGAGAGGCGCGAAAAGATCCAGTCGTGGATGAGCGCGTGGGCGTCAACCGCGAGATAGGGGGCGCGGGCGCGGATTTCGGGCGCGGCGAGGTCGTCGAGCGAGACGCCCTTGGATTCGATTTTTTCGAGGTTGAGGAAGAGGAAGCGCGCGGCGTTCCAGATTTTGTTGGCGAAGGCGCGGGCGGAGAGGATGCGGTCTTCGCTCAAGATGATGTCGGTGCCGGGCGCGGCCATGCTGACAAGCATGAAGCGGAGAGCGTCGGTGCCATACTGCTCGGTCATTTGGAGAGGGTCGACGCCGGTGCCTTTGGTTTTGGACATTTTTTCGCCGCCGGCGAGACGGACGAGGGAATGGAGGTAGAGGCGGTGGAAGGGGATTGTGTGAGAAGGATTTTCCTCAGGGCCTGAAGGCCTTTGTGATTGGGCCGCGTTTATGTCGGAGCTTAAGCTCCGACCCCCTGAACTGCTGTTCTCGAAGCGGCGAGCGCTGAGGTGGAGGCCCATCATGATCATGCGGGCGTCCCAGAAGAAGAGGATGTCGTAGCCGCTGATGAGAAGGCTGGTGGGATAGAAGGCGCGCAGATCGGGAGTATCGTCCGGCCAGCCGAGAGTGGAAAAAGGCCAGAGCGCGGAGCTGAACCAGGTGTCGAGGACGTCTTTGTCCTGTTCGAGTTTCGCGCTGCCGCATTTGGGGCAGGACGTGGGAGGGCTCGCGGCGCGGGCGTGACCGTCAACGATCTCGACATCGGAATTCAGCGCGGGAACCATTTCCTTGCAGCCGACGCAATGCCAGATGGGGATGCGATGTCCCCACCAGAGCTGGCGCGAAATGCACCAGTCACGAATATTTTCGAGCCATTGAAGGAGGATGGTGCGCTGGTTATCGGGGACGACTTCGATGAGGCCGTCGAGGACGACTTCCTTGGCCGGCTCGGCGAGCGGCTTCATCTTGCAGAACCACTGGGTGGAGATGCGCGGCTCGACGATGGATTTGCAGCGGTCGCAGGTGCCGATGGCGTGGGTGTGCTCGACGGTGCGCTCGAGAAGGCCGAGGGATTCGAGATCCTCGACGATGCGGGCGCGGGAGACGAAGCGTTCGAGGCCGGCGTATTTTCCCGCGGCGGCGCTCATGTGCGCGTCGTCGGTCATGACATCAATTTCGGGAAGATGGTGGCGCTTGCCGACCTCGAAGTCGTTGGGATCGTGCGCGGGAGTGATTTTGACGACGCCGGTGCCGAATTCGCGGTCCACGTAGGTGTCAGCGATGATGGGGATTTCGCGGTTCATGAGCGGGAGCAGGACTTTTTGGCCGATGAGGGAGCGATAGCGGTCGTCATCGGGGTGGACGGCGAGGGCGGTGTCGCCGAGCATGGTTTCGGGGCGGGTGGTGGCGACGACGAGGAATTGGGGAACTTCGGGGGCTTCCCGGTCAGAAGACGACCGGGACCCGCCACGGCGGGCAGGCGCGGAAGGCGCGAAAGCCCCTGAATCTTTTGGCGGCCGAATGTCGGAGCTAAAGCTCCGACCCGCTGAACTCCCGACAACGGGATAGCGAATGAACCAAAGTTTACCTTCGCGCTCGTGGTGGACGACTTCGAGATCGCTGATGGCGGTGAGGCAGCGCGGGCACCAATTGATCATGTAGCGGCCGCGGTAGATGAGGCCTTCGCGATAGAGGCGGAGAAAGGCTTCGAGGACGGCGCGGTAGAGCGCGGGTTCGAGAGTGAAGCGCTCGCGCGTCCAATCGCAGGAGGCGCCGAGGCGGATCATTTGCTGCTTGATGACGCCGCCGCTTTCGGCCTTCCACTGCCAGACGCGGCGCTCGAATTCTTCGCGGCCGAGGTCCTGGCGTTTGATGCCTTCCTTCGCGAGCATGCGCTCGACGACGAATTGGGTGGCGATGCCGGCGTGGTCCATGCCGGGGAGCCAGAGGGTACGGGCCCCACGCATGCGGTGCCAGCGGACGAGCATGTCAATTTGCGTGTGCTCGAGCATGTGGCCGATGTGAATCGAGCCGGTGACGTTGGGAGGAGGGAGGGCGATGGAGAAGACGGGACGCGCGTCTTCGGGGACGGAGGAAGGCGCGGTGATTTCGGGGCGGAAGAGTTTTTCTTCAAACCAGGCTTTGGCCCAGCGGGCTTCGATTTCGTGCGGCTCGTAGGCCTTGGGTATTTCGCGCGGCATGAGGCTCCGTTTGCTCGAATTTCAAGCAGGGATGAATTTAGGAATATAAGCGGCGGGGGAGCGGGGCGTCAAATGGGGCCGAGGGTGGCAGCGCTGGCGGGCACGGCGTGCCGTGCCCCTACGAACGGGCGTGCGAGGGTGCCTTGCGATGAGGGAAGCGCGGAGCGTCAAATGGGGCGGGGGGTGGCAGCGCTGGGATTCTTCGCGCATCTTGAATGGATGTGCTCAGAATGACAGGCTCCGAGGCACGGGATGCGTCTTGGGTCGACGGAGGAGCGAGGCGTCAAATGCGACTGAGTGGATAGCCGACTTGGCGAGTGCTAATGACAACAAAGCGGCGGCAAGCCACCGCACTCCAAATGAGCCGTGGCGAGGAGCACACTGGTGCATGATTGGCGGCGCTGCGAGGGCACGGCGTGCCGTGCCCCTACGGACATAGATTGGGAGCTTCCTCGAATGTTAGAGCATTGCGATGAGGGCTACTTATTTTTTTTCGAGAGCTCGTCGTGGAGCATGTTCTCGATGAGCGGCTTCAGGAGGCCCTTCGAGAGCAGGTCGTGGAGCTGCGGCTCGAGGCGCTCGATGACGCGCTGGACGACTGCATCCACCTGACCCTCATCCACCTTGCCGGAATCAGCCGAGGGCGGCGGAGAGAGGAACGGGATTTGCGCGAGAGCTTCCCGATTTGGCGGCGGACCGGTCGGGATGCGCTCGCCGAAGCCAGGGAATTCCGGCTCGGCCGGAGAAGGAGCGAAAAAGGAAGAATTGCGCGGCTCCGCGGGAGTTTCCATCAAAGGATCCGGCGGAGGAGGAGGCGGAGCAAACGATTCGGCCGGCGCGGAATGTTCGGAGCGCATTCCGTACTCTGAGCGGCCGGCGGGCTCCTCAGTTACGAGCAGCGGCTCGGGCGTAACGTGCGCGGGCGGCGGTACTTCAAGCGCCGGCTCGCGGTAGGAAGGCCGTTCGTCTGAAACGTCCGGCAGAACTTCATGCTGCTGTGTAGGGACGGAATTCGAGAGCGTGACGGCTGAAGGCTCGGGCGCGGGTTCAAGAGCCGGCTCGTGAATATCTTCCTGGATGGCGTCGTTCGTTTCGGCGACAGCGTCTTCCTGGCCGTTGTCCTTGACCACGGATTGAACGGCATCGCGAACGGCTTCGACGGCGTCAGTGAACCAGGATTTTCGCTTGGGCTGCTCGTCTTCCATGTACACGGGGTCCGCATCGGGCTCCGGCTGGGAGATCGCGGGCGCAGCGGGTTCCGGTTCTGCTTGAGTGATGGGGGCAGATGCCTGAGCTTTGGCCGGCGGGTGTTCGGCTTCGCGCGAGGAAGGCTCGGACCAATGCCGCTCGCGATACTCGGCAGGCGACGGCATGGAAGACATCATATCCATCCAACTGCTGGTGCGAGACGGCATGCCGAAATCGGCTTCGGGCGCCTGCTGGGGGACAGAAGACACAGGCTGCGAAGAGGCAGTTTCAGGAACGGATTCGCGTGTGGTGCTTGATACCTCGGGCTGCACCGCTTCCTGTACAGGCGATTTAAAGAAAACATTCGCAGCGGCAGGCTCGGGCTGTGAAGATGTGGCGCGAGCCGGCGCGTCCTCACGGACAAAGTCATCTTCTTGTTGTGCGCGAGTCTCCGGCTGCGCGGGAGTCTCTTTTTTGGCCGAGGCTTGTTGCTCGATTAGCTCGTCCGGAAGATGAATGCGACGCGGAGGCACATCGCGTTCGGAGGGGAACATGGTCGGCGAACTCTCCTGGCCGTAGGAAAACGCAGGCTCGGAGGAGACATTTTCTGGGATTTCAATATCCATCGCGGACTTGCGGCGCCAGTCGTTGGTTGTGGCGGCGGCATCAAATTCGTGGGTCTCTTCTTCGTCTTTTTCTGAGGCTTCCGCGCGCGGAGCCCTGGCTTGGCGGTCTTCTTGTTCCACATCATCATCGAGAGAGCGGACGCCTTTGCCGAAGCCGTAAATGGCGGCGGCCTCTTCCGGCGTCGGCTCGGGAAAATCGGGGAGCGGCTTAGGCTCCGTTCGCGCGGGAATTTCGAGCGCGGGAAGCGGCGGCTCGGGCGGAGCGACGGGGGCTTCTTTCGCTTTCGCAAGCTCCGCGGCGATTTTCGGATTTTTTTCGAGCGCCGACATGACCATGGCAATGAGCGGGTCGGGCGGAACAAAAGGCTTTTTCAGGACGCCATCGGCACCCACACGGCGGGCTTCTTTTTCGTCCAGGGGATCAAAAGCGCCGACGAGAAGGATGACAGGAGTGTGAGCGAACCGGGTGTCTTTCTTGACGAATTCGCACACTTCGTAGCCATTGCGGACAGGCATGAACACATCGGCCAACACGAGATCGGGATTTGCATCCGGTATGCGGCGGACGGCGGCTTCGCCATTGCCAACGGCGACAACATCAATGCCGCGCTCTTCGAAGGCCAACGAGACCATTTTTTGAATGTTCGTGTTGTCGTCGGCGACTAGAATTCTGGGCACGGTAGACCTCTGGCGGCGCACTAGTACTGCGGCGAGCCGACCCCTTCCAAGCTATTGCAGCACCGGAGGGCAGGCTGGTCAACGGAGACAATACACAGTGTTGCTACAGTTGTAAGCAGGGGGTAAAGAACGGGCCTACCAGGGGATAAGCTTCCGGAGGCCCTTTTTCTTCTTGCTGGATGATTCCTTGGTGTCATCGCCGTCAGTGCTGCTTTGAGCCGCGGCCGGCTGGCCTGCCGCGGCAGGCTGGCTATTGGCCGATGCCGCTGGCGCGGACGAAGAACTGCCTTGGGCTGAGCCGGCAGGAGTTTGCGCGGAGCTTCCAGTTTGCGCCACGGGTGCTGAGGGAGCTGCGGGCGCAGGATTGCCGCTCGCCGGGCTGGGCTGAGCCGAAGTGGAACCGCCCGGAGGATTGCCGGCTGCAGAAACGGAAGAAGATTCGGCAGGCGGCGCGGAGGTAGCAGGGGCCGTGCCGGAGTTTTCCATGGGCGTGATGATCTGTACACCGGCGTGCAGTCCATCGGTGCCCGATGACGTCGCGGGATTATAAGGAACTGCCTCGACCTGCGTGGTTGGGCCGTTGTCACTGCCCGGAACAGTCGCCGTGGCCCCGACATTCATCGAAGGTCCGCCCTTTTGCGGCTTCAATATTTCGGTGGCCGAGATCGCGTCCGTGGGGGGATTGAGATTTGGCTGGCCGGAATGTGCCGCAGCGGAGACGTCAGGGCCGGAGTGCAGCATGCTCATTGGAGAGTTCAGCATGGAACCGAAAGTCGAACGGTGTTGCTTGACAGCCTCTTGTTCCTTGCGCATGCGGGCCAAGGCATCGGGGTCGGGAGCGGGTGGCTTCATTCCCATGCCTTGCAAGCGGGCCTTGGCGTCAGAGGCGTGCTTCGAGAGCGGGTAATCCCGCAGGATGCGGTCGTAGCACCGAGCGGCCTGCGCGCCCCAGACGTTGCGAACGTCCTCGTCCTTAGAGGCGAGTTTCGTTTTCATATAGATGTCGCCCAGCAACCACAAGACTTCGTCGCTTCCGCTGTAAAGAGGATAGCGGTCGCTGATCTCGATGAGACGAGCGCCAGCGGCGTGAGTGTCGCCCTTCGCGTAGTAGTAGTGAGCGACCTTAAAGCTGCCGTCGGCGAGAACTTCCTGCACCTCGCGCAAGCGCTGCTCCGCCTGGGGAGCGAGCGGACTTTGCGGATATTTGAGCAGCATGGTCTGCAATTCATCCTCGGCCATCTGCCCCTGGGCGGTATCGCGGTCGGCTTTTTCCATCATCTTGTAATGGGCCATGCCGATTTGCATTTGTGAATAGGCGGCTTCGTCGAGGAATGGGAAAAACGTGTTGAAGTCTTTGTACTCCTGTATCGACTGCATCAGATTCGAGGTGCCGCCTTCCTTGAAGTAGGAGTCGGCGATGGCGAGCTTGGCCTTGGCGAGATATTCGCTGTCGGGATACGTGTTGATGAGAGTCTGAAGGGCCAGGCGGCCTTCCGTATAGCGATTGTGTTTCAAATCAGTTTGGGCGCGCTCGTAAAGCATCTTGTCTGGTTCGGCGGAATTGTCGAGGTCTTCCGCGGGAGCCGGCTTTTTTTTCTTGGTGGTGCCTTTGTTGTCGGAGGAGGGCTTCTTTATTAATTGGGCGCGGGCGTCCGAAGAAACGCCGAAAAAGAGCCCCAACACGATCATGGCTGCGAGCACACTGCGCTTTCCCATCAAGAGATCCTTTATCATGGCTTTCGGAATCGCTCTTTCATCTAGACTTTTTGGCTGAGAGCCTCGGAAGCAAGCTTGCGCAACTGCCGGGCAGCCGCTGTGGGGTCAGCCTGGTGGAAGATGGAAGTCCCCGCAACAAAGGTATTGGCGCCGGCCAGCGCGAGTTCGCCGATATTTTCCAGATCCACTCCCCCGTCCACTTCAATCCGGAAACCCGCATTATAGCGCGCCCTCCACTGGCTGAGCTGCCGTATTTTCTCGACGGCGCCGGGAATAAATTTCTGGCCACCGAATCCGGGGTTGACGGACATGACCAGCACCGTGTCAACTTTGTCGAGGACCTCCGACAGCAGCGAGACGGGCGTGGCGGGATTAATCACGGCGCCGGCCTCGGCTCCGTGCTCGCGAATCATGGCCAGCGCGCGGTCGAGGTGCGGGGTGGCTTCCTGATGGATCAAGACGCGATCGGCCCCCGCACGCACGAAATCCGCAATGTACTCCTCGGGTCGTTCAATCATCAGATGCACGTCCAGGGGCAGGCGGGTTGCCTTGCGGAGGGAGGCGACGACGGGAACGCCGATGGTGATATTGGGGACGAAATGGCCGTCCATCACGTCCACGTGGATGACGTCGGCGCCGCCTTCCTCGACGGCGCGCATTTCCTCGCCCAGCTTGGCGAAATTCGCGGCGAGGATAGAAGGCGCGAGTTCGATGCGTGCGTAGGCCATCTGGGAGTCCCTGCGAATTCTAGCACAGCGAGCGGAGAGCTATTCGGCAACTTGAAGCTGGATCTCCGCACCCGCGTCCACGCGCACTCCGTGGACGGGAGTTTGCTCGAGCACAGTTCCGTGTGGCGCGCCAGGCTGGGGGGCGAACGCAATCTTGGAAATTTTCAGCTTGAAGGCGGAGGCTCGCGATTCGGCCTCAGGCAGAGAGAGACCAGTCAGCTCAGGCATGATGTAGGCGGCGGGGCGCTGGCCGAGAGAGACCAGCAGGTCAACGTGTGCGCTCATGGAGTCGGAATTCCCGGGAGGGGGATCCTGGCGGATGATGGTTTCTTCCTGCGAGCCGGGAAGATACAGGTTTGAGATTTCGCCGACCTGCAATCCGCTGCGCAGGAGTTCGATGCGCGCGGCGCGCAGGCTGCGCTCCTCGAGTTTTGGGATCGTGGCTTTTTGCGGGCCGGAGCTCAACACAACGTGCGCGTATTGGCCAATTTTCACCCGCATGCCGGCGGGCGGGCTTTGGCGGACGACGGCGTCCGCGGGCAAGGTGCTGTAGATGTGGTCCTCGACGCGCAGGCCGACGCCGCGGCCTTGCAGGATGCGAGAGGCCTCGACAGCTTTCTTGCCGACGACGTCGGGCATCGTCACTTCGCGACCCTGGATGGCGAAGCGCATGGCGGTGATGGCGCTAAGGAAGGACACGGATGCGAGGATGAAAAGCATCAGCGCCAATCGGAAGAGCCACTGGAGGCGCTCTTTGAACGTTGCCATTGGGTGGCTTTCTTTCCGGTGGGGGCGTTGTAGCCGAGGCCCACCGGAACAGGCCGCTTCGCACGCGAAAAATCGAGCCTAACACCGATGCAAGGGAAGTTACAGGGGCGCTGATGGTAGCCGGTTGCGAAAGGTGCAGCTAGGCTTTCTCGAGAATCGCGGCGAAGAAGCCGTCGGTTGGATGCGCGCCGGGGTTGGTGCGGAAGTCGCTGCGGTTGTCGAAGAAGTCTGCTGCCGCGACGCCGGGCGTGAGATGCGGGGTGAGCGAGCGCGCGGCATCCTGCGAAGCGACGCGCCGAATGGAAGGGTTGCGCGCAAGCAATTCCGCGACGACCTGCTCGTTTTCTTCCGGTTCAAGCGAGCAAGTGGAATAGACGAGGCGGCCGCCGGGAGGAAGTTGCGAGGCGGCGTTGGCGAGCATAGCGGCTTGCAATTGGTGCAGCTCGGCGAGGTCTTGCGGCTGCAAACGCCACCGAATTTCTGGATGGCGGGCGAGAGTGCCGGTGCCGGAACAGGGTGCGTCCACGAGGATGCGCGAGAATGTGCCGGGAAAGGGGAGCGCGCTCGCGGCATCGAGTTCGACGAGCCTGACATTTTCGAGCTTGAGACGCTTGAATTGGTCACGCATGGCGCGGAGACGGTGCGCGTGCCGGTCGGAGGCGACGACGATTCCATTTTGCCCCGCGGCGCGGACGAGAGGCGGAGTCTTCCCGCCGGGCGCGGCGCAAAGATCAAGGACGCGGTCGCCCGCGCGGACATCGAGGAGCAGCGGAATCATTTGCGAGGCTTCGTCCTGGATCGAAATCAAGCCGTGGCGAAACGCGTTGGTGCGAGCAGGGCTTCCACCGCTGACGGAGAATGCGGAGCGCAGGAACTCGCCAGGCGCAACGCGCAGGCCGGCCTTTTCGAGCGAGCGAAAAACTTCTTCTTGACGCGATGTATCGTGCAACGCGCAAGTGAGGCGTGGCGCGCGATTATTGGCTTCGAGCAGCGCAATGGTTCGCTGCTGCCCCCAGCGCGCGAGCCAGCTCTCGACCATCCAGGTAGGATGCGAGTGGAGGATGCCGAGCCGCTCGGCGAGAGGGAGGCTCGGGGGGATGATTTTTTCGAGAGGCTGCCTGGTTTCCCCGGCGAGGCGACGGAGGACGGCGTTGACAAGCGAGGCAGCGGACGATTTCTTAGCGTGCTTCACGAGTTCAACGGATTCGTTTACCGCCGCGCTTGCCGGAATGCGCTCGAGGAAGCGGAGTTGATAAAGACCGAGGCGCAGGGCAAGCGCGACGGGCAAATCCAATTTTGCCACCGGCTTTTTTAGCTGGCGTTCGAGGAGAAAATCGAGCAAGCGGCGCCTGCGAAGAACGCCAAGCGTCAGTTCCGTTGCGAGTGCCGCATCTTCCGGTTTCACATCCGCGCCAAGGTCGGCATGAAGGACGTCGCTCGCGTAGGCGCCCTCAGACTCGACGCGGCGGAGGACTTCAAAGGCAATTTTTCTGGCGATGCTGAGGGGCATCAAGGCACCTCATTCATGATTTTCACGATGTTCGACTCGCAGGACACCTTTTCAGTAAGGCGCTGGCTTCTCGAATCCGTACGCTGCAAGGGCACGGCGTGCCGTGCCCCTACGGCGCGCTGGGCCGCTGGCTGGTTGTGAGTTGCTTGCTACTTGGAGACTTTCTTGAAGTCGCCGCCGATTGTGTATTCAAAGTATTCCGTGAAGCCACTGGGATCCGCGGCACCCTGTCCGAAGACCTTAATCTTAATAATCTTGTCTTCCTTCTTCCAACCGACGGCTTCGACGAAGACATGATCGTTCTGGAACAGATGCTTGGTTTCCGGCAGTTTCTGCTGGAGCTCATCGGTGACGTTGATTCGATGGACCGTCTTGTCCACGATGAAGACGTAGGACTCAGTGAGATTCTCTCCCGCATGGTCAATGACAACGAACTTGTCGCCTTTCGACGACCACAGGACGTCCACGTTGTGATCGTAATCGAGGAGCTTTACTCTGATGGCGGTCTTAACGTCCTCCAGCTCCAAGCGGTGAGGCGAATCCGGTTTGTCGCCATTGAAATTGCGAATCTCAAGCTCGCCATTAGGAGACTTCGAAACGGATTTTTTGCCGGGGAAGGAATCGCGCGATTGAGCGCGTGCCGAAGGGACACAAGCGACTCCACAGAGGGAGGCAAGCATTGCGATTGCAAGTGCCCTAGATTTGAGCATGTGACCTTTCACGGGATCGAGCTTCAATAGGAATAAGTTTACTCGCCAAATCGCTCGCCGGGAACAATTCGTGCGCCATTTGCAAAATCCATTCCGGTTACGCGCTTGCGGCCTTCGAGCTGCGCATGATTAACGCGGAGAACCGTGCCGTGACCGCAAATCACGAGCAAGCCATCTTCCTTCGTCGGAAGGATGATACCGGGCTCGCCGCCGGCCGCGACGGGCTGAAGCGGCTTGCCCCAAACCTGGCAAGCCTTCCCTCGGAATGTCGTGAAAGCGCCGGGCCAGGGCTGCAGGCCACGGATGCAATTGTAGATTTTCGGCGCGGGGAATTTCCAGTCAATGCGCCCGTCTTCTTTTTTGAGGGGTGGCGCATGCGTCGCTTTTGAATTGTCTTGGGGCGCGGGTGTGATTTCACCCCTCTGCAATTTCCGCAGGGTCTCGACCACGAGCGGAGCGCCCGCTTCCGCGAGCCGGGCGGAAAGTTCGGGAGCGGTCTCGTCGGCGCCGATCTCTGTTTCGTACTTCAAGAGCATTGGCCCAGTGTCGAGGCCAGCATCAATGCGCATCGTAGTCAGGCCTGTGCGCTTCTCTCCATTGATGATGGCCCAATTGATCGGCGCGGCGCCGCGATATTTTGGCAGCAGCGAGCCATGCAAGTTTATCCAGCCGAGGGGCGGAATTTCAATCAAGCGCGCGGGAACAATCTGTCCGTACGCGATGATGACCACCACATCCGGGGCAGCGCGCTGAAAATAATCGAACGCGGAGTCTGATTTTATTCTTTCGGGCTGGTAAACGGCCACGCCGGCTTCCAGTGCCGCGTTCTTCACCGGCGAGCTTCCCGTTTCCTGTCCGCGGCCGCGCGGGCGATCCGGCTGCGTGACGACTCCTTGCACCTGAAAATCGGTTTGCGCGAGGAGAAGGTGAAGCGAGGGCAAAGCAAAAGCGGGTGTGCCGCAGAAAACGATGCGCAGCGGCACGGCGGCCTACCACTCGCCAGCTTTTTTCATTTTGCGGATTTTGCGTTTGATGAGATCGCGCTTGAGCATACTGAGATGCGCGATAAAGAGGGTGCCGTTCAGGTGGTCAATTTCATGGCAGAACGCGCGGGCGAGCAGCCCTTCACCGCGCATTTCGAATTCCTGTCCAGCAGTGTCCTGGGCTTGAACCGTGACGTACTGCGGGCGCAGGACGTAGCCGCGAAAACCGGGGAGCGAAAGGCAACCCTCCTCCTCGCGTTGTTCGCCTTCGGTGTGAATGATTTCCGGATTGGCGCAGACGATTTTTGCTTCCGGATTTTTTCCGTTGCTCACGTCAATCACGGCAATGCGCAGTCCGATGCCGATCTGCGTAGCCGCCAAGCCCACGCCCTGCGCGGCGTACATGGACTCGAACATATCGGCGACGAGAGTCTGCAATTCCTCATCGAACTTGTTCACCGGTTTCGTGGGCGCCTCCAGCACGGGGTCGCCGAATTTGACAATCGGGTGAATCATATTGTTTTCATCCTAAAATTCATCCAGCTGCTTCTGATAGCCCAAGAAATTCCGGCGGGTTTCCTCGAGCGAATCGCCGCCGCATTTTTCAAGAAAGGCCGAAGCGAGTTCGAGCGCGAGCATCGCTTCGCCCGCGACGCCGCCGGCAGGAACGACGCAAACATCCGAGCGCTCGTAGGCGGCCTTCACTGCTTCCTTGGTTTTCAAATCGGCGGTGAGCAGCGCGCGGCGGAGCGTCGAAATCGGCTTCAAATAGCCGCGCACGACGATTGGCTGGCCGTTTGTGATGCCGCCTTCCAGGCCGCCCGCGCGATTCGAGGAGCGTTCAAACCTCTTGCGCCCCGGGTCATACCGGATTTCGTCCTGGACCTCAGAGCCGTAGCTCGACGCGTTCGCGACTCCGGTGCCGATTTCAACCGCCTTCACGGCCTGAATGGACATGACGGCCCGCGCGATCCGCGCGTCCAGTTTTTCGTCCCACTGAGCGTGGCTGCCGAGGCCGGGGGGAATCCCGTGCGCGACGACTTCGAAAATTCCGCCAACCGAATCGCCGGCACGCAGCGCGTCGTCCACTTCCGCTTTCATGTTTTTCTCAGTATTGGGATCCACGCACCGAAATGGCGATTCAAGATTGTGCGATAGCTCAACGATTTCGTCCCATGTGGCATCGCGATTCAGGCGCGCGTGGCCGACGGCAATCGTATGACTGAGGACCTCGCCGCCGAACTCGCGCAATAGCAATTTCGCAAACGCACCGGCAGCAACGCGCGAAGCCGTCTCGCGGGCTGACGCGCGCTCCAGGACATAGCGCGCATCGTGAAAATTAAATTTCAAAGCGCCAGCGAGGTCCGCATGCCCCGGCCGCGGAGCCGTCAGTGGACGCTGGTCTTCGGCTGAATATGGGGCATCCGCGCCCTCGGTGTCTTCGACCGGAAGAGCTTTCTCCCAATTCGGCCAGTCGCGATTTTCAATACGAATCGCGATGGGTGCGCCAATTGTTTTTCCGTGGCGCACGCCGGCAAGAACGTCGGCCCGGTCTTTTTCGATCCGCTGGCGCCCGCCGCGGCCATATCCCAACTGCCGGCGGTGAAGCTCGCGCTGCACCAAGTCAAGATCCACCGGAAGGCCGGCAGGGAAGCCGGAGATCCACGCGATCAATGCCTGACCGTGCGATTCTCCCGCGCTCACAAATCGCAGCATGATCCTCCGCCGGCGACCCGCCTTGTGGACCGAAAGGTCAGTTTAGCGAGCGTCTGGCCAATGCACAAACGCGCAATTCTACCGGAGCCAAATCCGCGCGTAAAGCAATGCCGACGACCGATTTTTTAGCGGTGGATCATGGCTTGACGCGGCGAACAGCCACAGTTACGCTTCCGATGACTTGGCCAACGCCCGGCGGCCAGCGTCCCACACGATGCCCGAAGCCAGCGAACCCCCATCGCTCACCTCAATCTTAGGGGACGTGCTCAAGCGGCAGGTTTTCTCAGTGCAGGATTTCTTTCTGCTGACCCTGCAATCGCTGAAGAATGCGGTGACGCCACCCTTCTACTGGCTCGACATGTTAGAGCAGATGGACTACATCGGAGTAGGTTCGTTGCCGATTGTTGTGATCACCTCGCTTTCGATCGGCGGGGTGATGGTCCTGCAGACAGCAGCGCAATTCGAAAGGTTTGGGGAAACGGTGCTGACGGGAGACGCCGTCTCGCTGGCTTTGGTGCGGGAGCTGGGACCGGCGATCACGGCGCTGCTGGTCTCGGGCCGCAACGCTTCGGGGATTGCTTCGGAGCTGGGCTCGATGGTGGTCACGGAGCAGGTGGACGCGATGCGCGCGCTCGGGACGGATCCGATCCGGAAGCTGATGACGCCGCGCGTGCTAGCGACGGTGGCGATGGTGCCGCTGCTGACGGCGGTGTTCGACTTCGTGGGCCTGATCGGGGGATTCATCGTCGCGCACTTCACGCTGCGGCTCAGCGCGGTGCAATTCTGGACGCGCGCCATCAAGGCGCTCGAATTCGGCGATCTGGTGCAGGGCGCAACGAAGCCCATTATTTTCGGGCTAATCATCGCGACGATTGGATGTTTTCAGGGGCTACGCGTTAAGGGCGGAACACAGGGAGTCGGGCGGGCGACGACGACGGCGGTCGTGGTGTCCTCTGT
>Ga0187781_10001179_pt1 | contig 19715 bp, 20 predicted proteins | sample 0715_SJ02_MP02_2_FD_132447 | JGI IMG/M metagenome (GOLD analysis project Ga0187781, IMG submission 132447) | Tropical peat soil microbial communities from peatlands in Department of Meta, Colombia - 0715_SJ02_MP02_20_MG | ecosystem: Environmental > Terrestrial > Soil > Wetlands > Peat | place... | reverse complement strand
CCGGCCGGTGGGCGCGGTCGAGGCGCTCACCATGGGCCTCGCCAACCGCGTCGTGCCCGGAGGCACGGCGCGCGAAGCGGCCGAAGCGCTCGCCCGCGAGCTTGCCGCGCTGCCGCAGCTCTGTCTCAGAAGCGACCGGCTCTCCTCCTATCAGCAGTGGGACCGTGATTTCGCCGCGGCGATGGCCAACGAGTTCAAGCTTGGCGATGCGGTGAAGGCCAGCGGCGAATCGCGCGAGGGCGCCATGCGCTTCGCCAAGGGCGCTGGACGCCACGGCGCGCCCGATTCTCGCTGAGCAGCCGCGGATAGCTACTCGCCGGCCCAGCGCTTGGTGGCTTCGTCGTCGCTGACCTGGGCCTCGACCCAGCGGGGACCTTCCGGCGTCTCCTCGAGTTTCCAGAACGGCGCCTTGGTCTTGAGCCAATCGATCAGGAACTGGCAACTGTCGAAAGCGGCCTGGCGATGCGCCGAGGCGGTGGCGACCAGCACGATGCGCTCGCCCGGCTCGAGCCGGCCGTAGCGGTGGATGATCAGAACCGCGTCGAGCGGCCAGCGCCGGCGTGCCTCGGCTTCGATCTCGGTCAGCGCGCGCTCGGTCATGCCGGGATAATGCTCCAGCGTCATGGCGCCGATGCGCCGCTCGCCGGCGAGGTCGCGCACCAGGCCCAGAAAGCTGGTGACCCCGCCGATGCCGGTCTTGCCGCGGGTGAGCGCCTCGAGCTCGGCGCCGACATCGAAATCCTCGCGCTGCACGCGGATCATGGCTCAGCCTCCCGTCACCGGCGGGAACAGCGCCACCTCGTCGCCGGGCCGCACCGGGTGTTCCCAGCCGACATATTCCTGGTTGACCGCCACGCGCACGATCTTGACGTCCTTGAGCGCCTCGGCGAAGCCCGGGCCGCGGGTCCTGAGCCAGTCGAGCAGCGCCGCCACGGTGGCGACACCCGCCGGCGGGTCGACCCTCTCCTCGGCGATGCCGATCTTGGTGCGCAGCCAAGCGAAATAGAGCAGTTTCATGGTTTCTGACCTATGGCACGGCGCGAGCCATTTCAACCATTATTGCGCCAGGAACCCGCCGTCGACCGGCAAGGTATGCCCGGTCACCAGCGCCGACGCGCGGCTGGCGAGATAGAGCACGGCGCCGACGACGTCGGCGGGCTCGCCGATGCGGCCCATGGGCGTCCGCCGCTCGATCTCCGCTACCGCCTCCGGCTGCTGCAGCAGCGCGGCGGTGAGCGGCGTGCGGATATAGGTCGGCGCCACGGCGTTGACGCGGATGCCCTGGCGCGCCCATTCGACGGCGAGGGCGCGCGTCAGATTGACCACCGCGCCTTTCGAGGTCTGGTAGGCGACGTTGGGATAGATGCCGCCGGAAAAGCCCATGATCGAGCCGATGTTGACAATGCGGCCGCCGCCCCGCCCCAGCATGTGCCGTGCCGCTTCCCGCGCGCAAAGGAAAGAGCCGGTGACATTGACGGCCATCACCCGCTCCCAATCCGCCGGCGCCAGCTCGGTTGCGGGCTTGCGGATGGCGATGCCGGCGCTGTTGACGAGGACATCGAGGCGTCCCCAGCGCGAGGCGATCTCGGCGAAGACGCGCTCGACGGCGGTGGCGTCGCTCACTTCGAGCGGCCAAGCCCGTGCCTCGCCGCCGATCTCGCGGGCGCGGGCGGAAGCCCCTGCGAGGTCGCGGTCGAGCAGCGCCACGCGCCCGCCCACCCGGGCGAGACCCTGCGCGACGGCGGCGCCGATGCCGCTGGCGGCGCCGGTGACGATTGCCACCTCGCCGTCGAGGCGGAAGGCGGCGAGGGGATCGGCGAGATCGAGGCCGCCGCTCATTCCAGCACCTCGCTGAACGGGATGAAATCGATGCTCATGCCGGGCTCGATACGGCTGATTCCTTCGCCGATCTCGGCGAAGCCGTCGGCTTCGACCATCGGGGACAGGATCCCGGCGCCGTCGCGCGGGAATTTGCGCGCCACCCACCCGCCGGCTTCGCCGCGTTCGAGCCGCGCGCGCAGATAGTCGCAGCGGTTGCTGCGCTTCTTATAGTCGAAGCCCGCGCTGACGCGGAAGCGGCGCGGTGCGGCATGTCGCGCGCCGGAAAGGCACAGCACCAGCGGCCGCGCCAGGAGGAGGAAGGTGACCATCATTGCCGCCGGATTCCCGGGCAGGCCGAGAAAGGGGACGCGGCCTATCTGGCCGAGTGCCACAGGGCGGCCCGGTTTGATCGCGAGCCGCCAGAAATGCAGCCTGCCTTGCGCTTCGACTGCGGCTTTGACGTGGTCCTCCTCGCCGGTCGACATGCCGCCCGAGGTCAGGATCAGATCGTGACCGTCCGCCGCGGCGGCAATCGCCCGATGGATGCCGGCCCTCTCGTCGGGCAGGATGCCGAGATCGGTGACCACCGCGCCGAGGCCCTCGAGCAGCGCCAGCAGCGCATAGCGGTTGGCGTCGTAGATCGCACCCGGCGGCAGCGCGCTGCCGGGATCGCGCAGCTCGTCGCCGGTGGAGAAAAGGGCCACGCGCAGCCGGCGATGAACTCTGAGCGCGGCGAAACCGAGCGAGGCAGCGAGGCCGATTTCCTGCGGACGCAGCCGTTGTCCGGCACCGAGGACGGTGGTGCCGGATTTGATGTCCTCGCCGGCGCGGCGGCGGTTGGCGCCGCGCTTGACGCCGGGCGGTATGCGCACCGTGCCCTTGGCCTCGCTGCAATCCTCCTGCATCAGCACGGTGTCGAGTCCCTCCGGTATCGGCGCGCCGGTGAAGATGCGCACCGCCGCGCCGCGCCGTGCCGCGGCGGGCAGCGGATGGCCGGCCGCAACACGACCCACGACCGGCAGCAGGGTCGGCGCGCCGGGGGCGAGATCGTCAAAGAATACGGCATAGCCATCGACGGCGGCGTTGTCGTGGGGCGGCACGTCATGCGGCGCCAGGATGGGCTCGGCGAGAATGCGCCCGCGCGCGACAGCAAGCGGCACGCTCTCCCATTCGACCACCGGCGCGGTCTTGGCGGCGAGCAGCTCCAATGCCGCTGCCATCGGCAGCAGATCGCCGCCGGAAGCAAAGCAATCGTCGCTCAACCGCGCCATCTCACGCTGCCTTGAGCCGGCAATGGTCGAGAATGAAGCGGGCGATCGCGGCGACGTCGTCGAGCGCCAGCAGCGGTATAGAAAGCCCGGCCACCGGCACGTCGCTCGCCACCGCGACGACGTGCGGATCATCGATGCAAAGCAGCGGCTTGCCGAGCGCTGGGCGATGCACTTCGAGCTTGTCATGGCTGCCGTGCTTGAAGCCTTCGACCAGCAGCAAATCGACCGGCGTCATCCGGCGGATGAGCGCATCAAGCGAAGGCTCGGGCGCACCGCGATGCTCGTGGACAAGCGCCCAGCGCCGTTCCGAGGCGATCATCACCTCGCTCGCGCCGGCCTCGCGGTGGCGCCAGCTATCCTTGCCGGGCTGGTCGAGATCGAAGCTGTGATGCGCATGCTTGACCGTCGAGACGGCAAGCCCGCAGCGGGTGAGTTCGGGCAGGAGGCGAGCAATCAGCGTCGTCTTGCCGCTGCCGCTCCAGCCCGCGAGGCCGAACACGCGCATCGGCTCGGGCGCATTCACCGGGCGCCGCTCGGTTTCGCGGTCTCGACCGGCGGGCGCTCGTCGGTCATGTGAACGAGGCCGGCGCGCAGATAATCATAGCCGGTCACCAGAGTAAGCATCGCCGCCGCCCACAGCATCAGCTCGCCGATCCAGGTTACCGGCAAGTAGGCCGGGCCTGCGTCCCCCACCAGCAGCACGCCGATCGCGCCCATCTGCAGCCCGGTCTTCCATTTGGCGAGCCGTGAAGAGGGAACCCGCACTTTAAGGGCGGCGAGATGCTCGCGCAGCCCCGAGACCAGAATCTCGCGCCCGAGGATCACCAGCGCGGGAAAGATGGTCGGCTCCGAGACGCGCTGGAGCGCCGCCAGCATGAACAGGATCGCCGCCACCAGCAGCTTGTCGGCGATCGGATCGAGAAAACGGCCGAGTTCCGATTGCTGCTTCCACAATCGTGCCAGGCGCCCGTCGAGCCAGTCGGTGAAGCCGGCAAGCGCAAACAGGCCGCAACCGATCCAGGGACCATAGGGCGGCGGCAGGTAGAAGGTGACGATGACCAAAGGGATCGCGGCGATCCGCGACAAAGTCAGCAGATTGGGAAGCGTGGTCAGCATGGCACATCCGATCCCGCCCGGGGGCGCGGGATATCTTCGCGCAGTCTAGCGCCGTTGATGCCTGTTTGGGAAATAGTGGAATGTCTCGGCAACGCAGACCCCTCCCATGTCCCCGACAAGCTTTCAAGGCTCGGCGTGGAAATGGTCATAGATCCGTTGCGCGACCGCCTTGCTGATGCCCTCTACTCGTTCGAGATCAGCGAGGCCGGCGCGGGCGACGCCGCGGGCCGAGCCGAAATGGTGCAGCAGCGCCTTCTTGCGTCGCGCACCGATGCCGGCGATCTCGTCGAGCGGCGACGTGCCGATCACCTTGGCGCGGCGCGCGCGGTGGGTCCCGATGGCGAAGCGATGCGCCTCGTCGCGCAAGCGTTGAAGATAGTAGAGCACGGGATCCTTGGGCTCGAGGTTGAAGGGCTCGCGCTCCGGCCGGAAGAAGCGCTCGCGCCCGGCATTGCGCTCCGGTCCTTTGGCGATCGCCACCAGCGGGACGTCGTCGATGCCGAGATCGACCAGCGCCTGCTGCGCCGCGGAAAGCTGGCCTGCGCCGCCGTCGACGAGCAGCAGATCGGGCCAAGTGCCGCGCTCGCGCGTCGGATCCTCTTTGAGGGCGCGGGCGAAGCGGCGCCGCAGCACCTCGCGCATCATGGCGTAATCGTCGCCCGCCGCCGCCCGGCCGGCGTCGGGCTCGGCCGCAGCCTCGATCGCGGCAGCAAGGCTGTCTTCTCCCGCAGGTTTGGCGGCGCCCTCGCCACGGATCGTGAATTTCCGATAAGCGCTCTTGATGAAGCCCTCCGGTCCGGCGACGATCATCGCTCCCACCGGATGACTGCCCTGGATATGGCTGTTGTCATAGACTTCGATGCGTTGAGGCGGCGCGTCGAGGCCGAATGCCTGCGCCACGCCTTCCAGCAGTTTCTGCTGGGTGGCGCTTTCCGACAGCCGCCGTCCCAACGCTTCGCGGGCGTTGAGGAGCGCATGGTCTATCAGCTTGCGCTTGTCGCCGCGTTGCGGCACGACGAGTTCGACCCTGCCACCGGCCTGGGCCGAGAGCGCTTCCTCGAGCAACGCGCGCTCGGCCGGCGCGTGGCTCAGCAGGATGAAACCGGGCGGCGGCTTGTTCTCGTAAAACTGGCCGAGGAAGGAGCCGAGCACCTCCTCGACCGGCATTTGCCGGTCATGGCTGGGGAAATAGGCGCGGTTGCCCCAATTCTGGCCGCCGCGATAGAAGAACACCTGGATGCAGGTATGCCCGCCCGCCTGGTGCGCGGCGACGATGTCAGCATCGGCGATACCTTCAATCGAGATGTCCTGGCGACCCTGGATCTGGGTCAGCGCGCGGATGCGGTCGCGGACCCGCGCGGCGGCCTCGAAGTCGAGCACATCGGCCAGCGCCTGCATATGCAGCGCCAACCGCTCCTGGACCTCGTGGCTGCGGCCAGAGAGGAAGCCGCGCGCCTCGTTGATCAGGCGGTCATATCCCGGCTTGTCGATGCGCCCGACGCAAGGGGCGCTGCAGCGCTTGATCTGATAGAGGAGGCAAGGGCGGGTGCGGCTGGCAAAGATGCTATCGCTGCACGAGCGCAGCAGGAAGGCGCGCTGCAGGGCGATGATGGTGCGCGCGACGGCCCCGGCTGAAGCGAACGGACCGAAATAGTCGCCAGGTGCCGTGCGCGCGCCGCGATGCTTGATGATCTGGGGAAAATCGTGATTGCCGGTGAGATGAATATAGGGAAACGATTTATCATCACGCAACAATACATTGTAGCGGGGCATCAGCCGCTTGATCAGATTGTTCTCGAGCAGCAGCGCCTCGACCTCGGTGTGCGTGATCACCACTTCCATCGCCCGCGTTTCGGCCACCATACGGCGCAGCCGGTTCGAAAGATTGGCGGGGTGGGTATAGTGGGCGACGCGGGCCTTGAGGCTGCGCGCCTTGCCGACGTAAAGCGCGTCGCCCCTGGCATCGAGCATGCGGTAGACGCCGGGACCAGCCGGCATGGTGCGCAGGGCGACGCGGATCGCCTCCACGCCGCGCGCCTGTCCACTGCCGGCCAGGGCCGCCATGTCTTGCTGGGAAGCGCCTTCGTCAAGCTCGGTCATGGCTATTCAATCGGTCCGCCGCGGATATCCACGGCAGATGTGGACAAAACTGTCGAAAACCTGCTGCCACATGACTGCTATGCGCGTTAAACCTAGGGTTTCAGCTCTTTGTCTAAAAAATAGGCATTTTTACTAAGATATTGAATTAATTAAATTTTTTTCGTGTCAAGTGTAAATCGCGTGTAACAATTCATGGTCACATCTTCATATTCCCGTCATAACGGTTCCATCGAAAGACCTGTGAACAACTGACCGAGGGAGTGGTTTCGTTTGGCAAATCTCCACCAGTTAAAGCACTTACGGAAGATGGTTAATGCGTTCTATCTCGATGCCGACGCTCGCGACATCGGGGTAGACCTCGAGCTTCTCGATTCGCACGCGCGCAACGCGGATGCGGGCATCAGCGAGGCACATCTCGGCAATGCGTTCGGCCAGGGTCTCTAGCAGGTTGACGTGACCGCCCGCGGCAAGCCGGCGGATGCCGCTGACGATTTCGTCGTAGCAGACGACGTTGCGCAGATCGTCGGCGATCGGCTCCTCCTCCTCGCGCGCGGCGAGATCGAGATTGATGCGCACGCGCTGGCGCGTGCCGCGCTCGTGGCGGAAGACGCCGATCTCGCAGTGCAGCACGAGATCGCGGACGAGAATCCGACGGAAACCGGCGGTCTTGCCGCCATCAAAAGCGCGGCCGGCGGGACGGAGATCGGTGTCGCTCATGATCGCTTTCTATTCCTCCACCGCCCGGTCCGCGGAGGCTTGTGCCCAGCCGAGATGTTGGCCGCCGTCGAGAGCGATCATCTGACCGGTCATGGCCGGCGCCGACAAGATGAATCGCACGGCGGCGGCGATCTCTTCCGGGGTGGTGCCGCGCTGGAGCGGCATCGTTGCCTGTTGACGGCGGAACTGAAGCTCGCTCTGGCGCTGGCTCGGCAGGGTAGGGCCGGGACCGATGCCGTTGACGCGAATGCGCGGCGCCAAGGCCAGCGCCAGGCTCTGCGTCAGGCACCACAGCGCCGCCTTGCTCAAGGTATAGGAGATGAAATAAGGCGTCAGGTTCCAGACGCGCTCATCGAGAATGTTGACGATGACGCCGTCGGCCGCCGCCGGCAGGGCGCGCGCGAAATGCTGCATCAGCACGAAAGGGGCGCGCAAGTTGGCCTCGAGATGCCGGTCCCAGCTCGCGCGCGTTGCGTCGAGCGCGGTATCGTTCTCGAAGACCGAAGCATTGTTCACCAGCAGGCCGAGGGGCCCCAGCGCCTCGCCTGCGCGCGGCAACAGCGTCTCGACCTCCACTTCGCGCGTGAGGTCGGCGGCGATAGCAATGGCACGACCGCCTCTCGCGGCAATCTCCTGCACCACCGCTTCCGCCTCGGCGCGCGAGCGGCGGTAATGCACCGCCACCGCCCAGCCCTCGCCGCCCAGCATCAGCGCAATGGCGCGGCCGATACGCCTGCCGCCGCCGGTCACCAGTGCCGCCTTCGGATAGGCCGGGCTTGCAATCATTCAGCGGTTCCGGCGCTGGCGCGCGCGCGCCTTGGCCTTGGCGAGCGCGCGGGCCGAGGTGCCGGCGCGCCCAGCCATCGACCGGCCCGCCGGTCGCGGCGCGCCCGTGCCGGGCTCCGCTTCGCCTTTGTCGAGGAGACCAAGATCGAGCTGCTCAAGCCGGCGGATCTCGTCGCGCAGGCGTGCTGCCTCCTCGAATTCGAGATCGGCGGCGGCGGCGCGCATCTGCTTGTCGAGATCGGCAATCACCGCCTTAAGGTTGGAGCCCTGGTAATGGGCCTGCGCGCTCTCGCCGAGGCCGACGGTGACATGGTCCTGCTCGTAGACGCTCTCCAGGATGTCGGCGATGCCGCGACGCACGCTTTCGGGCGTGATGCCATGGGTGGCGTTGTAGGCTTGCTGCTTTTCGCGGCGGCGGTTGGTTTCGTCGATCGCCGCTTTCATGCTTTGGGTAATGCGGTCGGCATAGAGAATGGCGCGGCCTTCTATATGGCGCGCGGCGCGGCCGATGGTCTGGATCAGCGCGGTGCGCGAACGCAGATAGCCTTCCTTGTCGGCGTCAAGCACGGCGACCAGCGCGCATTCCGGGATGTCGAGCCCCTCGCGCAGCAGGTTGATGCCGACCAGCACGTCGAATACGCCGAGGCGGAGATCGCGAATGATCTCGATACGTTCCAGCGTGTCGACATCCGAGTGCATGTAACGCACGCGGATGCCGTTCTCGTGGAAATACTCGGTCAGCGCCTCGGCCATCTTCTTGGTCAGCGTCGTCACCAGCACGCGCTGCCCTTTCAAGGCGCAGTCGCGGCATTCCGCCATGAGGTCGTCGACCTGGTTCTCCACCGGCCTGATGAGGCAGACGGGATCGACCAGGCCGGTGGGGCGGACCACCTGTTCGACAAAAACACCGCCGGTGCGCTCCATCTCCCACGGGCCCGGCGTCGCCGAGACGCAGATGGCTTGGCCGCGCATCGCGTCCCACTCCTCGAATTTGAGCGGCCGGTTGTCGACGCAGGACGGCAGGCGGAAACCGTATTCGGCCAGCGTCGACTTGCGATTGTAGTCGCCGCGGAACATGCCGCCGAGTTGCGGGATCGTGACATGGCTCTCGTCGCAGAAGACGATCGCGTCCTTGGGCAGGTATTCGAACAAGGTCGGCGGCGGCTCGCCCGGCCTGCGCCCGGTGAGATAGCGCGAATAGTTCTCAATACCGGCGCAGCTTCCCGTCGCCGCCATCATCTCGATGTCGAAGGCGGTGCGCTGCTCCAGCCGTTGCGCCTCGAGCAGCTTGCCCTGCCCGTGGAATTCCTCAAGGCGGAACTTGAGATCGATCTTGATCTGCTCGATCGCCTGCATCAGCGTCGGCTTGGGCGTGACGTAATGGCTGTTGGGATAGACGGTGATCTCGTCGAGCACGCCGCTCTTCTCGCCGGTCAGCGGATCGAACTCGTGGATCGCCTCGAGCTCGTCGCCAAACAGCGATAGGCGCCAGGCGCGATCTTCGTAATGCGCCGGAAAGATCTCGATCGTGTCGCCGCGCGCGCGGAAGGTGCCACGGATGAAATTGGCGTCATTGCGGCGGTATTGCAGCTCGACCAGCTTGGCGAGGAGCTGGGCGCGATTGACGCGCTGGCCGGCGGAGAGCGAAAAAGTCATCTCCGAATAGGTCTCGACCGAGCCGATGCCGTAGATGCAGGAGACCGAAGCGACGATCACCGTGTCGCGCCGCTCGATGATGGCACGAGTCGCCGAGTGACGCATGCGGTCGATCTGCTCGTTGATCGAGGATTCCTTCTCGATATAGGTGTCGGTCCTCGGTACATAGGCTTCGGGCTGGTAGTAATCGTAATAGGAAACGAAATACTCCACCGCGTTGTCGGGAAAGAAGCTCTTCATCTCGCCGTAGAGCTGTGCCGCCAGCGTCTTGTTGGGGGCGAGAATGAGCGCCGGGCGCTGGGTGCGCTCGATGACGTGGGCCATGGTGAAGGTCTTGCCCGAGCCGGTGACCCCGAGCAGCACCTGATCGCGCTCGCCGCGGGCGATGCCGGCGGCGAGCTCATCGATCGCCTGCGGCTGGTCGCCTGCAGGCTGGAACTCGGAATGGACGGCGAAGCGCTGGCGGCTATCGGCCGCCGCGCGGGCAACGGTGACCACGGGCATGCCGCTAAGATAAAGGCTGCGCCCCAGGGACGCCAGAGGACCCTTGCACGCTGCGGCATATGACGGGAGGAGCGCCCGGCAACCCCAGGCGACCCGAGACCGCGGCGAGCAAGAATATATGGACGTCCGGTGATCGGCGGTTTCTTTGTTTCCTTTTCCGCGCCTGGGATGAAATGCCGAAAACCGCGCAATTCATTGCCCGACCTTCGCGCGACGCGGTTGCGCGACGCGGGTCTTGGCATTAGCTTAGGCGCTGTCACCCTCCAATTCCGGTAGCGTCACCATGCCTTTTCTCGCCGACCGCCTGTCGCGCATCAAGCCGTCCGCGACCCTCGCCATGACCAAGCTGGCGCTGGAGATGAAAGCGGCCGGCCGCGACGTCATCAGCCTCAGCGCCGGCGAGCCGGATTTCGACACGCCCGAGAACATTCGCGCGGCGGCGATTCGCGCCATCCAGTCCGGCCAGACGCGCTACACCGCGGTCGACGGCACGCCGGAGCTGAAAAAGGCGGTCGCCGCCAAATTCAAGCGCGAGAACGGCCTCGACTACGCGCCGGCGCAGATCATCGTCGGCACCGGCGGCAAGCAGGTGCTGTTCAACGCGCTGCTGGCGACGCTGAACCCGGACGATGAGGTGGTCATTCCGGCGCCCTATTGGGTCTCCTATCCCGATATCGTGCTGGTCGCCGAGGGCACGCCGGTGGCGGTGCAATGTCCGCAGAACAACGGCTTCAAGATACGCGCCGAGGATCTCGAAGAGGCGATCACGCGCAAGACCAAATGGCTCATCCTCAACTCGCCCTCCAACCCGACCGGCGCGGCCTATACCGCGGCGGAGCTGCGCGCGCTCGCCGACGTGCTGCTGCGCCATCCCGATGTCTGGGTGCTGGCCGACGACATGTACGAGCATCTGGTCTATGACGATTTCAAGTTCACCACCATCGCGCAGATCGAGCCGAAGCTCTATCCGCGCACGCTGACCTTGAACGGCGTCTCCAAGGCCTATTGCATGACCGGCTGGCGCATCGGCTTTGCCGGCGGCCCAACGGAACTGATCAAGGCGATGACGACGCTGCAGTCGCAATCGACCTCGAATCCGAGTTCGATCAGCCAGGCGGCGTCGGTCGAGGCGCTGAACGGGCCGAAGGACTTCATCCCCAAGCACAATGCCAGCTTCAAGGCGCGGCGCGACCTGGTGGTGGAGCTGCTGAACCGCGCCCCGGGCCTGTATTGCCCGCGGCCGGAGGGCGCGTTCTATGTCTATCCCTCCTGCGCCGGGACGATCGGCAAGCGCACGCCCAAAGGCAAGGTGATCGAGAACGACACGGATTTCGTCGAGTATCTCCTCGAGGCCGAAGGTGTGGCGGTGGTGCAGGGCGTGGCCTTCGGCCTCTCGCCGCATTTCCGTATCTCCTACGCGACCTCGACCGAGGCGCTCACCGAGGCGTGCAAGCGCATCCAGCGCGCCTGCGCCGCGCTCAAGTGAGGTGATCCGGCGCGCCCGCGCCGACGAGGTCGCCTGGATTGCCGCGACGATCGCCGCCGCCTTCAGTGTCTATATCCCGCGGATGGGCCGGCTGCCCGCGCCGATGACCGCCGATCACGGCGCGCTGGTCGCTGCGGGCGAGGTGCATGTGCTGGAGGAGGCTGGCGGGCGGCTCGGCCTCATCGTGCAGCGCGCCGCCGCCGACCATCTCTACATCGACATCCTGGCGGTAGCACCCGAGGCGCAGCACCGGGGCGTCGGCCGGCGGCTGCTGGATTTTGCCGAGGCCGAAGCGCGCCGACTCGGCCTGCCGACGCTTCGGCTCTTCACCAACGCCAGCATGACCGAAAATCTGCGCTTCTATCCTCGGCTCGGCTTTCGTCCGATTGCGGCCCGCGTCGAGGACGGCTTCGATCGCATCTATTTCGAGAAGCGTCTCACCTGAAACGCTTCTATGCGATTTGCATAGCGATCAGGCAGCATCCGCGGCGGAATTTCCATTGCGCCGCGATGACGGTCGCGCGAGCATGGCTGCTCTGAAGAGGCGTCGCCCGGGGGCGTGGCAGTCTCTCGCGCGCCGGCAACGATGTCCGCTCTGGACGGGATGGAGGCGTGCATGACCGACAGATCCGCCGGACCGCGCTGCGTCGCGCTGGTCGGGCCCTACCTCTCGGGCAAGACCAGCCTGCTCGAGGCGCTGCTCTTCGCCAGCGGCACGACCCACCGCCGCGGCACCGCCAAGGACGGCAACACGGTCGGCGACCATAGCGCTGAGGCGCGGGCGCGGCAGATGTCGACGGAACTCAACGTCGCCGCCGCTGGTTTTCTCGGCGATCCCTGGATCATCCTCGATTGCCCGGGATCGGTCGAACTCGCCTGGGAGGCACAAAACTCCCTCTTGGCCGCCGACGTGGCGGTCGTGGTCTGCGAGCCGGAAACGGAGCGGGTCCTCACTTTGAGCCCGCTCTTCAAGTTTCTGGACGACCACCAGATCCCGCACATGGTCTTCATCAACAAGATGGACACCGCCAGCGCGCGCGTCAGCGAGGTACTGGCGGCGCTGCAATCGGTGTCGCAGAGGCCGCTGGTGCTGCGCCAGGTGCCGTTGCCCGATCCCGAGGGCAAGACGATCGGCTACGTCGATCTCGTCAGCGAACGCGCCTACAAGTACCGGCCCGGCCAAGCTTCCGATCTCATCAAGCTGCCCGACGACGTGCTCGAGGAAGAGCGGGTGACGCGCGCCGGCCTGATCGAGAAGCTCGCCGATTTCGACGACAAGCTGCTGGAGCAATTGCTCGAGGACGTGCAGCCTTCGAAGGATGAGATCTACCGCCACCTGACGCAGAATTTGAGCGCCGATCGCATCGTGCCCGTCTTCCTCGGCTCGGCGCTGCTGGATCACGGCGTGCGTCGCTTGTGGAAGGCGCTACGCCACGAGACGCCCGGCGTGGCGCAGGCCGCCGCTCGGCTGGGGCTTCCCGCCCAAAGCAAGGAAACAGTGGCGCAGGTGATCAAGACCTATCACGCCCCGCATTCCGGCAAACTGTCCCTGGCTCGCATCTGGAGCGGCCAGGTGACCGACGGCATGAGCCTCGGCGGCGTGCGCGTCGCCGGCGTCCTGCGCCTCACGGGCGCGCATCAGGAGAAGCTCGCCGCCGCCCAGGCGGGCGACGTCGTGGCGCTGGCGCGCATGGAAGGCGTTCTCACCGGCGCGGTGCTGGCCACCGGCACGGCCCCGCAGCTACCGCGGCCGCCGCTGCCGAAACCGGTCTTTGGCTTGGCGCTCGCCGCCGAGAAACGCGCCGACGACGTCAAGCTGACGCCCATGATCGCCAAGCTCATCGAAGAGGATCCGACGCTTCATCTTGAGCAGAATGCCGAGCTGCAGGAGATGGTGCTGTGGGGCCAAGGCGACATCCACCTGCAGATCGCCATAGACCGGCTGCGCAACAAGTACAATCTGCCGGTGACCGCGCGCAAGCCGCAAGTGCCTTACAAGGAGACGATCCGCAAGGGTACGGCGCAGCATGCGCGCTTCAAGCGCCAGTCGGGCGGCCACGGCCAGTTCGCTGACATCCAGATCGAGGTGAAACCGTTGCCGCGCGGCACCGGCCACACCTTTATCGATGCGGTGGTGGGCGGCGCCATCCCGCGCAACTACATCCCGGCGGTGGAGGACGGCGTCAACGATTTCCTGCGCCATGGACCCTTGGGTTTCCCGGTGGTGGACGTGTCGGTGACCCTGGTCACAGGCCAGTTCCATGCCGTCGACAGCTCGGACCAGGCCTTCAAGACCTGCGCCCGTATGGCGATGAGCGAAGCCATGCCGAAATGCGATCCGGTGCTGCTCGAGCCCATCCACCATGTCGACATCTCGGTGCCGAACGCCTTCACCTCGCGCGTGCAGCGGGTTATCTCCGGCCGGCGCGGCCAGATCCTCGGCTATGACGCCAAGCCCGGCTGGGATGGTTGGGACGTGGTGACGTCGCAACTGCCGCAGGCCGAGTTGCACGACCTCATCGTCGAGCTGCGTTCGGTCACCTTGGGGGTCGCGACCTATACTGACCGCTTCGACCATCTGCAGGAGCTCACCGGCAAGCTCGCGGAGCGGGCGATGGCGGGGCGCGGCGAGCAGGCGGCGCAGTAACCTTCTTACGCCGCGAGCGAACCTCCCGTTGCGGCCTGCCATCGCGCGAGCGTGATTTGCGCCTCCCTCCGACGGGCGCTATCTGGCGCGTCAAGGGTCGACAGGCGACGAGGAGAGCATCATGTTGATCAGGCGCAAGCGCGGCTGGGAGCTGCGCGAGAGCGAGGCCACCCCTGAGGCGCTGTTCCGCGATCGCCGTCGCATCGTGCAGGCGATGGGCATGGGCGCGCTGGTGGTTGCCGCGGCGCCGAGCAGCGGCGTGCTCGCCGCGACGCCTCCGGCCGATCCCTCCGCCGGCCTCTATCCCGCCAAGCGCAACGAGCGCTACACCCTCGATCGGCCGATCACCGACGAGAAGCTCGCCACCACCTACAACAATTTCTACGAATACGGCTCGCAGAAGACGATTGCCGAGGATGCGCAGGAACTGCCGATTCGGCCGTGGAGCGTGACCATCGACGGAATGGTCGAAAAGCCGATGACGCTCGCCATGGACGATCTTTTGAAGCGCGTCAGCCTCGAAGAGCGGCTCTACCGCCATCGCTGCGTCGAGGCCTGGTCGATGGCCGTGCCGTGGACCGGCTTCCCGCTGAAGACTCTGGTCGACATGGCGCAGCCGCTCGGCTCGGCCAAGTATCTGCGCATGGAAACCTTCGAGAATCCGAAAGTCGCCCCGGGCCAGAAGCAGTTCTGGTATCCCTGGCCCTATGTCGAGGGGGTGACCATGGCCGAGGCGGTCAATGAGCTCGCCTTCCTCGTCACCGGCATGTATGGCAAGCCGGTGCCGCGCCAGGACGGTGCGCCGCTGCGCCTGGCGCTGCCGTGGAAATACGGCTTCAAATCGATCAAGTCGATTGTGAAATTCACCTTCACCGACAAGCGGCCGGTGAGCTTCTGGGAAAAATTGCAGAGCAGCGAGTACGGCTTCTGGGCCAATGTGAACCCCGATGTGCCGCATCCGCGCTGGAGCCAGGCGACCGAACGGCTCCTTGGCGGCGACGGACGGCGGCCGACGCTGCTCTATAACGGCTATGGCGAATACGTCGCTGGACTTTATCAGGGGCTCGAGGGCGAACGCCTGTTCACGTAAGCCGTGCCCCCGACGAGTCGGGGATGCAAAGCGACGAGATCGCCGGGATGGTCTCCTGTGGAGCGGGAAAAGAACGCCGCGCGCGCCGTTTCCTTCTCCTGGGATGAGCCGGAAGAAGCCGCTTTCCGAGTCGCCGTCGCCGCGTGACGCTCGGCAAAGCGTTTTCCGAAAAAAAGTCGCATGCCGAGGGCGAATAAGGCCGAGTCGCTGCCGTTCTGCGCTTTGCAGAGCTGTGCCGCACGATTAAGATGCGCGCGGTTTTTCGTCTCGGAGGAACAGGATGCAGGCACGTCTCGGCTTCAGCGTGATCGCCATCGGCTTATTGCTGTCGGCTTGCGGCAGCACGACCGGCGATCGCGCGGTGAGCGGCGCTGGCATTGGCGCAGCCGCCGGCGCGGTCGGCGGCGCGTTGATCGGTATACCGCTCGCCGGCGCCGCCGTCGGCGCCGCCGCGGGCGGCGCGATCGGTGCGGCGACGACGCCGTCGCAGGTCGATCTCGGAAAGCCCGTATGGAAGTGAGCTGCGTGCTGGTTTGATGGCGCTCCGCGGCTGATCGCGGCGTTTCAGCGGCGCAGGGGAAGAGGTGGACGCAACCATGGCCGGAAGGTCCATGGGCGCGCCGGAGTGAGCCTGACGATCCGCGACGGCTTGGTGTCCTTGGGCTTTGCATCGTTCGTAGCGAGGATCTGCTGCTTGCTGGGGCAGCACCGGCGTCTGAAACACACTCCTTTCCTTCAGGTCGTGAAGGAGAGCGCGTAGATCTGATCGAGCGTCGCTTGGTCGATCTGCCTGATGACCAAGCCTGCGAGCAAGGCGATCAACAGGAAAAGGGCAACGACCGACAGCCCTGCCGCCAAGTTCCGCGGCTCCATGGGACGGTCCTGAGTTCCGATTGACATGCGTGGCTCCTGATCCACGGGGAGTGGGCGCAAGCCTCTACCGTGTTCAGGATATGAGGCGCTTGCATTAAGAAGAAAAATGCATAATTCTATACGTATCGTTCAGAAAAACCGTATGGTCATGCAGATCAACCTCGATATGGATGTGTTGCGCACGCTGGTAACTGCGCAGGAATTGGGTGGGCTGAACCGTGCCGCGCGGCGGGTGGGGCGGTCCCAATCGGCCGTCAGCCAGCAACTCCGCAAGCTCGAGGAGCAAGCCGGCCAAGCTCTCTTCCGCAGGCAAGGCCGCGGCTTGGCACTCACCGAGGCGGGCGACCTGGTGCTGCGTTACGCCCGGCGGATTCTCGAGCTTAACGATGAGGCGATCGCCGCCATACGTGGCGTAGCGATGGGAGGGGCGGTACGCTTCGGCATGCCCAGCGACTTCGCTGAAACTTGGCTACCGGCAGCGTTGGGCCGCTTCAAGCGGGCCTACCCCTCGGTGCGCATCGAGGCGAGCGTCGACCGCAACACTGCGCTGTTGGATCGGCTGGAGACCGGCCAACTCGATCTGGTTCTGGCATTCGAGCGCGCGCCGCGAGCGGAAGCAGAGCGGCTTGCAACCATGCCGATGGTCTGGATCGGCCGCGAAGCGGTGGAACGGCGCATCGTGGAGGAGCCGGTGCCGCTGGTGCTGTTCGAGCCGCCTTGCCTCTTTCGCACGGCTGCGGTCGCTGCGCTCGATGCGGCCGGGGTACGCTGGCGCGTCGCCTTTACCAGCCCAAGCCTGGCGGGGTTGTGGGCGGCGATTGATGCCGGTCTCGGCGTCACCGTGCGCACGGCCTCGAGCCGGCCGTCGCATCTCGCCGTGCTCGATCGGGCGGTAGGCTGGCCCGATCTGCCGTCGACCTGTCTTTCGCTGTATACCGCCGGGCGCAGTTTGTCGCCGGCCGCCAACCGCCTCAAAGACATCCTGGTGGATACCGTGCCGGGGAGCCTGACCGCGGTGCACCCGCCGGCCGACGCTTAGCGCCGATAGGGGTAGCAGCGCGCGCGATCGAGATTGAGGCCGAAATGATCGGCCAGCGCGCGGATCGCGGCACCGTGCTCGGCGTAGGGATCGCTGTTGGCGGTGCCGACGATGATCGGCCTGAAGCCGTGATCTTCCTGTCCGCCGGGCGGCAGCATGGCGGTGACAAGCGCCTTGCCCTCCCCGTCGCGCAGCGTCAGAAACAGCGGCATGACGCGCTGAAGATGCGCTTTGAGGCCGATCTCCTGCTCGATGAAGTTCCGCGAGGGTGGTGCGAAGCTCTGCTTGGCCTTTGCCGTCTCCTGGCGGAAGAATTTCTCCACCGCGTGACGCATGGTCTGGGACTCGTCGATGGCCTCGGCCTCGGTCTCGATCCGGAACCAGGTCTTGCCGTCCGGTGCGTCACAAACGTAATACATGCATCCTCCCGCGCTTCCCTCTAGAAATTGGGCGCTCGAGCCGCTCGCGGCAAGCGGCAGGAGGGGGGAGAATGATGGATCTCGATTTCACAAGCCGCACGGTCCTGGTCGTCGGCGGCTCCAGCGGCATCGGCAATGGCATCGCCCAGGCCTTCCGCCTCAAGGGCGCCGAGGTCCACATCTGGGGCACGCGAGCGCATGCCGGGCAATATGCGCACGAGGCGGGCTCGGATCTCACCGGTCTCCATTACGCCCAGCTCGATGTCGCCGACGGCGCCGCCATCGATCGCTATCGTCCTCCCTTCGAGCGCCTCGATATTCTCGTTCTTGCCCAAGGCATCGTCATTTACCAGCGCGGCGAGTTTAACCCTGAACGCTTTCGCCAGGTCGTCGAGGTCAATCTCAACAGCCTCATGGCATGCAGCATCAAATTCCATGACATGCTGGCCGCCGCCAAGGGATCGCTGATCATCGTCAGTTCGACCGCCGCTTTCCATTCGACGCGCGGCAATCCCGCTTACAACGCGTCGAAGACCGGCGCCTATGGGTTGACACGCACCCTGGCCGAGGCATGGGCAGGCGACGGCATCCGCGTCAACGGCATCGCGCCGGGGCTGGTCGACACCAAGCTCACCAAGGTCACGACCGACCATCCGCAGCGTCTGGCGGCGGCATTGGCGCGCATTCCGCTCGGTCGGCTCGGCACGCCCGCGGACATGGCGGGGGTGGCGCTGTTTCTCGCGTCGCCGCTCGCCGCCTATGTTGTGGGCCAGACCATTGTCGTCGATGGCGGCCTCATTCTTTAATGGCGCCGATCGATCGGGAATGGGACCGGCGGAAAGGAATCAGGTGATGAGCGGGCGAGCGGCGCCGAGCGAGACCAGCGGCGAATTCCTGACGCTGCACGAATTGGTCAAGGCAGCGAAGATCAGGCTTTCGGCCAACATCTGGGACTACCTCATCGGCGGCGCCGACAGCGAGACCACGGTGAAGCGCAATCGCCAGGCGCTGGACTCGCTGGCGTTCCGGCCGCGGGTGCTGCGCGATGTCTCGACCATCGATTGCACCAGCACGCTGCTCGGCCGCAAGCTGCGCCTGCCAGTGCTGCTGGCGCCGGTCGGCTCGCTCGAATCCTTTGATCCCGGCGGCGCCGCGACGGCGGCCAAGGCGGCGGGCGCCTTCGGCGTGCCGATCATGGTGAGCTCGGTAACCCAACCGGGCCTCGAGGCGACGGCGCAAGCGGCCAACGGGCTCAAGCTCTTCCAGCTCTATGTCCGCGGCGATGACGCCTGGACCGACGATTTCGTCCACCGTGCGCGCGATGCCGGCTACGACGCCTTCTGCTTCACCGTCGACACTGCCCTCTACAGCCGGCGCGAGCGCGATATCGCCAAGCGCTTCGCCAAGCCCTGGCGCCAGCGCGTCACCGGCCAGTTCTTTCAGGCCGGACTCAACTGGGATCATGTGAAGCGCTTCAGGGACAAGCATGACCTGCCCTTGATCCTGAAGGGCATTGCCACCGCCGAGGACGCCGAGCTCGCCTGCGCCGAGGGCGTGGCCGCGGTCTATGTCTCCAACCATGGCGGCCGCCAGCTCGACCACGGCCGCGGCACGCTCGACATCCTGCCCGAGGTGGTGCAGGCGGTCGGAGGCCGTGCCGAGATCATCATCGACGGCGGCTTCAGCCGCGGGACCGACGTGCTGAAGGCGGTGGCGCTGGGAGCGCAGGCGGTGGCCGTGGGACGACTTTATTGCTATGGGCTCGCGGCCGCGGGCGAGGCAGGGGTGTCGCGCGTGCTGGAGTTGCTGGAGGCGGAGATTGTTACCGCTCTCGGCTTGCTCGGCGCAGCTCGGCTCGGCGCTCTCGACCGGTCCTATCTCCATCCGGCGGTGCCGGTGACGGCGCCGCATGTGCACAGCGCCTTCCCGCTGCTCAACTTGGCCGATGACGGCCGGGACGGGCGCTGAACCAGTCGGGCGAGCCGCCTCAATGCATCAGGATCGCCGGGAGGTCTTTTATGTCGCTTCGTCCGGGAAGGGTCCGGAGATACGCATAAATGTCCGCCGCTTCCTGCTCCGACAGCACTGAATCGACATAGGCCGGCATGTTGTTGGCGGGTTCGCGTAGCTGCTGCTCAAAGGCGTCAAAGGGTAGCTCGCTATGCGCCAGTGCCGGCGTGGGGCCGTAAT
>Ga0187781_10001176_pt1 | contig 19745 bp, 23 predicted proteins | sample 0715_SJ02_MP02_2_FD_132447 | JGI IMG/M metagenome (GOLD analysis project Ga0187781, IMG submission 132447) | Tropical peat soil microbial communities from peatlands in Department of Meta, Colombia - 0715_SJ02_MP02_20_MG | ecosystem: Environmental > Terrestrial > Soil > Wetlands > Peat | place... | reverse complement strand
GCCTGCATCGATCGCGGAGCGCGTCGGCTGGTGCAGCTGTCGTTTGGTGGCCGCGTACACAGCCGGGGAGTAGTCACCGAGTTCGCGCGCGGTCGCAATCGCCTGGGCAATCAAGTCATCGTTCGGGACGATCGCGTCGATCCAGCCCCGGGCCAGCGCGGTGTCCGCGTCAATCATCTTGGCCTGCAGCGCTGCCCGCGTCGCCGACGTTCCCATCGTAAAGCGGCATATCTCCAGCGCGGCCACTGGGAACGGGACACCGACCGCAAGCTCGGTGAGCCCGATCGTCCCGCCGGACATGAGTCGTACATCGGCGCACATGGCGAAGACACAACCGCCCGCAATGGCATGCCCGTTGATCGCGGCGATCACCGGTGCCGGGTGGTCGAAGACTGCGAGAAAGGCCTCAGACAGCGCGGTCACAAAACGCTCGGCGTACGCGGCGCCGCCGTCCACGATCGCGCGCAGGTCGACACCCGCCGAGAAACACCGACCGGCGCCGGTGATGACGACGGGCCCTTCGACGCTTCGCATCGAGCCGATGATGACCTCAAGCAAGTCCAGGTCGAGAGCATTGACTGGCGGATGGTCGAATCGCACTATCGTCACACCGTCGGTGACGTCTGCAATGGTCACGTATCCTCCACTCTGTCAGGCGTTTTCAGCCCGAACAACCGTGCGCTTTCATCACGCATGTCAACTTTGCGGACCTTGCCGGTCACCGTCAGCGGAAACTCGTCGACGACGTGCACGTAGCGCGGGATCTTGTAGTGCGCCACCTGTCCGGTGGCGAAAGCACGGACCGCGACCGCGTCGAGTGCGGGCCGTCCCGGCTTCATCCGGATCCACGCACAAATCTCTTCCCCGTACCTGGCGTCGGGCACACCGACCACCTGCGCCTCGTCGATATCAGGATGGGTGGTCAGGAACTCCTCGATCTCGCGCGGATATATGTTCTCCCCGCCGCGGATGACCATGTCGTCGCGGCGCCCCACGATAGTGCAGTAGCTGTCGTCGCGCATCACCGCAAGATCCCCGCTGTGCATCCACTCGTCGGCGTCGATCACCTCGCGGGTCTTGGCCTCTTCACGCCAATAGCCCAGCATCACGGAATAGCCACGGGCGCAGAACTCCCCGGGCCGACCGCGTTCGACGACGTCGCCGGTGTCAGGGTCGACGATCTTGATCTCCACATGCGGGTGCGCCCGCCCGATGGACGCGGTTCGCCGCTCCAAGTCGTCGTCGATCAGCGTCTGGCAGGAGGCCGGCGATGTCTCGGTCATGCCGTAGGCGATGGCCAGCTCGGTCATATTCATCTCGGCCACACAACGTTTCATGACCTCGACCGGACACACCGATCCAGCCATGATGCCGGTGCGCAGCGACGTCAGATCGAAGTTGGCGAAGTCAGGATGACCGAGCATGGAGATGAACATGGTCGGCACACCGTACAGGCCCGTGCAGCGTTCGGCTTGGACGGCGGCCAGCGTGCGTCCGGCATCGAACCCCGGCGCCGGGATGACCATCGTGGCCCCGTGGGTGGTGCAGCCCAGGTTGCCCAGCACCATCCCGAAGCAGTGATAGAACGGCACCGGGATGCACAGCCGATCCTCAGGACCCAGGTTGAGCAACTCGGTGGCGAAGTACCCGTTGTTGAGAATGTTACGATGTGACAGCGTCGCCCCTTTGGGGAAACCCGTTGTGCCCGAAGTATATTGAATGTTGATGGGCTCGCGGTTGTCGAGGGCGGCCATCCGCGAGCGTAGCGCGTCCACCGGCACCAGATCGGCTCGGTCGCGTAGGCCTGTCCAGTCGTCGGTGCCCAAGAACACGACATCCCGCAACCCGCCGGCGCTCGGACGCACCTCCTCGACCATCGATCGATAGTCCGAACTCTTGAACGCTGTCGCCGTCACAAGCGTTCGAACCCCCGATTGGTTCAGGGCATATCCGAGCTCGTGTGTGCGGTAGGCGGGATTGATGTTGACCAGGACGGCGCCGATCTTGGCGGTGGCGTACTGCACCATGGTCCACTCGGCGCAGTTCGGCGACCAGACGCCGACGCGGTCACCCCGCTGCACGCCCAGCGACATCAAACCTCTTGCAATCAGGTCGATCTCGGCGTTGAGTTCCGCGTAGGTCCACCGCCGGCCAGGTATGACGTCAACCAGCGCCTCGCCGTCCGGGTTTGCCTCAACGATGCGCTCGAAGTTCGCCCCGATCGTTTCCTCCAGGATCGGTGGGCTGATCGGGCCGGCGTCATAGGATTTCAACGCTCAGCCCACCAGGTCTTCGTATCGGTACTCCGCCGAAAGCGGTGTGCCGGCGACATGTGCGCCCTCTCCGCGGCGCCGCAGGTCCACTCGGCGGATCTTGCCCGAGATCGTCTTCGGCAGTTCGTCAAACTCAACACGCCGCACCCGCAGATGCGGCGCCACCCGGTCGCGCACAAACTCCATGATCGCCCCCGCCGTCTCGGCGTCGAGCCTGTCGTCGTCAGCCATGGCGAAGACCTGGTCACGCGCAGCGCGGTAACGCTCGGTGTTGGTCGCCATGGCAGCTAGCATCCAACGCGCATCGGACACGGTAAAGGGCGATCAGGCGCGGCTGAAGCGTCCGGCTCATGATCGGCCATTGACAATCTCGCGGTCCGCTGTGATAGTGATCGAGCGTTATACGAAAACACTGTTCTCAGTTAAGGCGCCCTTATGTACGCACCTGCGGTGGAAATGTGAGCGCCGCGCAGCGGCCGACGGCGTGGTTGCCACACTCGATTGCCGAGGCGTCCACCGAGACACCGGCGACCGGCGACGTGGAGTTGGCTCAGGCGTGGTCGCATCTCATGCACCGGCTCGAAGATGCAGCACAGATGGTCGAATCCCATCCCGCGAGCCGCAACAGGGCCGATCTCGCGGCCGGGATGCGGCACCTGCTGGTGCTGCTCGCCGCGGGTATCGATGAGGCGTTGCGATTCGATCCTGATCCGATTCTGTGCGTCCAGCGCGCGAGTACCAACGACGTCGTGACGTGGGGAATGGAGTGCCCGGACTGTCTGTATACCCGTGCAACGCTGCGCGGTGATGAGAGCTATCGGCTGCTCGGTAACCGTGGCACTGCCCGATATGTGGGACTGCAGACTATGAATGGCATCGCCTCGACGGCGAATGCATTGGTCGACGAACTCGCCGTGGACGGGAACGGAAACTTCGAAGTTGTCTTGTCAGCGCAGGAGCACGTTGGCAACTGGATGCGCATCGAGGGCGCCCATCCCACATTGACGGTGCGGCACTTCTTTTACGACTGGGATACCGAGGTTCCGTCGTCGTTGCGGATCGAACGGATCGGCGATCCGGTGCATCGCGAGGTTCCCCACATCGATCTTGACCTCGTGGTGTCACGGCAGCTGCTCGCCCTCGGCGACTTCGTTCACGACAACCTCGAGTTCTTTCTGCAGTTCGGTGCGGCTGCGCCGTCGAACGGCTTTCTGCCCCCGATCGACCGCACGGCGGTGGGCGCGGCCGCGGAGAACAAGCCCGTCATTGGGCGTTGGGAACTCGGCTCTGATGAGGCGTTGATCCTGGAAGTCGAACCGCCTCAAGGGGTTTACTGGAGCTTTTCGCTCGGCAATCCGTGGTGGGAAACGATCCACTACGGCCGCCATCAGTCCAGCCTGAACGCGCATCAGGCGGTCGTGGACTCTGATGGCCTGGTACGGGTAGTGGTGTGCGGGCGCGATCCCGGAGTGCTGAACTGGCTCGACACCGCCGGATTCAGCAACGGCGCGATCATTCTGCGTTGCGTGCGCACCAGCACAGCGCCGACACCGAGCGCGCGGGTCGTGTCGTTCGACGAGATCACGTCCGCGTTGCCTGCCGATACTTCGAGGATCACCGCCAGCGAACGAGCATCGGTCCTCGAGCGACGCCGGCACGCCGTGCACAAAAGGTTCGCGCTGTGATGTTTTCTGCTGACGAGCTTGAAGACGGTGCCCGCGCCGCGACGGGTCTGCACGACTTCGGGTCGCCTTATTACCGGGAGGGCCTGGAACGCACCGTAGACGCGTTGAACAACGAGGCCGAGCTGTCCGATATGGGCCGAGTCATTCAACACGCCACAATCAGCAACGCGCTGATCCAACGCCTCAAGGTCGAGGACACCTACGCACAGCACCCTGAGATCGACGATGAGGTGGTCGGCGGCCCGGTGTTTGTCATCGGGCTGCCCCGCACCGGGACCACGGCGCTGAGCCAGCTGGTGGCCGCCGACCCGCAGTTTCGTTCACTGCGGATGTGGGAATCGCAGGCTCCGATCCCGCCGCCGGAGTCCGCAACCCAATTCACCGATCCGCGTATTGCCCAGGCCGAAGACGGCCTGCGGATGCTGAACGACATGTTTCCTTTGATGAAGACGCTCTACAACTCCGAGGCGACCGCCCCGACCGAATGTCAGGATCTGATGGGCATGAGTTTTCGCACTTTCCATTTCGACGGCGCCGTTCGCGTCCCGAGTTACCTGACGTGGCTGATGCATTGCGATATGCGCGAGACCTACACGTTTCATCGTCGGGTGCTGAAGCTCCTGCAGTGGCATTGCCCACCGACACTGTGGCATCTCAAGACTCCCGTACATATGTTTGCTCTCGACGCGCTCGTCGAGGCGTACCCGAACGCGAAATTCATGTGGAGCCACCGTGATCCGGCCAAAGTCATGGGTTCGGTGTGTAGCCTCATCCGGTACGTACGCAGCTGGAGTAGCGACCGCGACGACCCCGACGAGCTGGGTGCAGAGCAACTCGACAGCTGGGCCGAGGCTGTCCGTCGGGCGATGGAATTCCGCAAACATGTTGGTGACGAACGGTTTTCCGACGTCGCCTTCGCGGACCTCCAGCAGCATCCGGTGCGCACGCTGGAGGCCAGCTATACATCGTTGGGCTTGGCGTTTTCCGATGCCTCGGCACGCTCGGTTGAGCAGTGGGCCCGCGAGCACAAACCCGGATCGCGTGGCTCACATGACTACGATTTGACCGACTTTGGGCTGACGCCCGGCGGTGTCCGCGAGCGATTCGCGGAATACCTCGCCACTTATGACGCAACCGCATGACCCGCCCGCTTACCCGGCGGCGAACTAAGCTCGCTCCCGACCCCAACGTGCGCCGCGCCATCATGGCCGCCGCGTCGGAAATTGTTCGCGAACGCGGAGTTCAGGCACTCGGCATCGCGATGGTGCTCGATCGCTCTGGGCTGAGCACCCGCGCGTTCTATCGGCATTTCGAATCGAAAGACCAATTGGTTGCCGAGATCTTCCACGAGATGGCCCGCGCTGAAAAGCGGCGATTGAGAAGGAGGATGGCGAAGGCCGCCGACCCGGTCGAGGCGGTAGCCGCCTGGATCGACGGACGCCTCGACCTTGCATTTGACGAGAACACCACGTCTGATCTGCGCGGCCTGTCTTTGGAGGCGCAGTCGCAGATGTTCGCTTCCCCTGAGCTGATTCAGCCGGCGTACGCCGAGATGCTCAAGCCGCTCGTCGAACAACTGCACCGCGGCCTGGTTGACGGTGCCTTTCACAACATCGATCCCATAACAGATGCGCAGTCCATCCAGGGCGTGGTGTGGACGAGCACCGAACGGCAATGGGCCACAGGCGATTGCGAACGTGTTGAGGTCCGCGAACGTGCTCTCCGTTTCTGCTTGCGCGGACTCGGGGTGACACCCGAAACGATCGCTGACATTACCGCGCGCGACCGACCGTAAGGAGCGACAATGGACCTTGGTTTGGCTGGATCGAAAGCCGTCGTCACCGGCGGCAGCAAGGGCATGGGGCTAGCGATCGCTCAAACCATAGCGGCCGAAGGGGCCAGTGTTGCCGTGATGGCAAGAAACAAGGCGGCTCTGGATGCCGCGGTCGAATCGCTCCGAGAGGCAGGTGCTCCCGACGCCGTCGGAATCAGCGTGGACATGGCCGACGCCGCGTCCATCGCCAGCGGCTTTTCCGAGGTGTCCGACCGCTGGGGTCAGCTGAACAGCCTGGTCCACACCATCGGTCCGGGCGACGGGTACTTCGAGCAGATGGACGACGCTGAATGGGACGCCGCGTTCACGCTTGGGACCATGTCAGGCGTCCGCTCTGTTCGAGCGGCGTTGCCCATGCTGCGCGCTGCCGACTGGGCCCGCATCGTGACACTGTCCGCGCATTCCATTCAGCGACAAAATCCGCGCATCGTCGCCTACACCGCGTCGAAGGCAGCGCTGTCCAGCATCACCAAAAACCTGTCGAAAAGTCTTGCCAAGGACGGCATTCTGGTCAACTGTGTGTGCCCGGGCACCATCGTGACCGCGAGCTTCACCGAGCAACTCAAGGATGTTCTCGCCGCCGAAGGTCTCGATGCCACCAACCCGCACGACGTGATGACCTGGATCGACAACAACTTCCACCAGCCGTGCGATCTGGGCCGCGCGGGGCTTCCCGAGGAGATTGCCTCGATCACCACTTACCTGGCATCCCGGCGCAACGGCTACGTCACCGGCGCAACAGTGAATGTGGACGGAGGTTCGGATTTCGTCTAGCACCCGATTGCGCGGGCGCGCCGCGGAACAATAGCATTCTCCTCAGCTGCGAATTTGCGTCTTATCCGAGCCGCGGGTCGGGCTCCCGACGAAGGGTGCTGATTGACGGTCAACGAGACACTGAGCTTGCAGACACCGCACGTCGGCGTGGTGGTGTTGCAGCTCAACCGACCCAAGCGGCTCAACGCGATCAACGACGTCATGGTCGGCGAACTCAAGGACACGTTGGCCGACCTGGGCGCGGACACGTCGGTCAACGCTGTGGTGATAACCGGCGCAGGGCGCGGGTTTTGCTCGGGCATCGACATGCGCGACTTTGGCCCGGATATCCCCGAGGCAACAGCGCCCGCAATCGACCGCCTGCGCTTCCAGGAGAGGATGGCCGCGCTGCCGCAGGCGATTCGCGACATTCCGCAGCCGGTCATCGCCGCGGTCAACGGTCCCTGCGTCGGCGCGGGCTTGGCACTGTGCCTGGCCGCCGACATCAGAATCTGCTCGACCGCGGCGACATTCGGCAACGCGGCGATCCTGCTCGGCCTTTCCGGCGCCGAGATGGGAATGAGCTACTTTCTGCCCCGCATTGTCGGTGCCAGCGTCGCCGCTGACTGGATGTTGACCGGTCGCATCGTCTCCGCCGAGGAAGCCGACCGCCGAGGGCTGGTAAGCGAGCTCGTGGACCCCGCATTGCTATTTGAACGTGCACTCGAAATAGCCTCTGGCATAGCCGATCTCGCTCCGCTGGGCGTACAGCTGACCAAGCGGGCGGTGCAGGTGAACACCGACGCCGCGGGGCTGCAATCGGCCCTTGAACTCGAGAACCGCAATCAGGTACTCAGCCACGCCACCGAGGAAGCGGCAGCCCGCAGACAGACGTGGTCATCAACAAATAAGTAGCGAAAGGACGTGCCGTGGCCTGGGATTTCTCGACCGACCCTGAATGGGCCGCGCAACTCGCCTGGGTTGACGAGTTCGTCCGCGCCGAGTGTGAACCAATCGATCTGATCGTCAAGGAATCTCACGATCTCAACGACCCGGTGCGGCAGGCGCTGATTCCTCCGCTGCAGCAGATCGTCAAGGAACGGGGGCTGTGGGCTACTCATCTGGGTCCACATCTAGGCGGACCCGGACACGGCCAGGTGAAACTGGCGTTGCTAAACGAGATTCTCGGGCGGTCCGAATGTGCGCCAATCGTCTTCGGCTCGCAGGCTCCGGATTCCGGTAACAGCGAAATCCTGGCCCACTACGGCACTCCGGAGCTCAAGCAGCGTTACCTGGAGCCGCTGCTGGATAACCGGATCGTCTCGTGCTTCTCGATGACCGAGCCGCAGGGCGGCGCGGACCCGAAAGTGTTCACAACGACCGCGGTGCAAGACGGCGATCATTGGGTCATCAACGGTGAGAAGTGGTTTTCGTCCTTCGCGTCGATCGCGTCGTTCTTGATCGTGATGGCGGTGACGGATCCTGATGCGCCGCCCTACCAGCGCCATTCGATGTTCGTCGTGCCCGCTGAAACGACCGGTATCAACGTGTTACGCGACGTCGGCCTTGGCTACCAGCCCCTCGGCGGTGGAGGACGCGAAGGTTACGTGCGGTATGAGAATGTCCGGGTTCCCGTCGACCACATGCTCGGGCCACGGGGTGGCGCCTTCGTGGTCGCACAGACCCGACTCGGCGGTGGCCGCATTCACCACGCGATGCGCACGGTCGGCCTGGTCCGACGGATATTCGACATGCTCTGCGAGCGCGCAGTTTCCCGGCATACACAAGGTGACATGCTGGGCGACAAACAGCTCGTCCAACAGATGGTCGCAGACTCATGGATGGAGATCGAAGCGTTCCGGCTGCTGACCTTGCAGACGGCGTGGAAGATCGACCAGCACAACGACTACAAGGCTGTTCGCGCCGACATCTCGGCGGTCAAGGCGATGATGCAGAAGGTATTGCACGACGTGTCGGCCCGTGCGCTGCAGCTACACGGATCACTTGGTGTCACGCATGAGATGCCGTTCGTCCGGCACCTGGTGGAGTCCTTCGTACTGGGACTGGCCGACGGGCCGACCGAGGTGCATAAGGTCACTCTGGCGCGGCTGTTGCTCAGAGACCACAAGCCCGCACCCGACCTGTTTCCGTCGGAGCACTTGCTGCGGCTGCGCGAGGCGGCCGAGGCGAAGTTCGCCGACAAGCTGGCCGGCCTTCCGCATGGCTAACCGAGTAACTCGCGGGCCCGGGAAAGCAACTGCGGCAACGCCGACGCCATCGCCTCCAAGCCCGGATCCGGTGGAACGCGCCGCCGATTGTGTTTGACGATCAGTGACCACGTCGCCACGGATTTGAAGCAGGCCAGTGCCTGGAACCAATCCAGTCCTGGCACTTCGCGTCCCAGCTCTTCGCGGTAGACCGCCGCCAGTTCGGACACCGGCGGGGTCGCGTCGACGTACCGCGTGGAGCGGCGGTAGGTTCGTGGGTCGCAGTTGATCAGGAACCATCCGACGTCGACGCGCGGATCGCCGACCGACCAGATCTCCCAGTCGATGACGGCGGTGATGCGGCCATCGACAGCCGGTAGGTTGCCAAGCCGAAAGTCGCCGTGCACCACAGCGGGCGGCAAGGCTGGCGGCGTGCTGGATTCCAGGTCAGCGGCGACTTCGCGCCACCCCGGCGCCAACGCGGAATCGACGGTATCCAACGCATAGCACCACCGCTCGACCTCGGCGGACGGCCCGACCACCGGCTCGGACTCCAGGCCCGTGACGCCGGGCTCAATGCGATGCAGTTGCGCCATGATGGCCGCTGCGTTGCGAAACCGCTCTGCCACAACGGGTTCAGGGCCGGCGTCAGTGGCGTCGAATAGCGGTTCACACGTAGTCCCGTCCACACGGGACATCACGAATAGCGGCGGTACGTCGGGTGGGTCACCTGCGTCGTCGAACAGCACCTTCGGGACGGGCACGGCGCTCCGCGCAAGTGCCCGGATGATCCGGGCTTGCCGCAAGACGTCGCGGTGTGCGATCGGCCGCACCCCGGGGGGTGCCACCTTGACTACCACCGGCCGGCCCGCACACCGCCCCACATAGGTCAGGCTCGATGCGCCGCCAGGCAACGGCTCAAGCGCTGAAATGTGCCGAGGCGCAAGCCGCTCAGCGAGCTGGACAAGCAGCGGGTCGCTCAGCGCAACCACCCGATCTCACGCAGGAACGGCTGCGTGTGGGCGATCCGGCCGGTCATCGATTTCGGATCGCCGGTGCACAGCGTCAGCGCGGTCTGCGTGATGAGCTCGATGTCCTCGGTGTCGGTCTTAGCCAGGTCGAGCGTTCCGGCGCCGGGGGTGGCGACGGGATTGGAAGGGGCGGCGGCGTTAACGGCGATGCCATCGGCATAGAGTTCGGCCGCAAGGCTTTTGGTAAGCCGGTTCAGGGCCGCTTTGACGGTGCCATAGACCCCGAATCCCGCTGCGCAGTCGAACTCGGAGAATGGTGGACCTTCGGGTAGATCGCCGCCGACCGAGGTTATGTTGAGCACCCACCCGCGGCCGCGTTCGCGCATGGCGGGGATGGCTAGTTGGGTGAGATGCATCGGCGCCATCACGTGCATTTCGATCATCAGACGCACGCGCCGTTCCGGGAACTCGTCGAGGGGACGAAGAAACGTCACGGCAGCGTTGTTGACCAGGATGTCTGGCGCACCGCCGCGTTCGACCATCTCGGCGAAGAGTCGCTCTCGATCCTCGGGCTTAGACAGGTCAGCCTGGATAGCGATCGCCGACCCGCCCGTGGCGGTGATCTCCTTGAGCGTCTGTCGAAGCGAACCCTGGTATTTGGGATCGGGTTCCATGGTGCGGGCGGTGATCCCGACCGTGGCGCCTTCGGCGGCCAATCGCTGTGCGATCGCCTTCCCCAGCCCGCGGCTGGCACCCGTCACCAGAGCGACTTTGCTGGCACAGGCTCCTGTCACTTCCGATTCGCCTCCTAGTGCATCGTCGCGGGTGCACGAAAAACACCTTCTCCTTGAGAGAGAATCCCGTTATCCCTCTGCTGGAGTCTAGGCCCCACCGTGATAGGGAAACGACCAGCAGCTGAAAAGCGGCATTCGCCCACCAGCAACACCAAGCATCCCAGGCCCTTCGCGGCCTGGGGTGTTTGGCGTTCAGGTAGGCGCCCAGGCGCAACAGGCGTATGAAGATGCCATGGGTCAAACAATCCAAGCCGGCGCGGTGGAGCGCTACCTGGCGTGCCTGGCAGTCAACGATTGGGATGGCCTGGCGGCCACCATCGCCGACGACGACTTGATTCGGGACGGCCCGTATTGCGACGTCGTCGAAGGCAAGCAGCCGTATCTGAAGTTCCTCCAGAACGTCTTCGCTTCGCTGAAGGGTTACCGGTTGGACGTGAAGCGGATCTCGCATGCCTCGGATCGGGTGTGTTACGTCGAGCTGAACGAGACCTTCGAGATCGACGGCGCGCCGACTGAGTACCCTGAATGCCTAGTATTCGAACAGAATTCGGACGGCCTGATCAACCGGGTCAACGTGTTCATCAAACAACTGGGCAACTGAGAACCCGCACGAACGTCAGCCGTTGCCGCCGCCCATGACTGCGGCCTGGGCTTGGGTGACCAGCTTGACGGCCTCGTTGCGCGTCAACGATGCCAACATCTGCGACGCGGCGCGCATCATGTCGCCCACCATCAAAGTCGGCCCGTTGCTGAGGTTCTCGAATGCTTCGCTGATGACCTGATCTACACCGGCGGCGTCCGGTGGCGTCTGGTCTTCGGAGCTGAGCACCCCGCGGCTGTGTTCGAGGCGGCGCAGTGCTGGTGTGTCAGTCTTGCCCAGGATGAGGCCGAGCACGTCGACACCTTTGTCATGCAGTTCGCTCCACAGCGCCTCGGCGAAGACCATGTCGAACGCCTTGGTGGCGCCGTACGCGACCATGTTCGGCCCACCGGCGAGTCCAGCACCCGAGCCGAATAGCACAATTCCGCCACTGCCCCGCCGCACCATTGCCGGGGCGAAGTGATGACACAGCTGCATCGGTACCGTGCAGTTGCGGTGCACCATCGCTTCGGCGGTGGTTATCGGATTGGCCAGGAAGGGCTCGAAGTTAGGATCGGCTCCTGCGCAGTACGCCAAGAAGCCGATATCGAGGTCGTCGGTGGCGGCAGCGACCATGGAAGACGCGTCGCGCTCGGCGAGATCGACTGCCAGCGCCCGGGTTTCAACGCCGGTGCGGGCGGCGATCCCGGCGGCCACCTCGTCCAGCAGGGCCTGACGCCGCGCCACCAACACAACATTGACTCCACGCTCGGCGAGCCCCTCGGCGAAGGCTGCACCGACACCATCGGAGGCACCCGCCACCAACGCCCACGGCCCGTACTTGGCTGCAAATGTCATTTCGGGTCACCTATGGCAGCCACGCGCACTTGAGTGAAGCGGCGGCGGGCGATCCGCCATCCCTGTTCGGTCCGGACGAACTCGTCATCGTAGAAACCGGCCGCGTTCACGCCGGAGTTGTTGTCGGCAAGCATGATCAGCGCATCGACATATGTGCGCGCCTGGGCCGCGTCGCCGTCGACAGTAATCACCTGATTGGTCAACCGGTGCATGGTGTGCCCGGCCAACGCGTGCGCCTGCTGCATGAACTCGGTCACCGCGTCGGCACCCTTCCATGCGCCGATTTCGCCGTAGTTCAGTTCGCAGTCGTCGGTGAAGACGGTGCGGAACAACGGCCAGTCGCGTCGGTCAATGCCGGTCGCGTAGCGCAATAGGACATCGGCGATATCTTCCCGGTCCTGGCGATCTCGTTCGCTCACAAGACGTCTCCGCTCGGGTGGACGACGATTCGCGGCGGGCCGTCGGAGGCTCGGGCCAAGTCGAGTGCGTCGGGCACCTCGTCGAGAGTAATGATCGCCCCGACGCTCGGAAGCGGATCCAGTCGCCCGGAAGCGATGGCGTCCAACGTGCCGTACCAGTCCTGCGGGTGCGGGCCGCCGCCGAATTGGATGGTGACGCCCTGACGGGTGGCATCAGTGACGCTCAGCGAATCACCGGTGTACCACCCGCCGGCGCAATAGATCCGGGTGCTCATGTCGACGGATTCCACGATCTGCTGGATCAGCCCTGGGGCGCCGACGCATTCGAAGACGACGAGCGAACCCCACAGCCCACGTTCGACGCGTAACGCGCGCCACACATCGAACGGTGACTTTTCGGCCGGATCGACCGCGATGTGCGCCCCGAAGCTGTCGCAAGCCAGTTTGCGGCGTTCGGACTTGTAGTCCGACACGATGATCGGCTCCACGCCCCGGCTGGCCAGCGCGGCAACGGCCGACAGCCCGATCGCGCCGGCGCCGACGACGACCGGCACCTCACCCGGTTCCATCCGGGCCGCGCGCACATAGAACTCGCCGACCGCGAACGCGTCGGTCAGTGCGGCGGCGTCACTGGATACGCCGTCGTCGACGGACTTCGCCAACGCCTCGGCGACGACCACCAACTCGCCGAAGCTGCCCTGCGCCTCCGGGTGCTGACCGATGATCCGCACGCCGGCAACCCCGCTTGTGCCACCGTTGACCAGACGGATCGGGATCGACGTCGCGCGGGTGCCGACCGGAAACTGTGCTGTGCAGCCGGGTCCGTGCGCGACGACTTCGCCGACGAACTCGTGACCGAGCACGATGTCGCGATTCACGTCATAGAGCGAGCGGCCGGTCGGGTCGTTGATCCCCATCTCCGGGTGATCCATGAAATGCACGTCCGACGCGCAGATCGCGGTGCTCAGTGTTCGCAGCAGCAGCTCACCCGGGCCGGGAATCGGGTCTGCGATTTCACGGACATCGAGCCGCCCGTCGCGCAACACCACCGCACGCACCCGCACACTCCTTTGTGTTGCCTCTTCTCGAATATTCGAGATAGCATCTCGATAATCTGAGCTTCACAGTACGAACCGCGCAACGAGGAAGTCAAGCCATCCCACCGTCGGCCCCCACCACTCGCGTCCTCGACGTCATCGAATTGCTCGCCGGGCCCGGTAACGAGCGACTCAGGTTCTCCGATGTGGTGCGCAAACTCGGCCTTACTCAAGCAACCACCCACGCCATCCTGACGACGCTGTGTGCCCGCGGCTGGGCCAGCCGTGATCCGGTCGACAAGACATTTTCATTGGGCCCGGCCCTCGCGGCGGTCGCGGCGCGGATAGACACCGCGCGGCCACTGGCGCACACCGCTCGCGCGGCCGCACTGCAGCTCGCTGAGGAATTCGGCTACGCCGCCTCGGTGGTCGAGCGGTTCGGCGATTCGCTGGTAATCACCGCGTTCGAGGACGCCGGCCAGCAGTCCGGCGGCGCACCCGGCGACCGGATCCGCTACGCCCCGCCGTTCGGGGTTGCGTTCGCCGCTTGGGACAGCGACGACCAACAGCGCGCGTGGATCCAGCGCAGCGCCGCAACGAATTCCGCGCTGGCGCGTCGCCTCGGAGAGGTGCTGGCCCGTACCCGCGAACGCGGATTCGACGTGGATTGCACGACGCCGGCGCTGACCCGGGCGGCCCACGTCGTTGGCACGCTACCCAGCGACGGACTACCCGCGCACGTTCGCGAGATCACCGATCAGCTGCTGGCTGAATTCACCACGATCGGTTTCCTGTCCGATGAGTCCGACGACTATGCCCCGCGCCGGGCACAGCCGGTGGCCACCATCGCCGCGCCGGTGTTCGACCACCACGGCCGAGTGGCGATGATTGTGGCCGTCCATCCGCTGCAGGACCTGACCCGCAAGCGGATCGACTCGATCGGACGACGCATGGTGCGAGTGACGGCGAACCTACACAGGAGAATCTCGGATGGACCTTCAGCGGATCAGCGACCAACTGGAAATCACCGCGCTGCTCAATAAATACGCCCGCGCAGTCGACACCAAGGACTGGGATTTGTATCGATCGGTATTCACCGACGACGCGCACATCGACTACTCGTCGGCGGGAGCCATCGCAGGCAGCCGCGAGCAGGTCACCGACTGGCTGGCGCAGGGATTCGCCACGATTCCAATGTCGATGCACTACATCACCAACATCGAAAGCCAGATCGACGGCGACACCGCACAGGTGCGCGCGATGTTCTACAACCCGATGCAGCTGCCGGGGATGACCGAGCTCAGTTACTGCGGCGGCTACTACCACCACGAATTGGTCCGCACCGACGACGGCTGGCGAAGCCGCATCCTGCGGGAACAGAACGTGTGGTTCATCAACTCGCCCCGCACCTGAGCGATGCGCGCACTGCGTATTAGGTAGGGGTTGAACTGGCTCAGGTCGTCGATGCCGAGGCTCTTTTCGATATCGCCAACCCCGGCATTGGATCGCCGAGTCGTCAACGGGAGTGTCCACGCATGGGTAACCGCCGGGGAGAGACCCGATCGACGGACAGCTTGTTATACAGGCTAAATACTTGTTATACTAACTAAGTAGCCTGATCTGAATTTGAGGAGCACGCAATGCCGCGCACCGATAACGACACCTGGGACCTGGCGACCAGCGTGGGAGCGACCGCGACGATGGTTGCCGCAGCCCGGGCCATCGCCACCAAGGCCGACAATCCCCTGATCGACGACCGATTCGCCGAACCGCTGGTCCGAGCGGTCGGCGTGGATTTCCTGACGAAGTGGGCCGCCGGAGACCTGACCGCCGCCGACATCGATGACGACGACTCCAGTTGGAAACTCGAGCAGATGCCCGAAGCGATGGCCGTCCGCACCCGCTTTTTCGACTCGTTCTTTCGCGAGGCGACGCAGGCCGGAATCCGCCAGGCGGTCATCCTGGCGTCCGGTCTCGACGCGCGCGCGTACCGGTTGGACTGGCCCGCCGGGATGACGGTCTTCGAGGTCGACCAGCCTCAGGTGATTGCCTTCAAGACCAGCACACTGGCTGATCTGGGCGCCGAGCCGACAGCCGATCGCCGTGCGGTCGCCATCGATCTACGACACGAGTGGCCGGCCGCGTTGGTCGACGCGGGCTTCGACAAGAGCCGACCCACCGCGTGGATCGCCGAGGGACTGCTTGGTTACCTGCCACCGGAAGCGCAAGACCGCTTGCTGGACAACATTTCCGCGCTCAGCGCCGACGGCAGTCGGCTTGCCACCGAGGCTATCCCGGACATGTCGGATGTCGACCACGAGCAGGCGCGGGAGACGATGCGCAGGGCCACCGAGAAATGGCGTGCACACGGCTTCGACCTCGAGTTCTCCGAACTCGGGTATGAGGGCGACCGCAACGACGTTGCCGCCTATCTCGACACGTTGGGCTGGCAGTCGACCGGCAGGCCGATGAGTGAACTGTTGGCGGACAACGGACTTGCGCCGATTGCGCAGGGCAACGACTCGGTGTCGGTGGCCGACACGATCTACTACACCTCGACCAAGTGACTCAGTGACTGTGGCAGCGCAACGACGCGGTTTCAACGACGTCATCACCCGGTTCTGGGGCATTGCGGCTCCGGCCTATAACTCGCCGTTTTTGCAAAAATGGGTGTACCGGCCGGCGCACGACGAAGTGGTTGCGCAGCTACGCGCACACTCCTCAGCGCGGATAGCTGACATCGCTTGCGGCACAGGGATTCTGGCCGACCGGATCCAACGCGACCTGCATCCCGCGGCAGTCTACGGCGTCGATATGTCCGAGGGCATGCTCAACCAGGCCCGCGCCCGATCAACGGATGTGCAGTGGTTGCGTGGCCCCGCCGAGCAGCTTCCCTTCGACGATGGGGCGCTGGACGCGGTCGTGACGACATCGGCGTTTCACTTCTTCGACCAACCCGCGGCGCTGCGCGAATTCCACCGGGTGCTGTCACCTGGCGGGCTGGTGGCGATCTCGACTCTCAGTGCGCGACAACCCCTCCTGCTGGGGCCCGCGACCAGCAGGTGGAAACCGGCGCATCACCCTTCGCCGGCTGAGATGCGGCGATTGTTCGAGGGCGCGGGCTTCACCGTCGCGGAGCAACACCGAGTCCGGCGACCGCTGCTAACCCGGGCTATCTCGGACCTGATCACGGTCGGCATCAACGACTGAAACCGTCCGGTGCGCTTGCCACGCCCGGCTGTGTTCGACAAGGACCCGGCTTTCGTAGCTTGATGTACTCGCCGAAACCGATTCACGCCGGCGTTAGAGCCAGTCGATGTCGGCTGATTGCTTGCCCGATAAAACTCAGCCTCGCCGACTATTCACCGCGTTGCCGCACCAACTCGACCGCCGGCTCGTCCCAGTGGTCGAGGTTCACCACCTCAGTCAGCGGTCGGCGACGCACCGGGCCATGTTTTCCTTTCGGCCAGCCCACCACGATGTGCCCGGCGACCATCCAGTCCTCGGGCACCCCGACGGCGTCCCGCAGCAGCTGCTCGCCGCCATAGGCACCCCAGCTGGTTAGGCACGCGCCCATACCCTGGGCGCGAGCAGCCAACAAGAAATTCTGCATCGCCGGGAATATCGACCCGCCGAGCAGGAGCTCAGAAGCTGTCGGAAAACGCTTCTGCGCGAACAGAACCGAGGTGAGCTCACCAGCCCGATCATGCAGCTCGTAGGTCGCGCGGTTGGTACGGGCCCGCCGGCTGTCGTCATCGTCGGCCGGCCGGCTCATCCCGTAGACGGGCTCGATCACCTGCAGAGCACGGGCCGCCGCCTTGGCCACCACCGCCCGCTGCTCGGCCGACCGCAGCACGATGAAACGCCAGGCCTGCGCGTTGGCTCCGGACGGCGCCCACATTGCCGCGTGCAGACACCGCGCTAGCGTGGCGTCGTCAACGGGCTCGTCGGTGAACCGTCGGATCGTCCGCGCGGTCGACATCACCTCCCAGACGTCACTGGTTGCTCCCGGCATGCAGGCTCCCTTCTGGTCTCGCTCCCGAAAGAGAACCTACTGCCGACGTCTGTGCCGCCGAGTCAGTGCGCACACCCGCCGGACGGCAGCACCGTCATCACCGGCCACAGCACGCTCGCTTCAGCCAATGCCGCATGCCGGTAATTGCTGTCGGCCGGCAAGTGCAGCTGCTGTTCCAGTTGTTCTTCCATGCGCTGCACGGCGTCGGAATGGAAATACGCCCACACCAGCCCGACGACGAGGTAGGCCCCGGCGAGCCACACCGCGATCTCGGTCAGCCCGCCGACGCTCACCCGAGAGTTCAGCGCCCGCCGCAGCACAGTCAACACCGCCGCACCCGACCTTCAGCTTAGGCAGACGTTGGCAAGTAGCAGCGCCGGCCACAACACGATTGACCCGATCACCGAGACCAACAGCTCCACGCCGCCCATCCGCTGGAAAGGTTCGGCGTGGGTGGTCGACCAGACCACGCCGACGATGAGATAGGGCCCGGCAAGCAGTAACCCGATGCTGATCCACTCGGCGATGCTCAGCTCAAAGTCCATCAGCCGGCTAAACGTGGTGGGCATGATCCTGCCTTCCGCCTCCCGACGGCGATGATGTTAATCGCGATTCCGGGGCGGCGGGCCACGTTCCCCGATGTCAGGTTTGCGGTGGACGTGGGTCGTTGGGATCGGTCGGGTCAGGGTCACCGAACCAGCGCGACGGCGCGTGCTCGCCGTATTCGTCGTGCCAGTCCCACCACTCGTAGGGCGGACTCTGCGGGTAGCCCTCCGGCGAGTCCTCCCAGATCTCCTGGCGGCCGAGCGCCGTCATGTCCAGGAAGCTCCAGGTGTTCCCCAGCGCCTCGTCGCCGCGGTTGTTGATGAAGTAGGTGCGGAACACCTGGTCGCCGTCGTGGATGAATGCGTTGGTGCCGTGCCAATCGTCCACGCCGAAGTCGACGTCGAAGCTGTCGGTGATCGTGTACCACGGGATCTGCCAGCCCATCCTCGCCTTCAGGCGTTCAATGTCCGGCTGCGGCGCTCGCGAGGCGAACACCAACGTGGTGTCGCGGGCGTTCAGGTGGGCAAGGTTGCCGATGTGGTCGGCGACCATTGAGCAGCCGCGGCAGCCGTGATCAGGCCAGCCGTCTATGTCGGGGCCGAAGAAGGCACGGTAAACGATGAGCTGACGCCGACCCTGAAAGAGGCCGAGCAGGTTGACCTTTCCGTCGGGTCCATCGAACTCGTACGCTTTCTCCACGGCCAGCCACGGCATCCGCCGACGCTCAGCCGCCAGTGCGTCGTGCGCGCGGGTCAACTCCTTCTCCTTGACCAGCAGCTGCTCGCGCGCGGCAGCCCACTCCTGCGCCGACACGATCGGGGGTTTGTTCATGTTGATCATGATTAGCACTGTTGCCTTTCGGTTGCAGTTACTTCAGCCCAGTGGCGACAGGCCTGCGGCGGTGAGGAGGTATGCGCCGTGGTCCCGGTGTTCCGGCTGCTGGTGCGCGGCGATCGTCAGGACCGACTGGCCGACCTGCTCCGCGCTGAGCAGGGGTCCGCCGGCCCGCACGAATGTGTCGACATCGACACCTTGCCGTCCGGCGTAAGCCGCCACCGCTTTGGCGCCCAGGTCGGTGGCCGGAGTCAATCGCGGCAGCACGGAGACGAAGCTGATCCCCAGCCCGGACCGCTGCGACTCGATTGCCGCGTAGTCGGTGATGAACTTGACGGCGGCCTTAGCCCCCGCGTAGCCGCCGCTGAGCGGTGACCCGTTGACCGCGGCGCCGCTGGACATCGCGATCACCGAGCTGCCCGGGGCCAGCGGCCGAAGCAGCGCATGGCGGCTCCAGTGGAACGCCTGCGCGACGTCCACGTTCCAGGTCTGGCTGAAGCTTTCCCAGGTTTGTTCCTGCAACGGGCTCATCATCGGGCTCGCCCCCGCGCAGAGCACCAGTGTGTGCGGCCTGTGCTCGTCAATGAGCCTGGCGGCCGCCTCCGGATCGGCAGCGTCGGCGGTCACCGGGGTGAATGTGTCGCCGAACTCGTCGCGCAGCTCATCGAGTTGCGCGCGGCTGCGGGCAACGCCGACGACGTACGCGCCGGCGGCCGACAGTGCAGCGGTGATGGCGCGGCCGAACCCGCGGCTCGCACCGGTAACGATCGCCGTCGTGCCGGCCAGCGCCTCGGCCTGGGTCTCAAGTGGTTGGCTCACGGTCTTGCTCGCTTTCGAAATCGAAGTCTGCCAATCCGCCCTAGCGGCCGGCCCTTACTGATTCCGATACGCCGCGGCGCCGAAATTCATCGCCGAGCAACCGATGAATTTCTCGGGCCG
>Ga0187781_10001175_pt1 | contig 19756 bp, 16 predicted proteins | sample 0715_SJ02_MP02_2_FD_132447 | JGI IMG/M metagenome (GOLD analysis project Ga0187781, IMG submission 132447) | Tropical peat soil microbial communities from peatlands in Department of Meta, Colombia - 0715_SJ02_MP02_20_MG | ecosystem: Environmental > Terrestrial > Soil > Wetlands > Peat | place... | reverse complement strand
TTTGCGAAGTACATTGTGCCGCAGGGGTCGATCGCGATTGACGGGATTAGCTTGACGGTCGCGCGGTGGAACGGCCGCGTGGCGGAAATCGCCATCATTCCGTTTACCTACGAACACACGAACATCCGCGGAAAGAAAGTTGGCGATGCCGTGAACCTCGAAGGCGACGTGCTGGGCAAATACGTTGAGCGTTATCTGGAAGCGCGGAGCGGTGCCAAGCCTGCGAGCAACCCCAGCATCGATCAGCTCGTATCTCAGGGTTTCTAGCAGGCTGCAGAACAAGGCCGTCCGACTGTCATTCCGAGCGAAGCGACGAATCTCTCTCCGAAAAGCCGGAAAAAGAGAGATTCCTCACTCCGCGGGCTCCGTTCGGAATGACGAACTCCTTTTTCCCACATACAAGGGGAGGAGACAGGTTGTGACACCAGATAGAGACAGGAAGCCTCTTGTCCTGTAGTCTAGTGCGTTTGGATGAGGCAAATCTGATTCCCGGAGCAGGAAATGCCTGAGATAAAGGAAGCCATACGAAAGTCACTGCGTGAATCCGTGGCGGCTCGTTGGACAGCCCTGTGGATAGTGTCGTTCACAATGCTCTGTGGCTACTACGTGGCCGACGTGATGTCTCCGCTCAAGCCTATGATCGAGCAGCAATTGGGCTGGAGCAGCTCGGAATACGGATTTTTCACCGGCTCCTATGCCTGGTTCAACGTTTTCCTGGGCATGCTGGTGTTTGGGGGCATGGTCCTGGACAAGATGGGAGCGCGATTTACCGGAATAATGGCCGGGTTGATGATGGTGGTGGGTTGCGGGATCAAGTGGTGGGCGGTGTGGACGCACACGCTCGATCATTCCAGCGTTCACCTGCTGTTTTGGGATTTCAAGTCGCAAGTGCTGTTGGCCTCCGTGGGGTTTGCGATTTTCGGCGTGGGTGTAGAAATCGCCAACGTCGTGGCGGTAAAGATCATTGCGCGATGGTTCCTGGGATATGAGATCGCGCTGGCCATGGGGTTGCAGGTGAGCACCGCGCGGCTCGGCACAGCCTTGGCGCTGGGCATGGGAGCGCCGATCGCCGTGTATTTCAAGGCTGTGGCCGCACCTGTGCTTGTTGGAGTGATTCTGCTGAGCGCAGGATTGGTGGCGTACGTCTTGTACTGCGCCACGGATAAAAAACTGGAGGCTTCGGAAAAAGAAATTGCCGCTTCCAATGTTGAAGAGGAGTTCCACATCTCGGACATCGGAAAAATCCTGAGCATCCGGGGCTTCTGGTACATCACCGTGCTGTGCGCGCTGTTTTACTCCGCGGTTTTCCCGTTTCTCAAGTACGCCCCGGACCTTATGGTGCAGAAGTTCGGGGTGAAGGAAAGTTTCGCGGGCGCCATCCCTTCGATTTTGCCCTTCGCCACCATTCCGCTGACGGTGGTTTTCGGCCGTTATTATGACCGCAAGGGAAAAGGCGCCACACTGATGGTCCTGGGCTCGCTGCTGCTAGTTTTTGTGCATTTCGTCTTCACCATACCGTTCCTGAATAGCTGGCTGGTGGCGCTGGCGGCGACCATTGTGCTGGGTTTCGGCTTCTCTCTCGTGCCTGCGGCGATGTGGCCCTCGCTACCCAAGTTTATTCCGCACCATCAACTAGGCACGGCTTACGCGACCGTCTCCTGGATGCAGAATCTCGTGGCCCTGTTTGGCGTTCCGTACCTCATCGGCTGGATTCTGGATCGCTTCTGCATCACCGGCACTCGGATCGAAAATGGCTTGAGCAGCCCTTCGTACAACTACACGCTTCCCATGGCGGTGTTCACCACACTAGGAGTGCTTGCGGTGGTTTTCGCTCTTTTGTTGAAAGCGGAAGACAAGAAAATGGCCTATGGGTTGGAACTACCCTGCCAGAAAGATTAAGCGATCTGACGCGAGGCGGAGCACTCTTCCAATAGATTGCGGAATGAGTGAGTGAATGTCATTCCGAGCGAAGCGAGGAATCTGCTTTCCCGCAAAAGGCAAGAAAAAAGCAGATTCCTCGGGCAAACACCGCCCTCGGAATGACACATTGAGTTGCTTCGCTGCCTGCTAGAGGTTCACGTCCATAGCGGGAATCAATTCATCTTGCAGCAGGAAGTCGCGGAGCAGCGGGTCTTTGCAGCTTTCGAAGTCGGCCCAGTCCTGGAAAACCTGGGATTTTCCATCCTGAAGAAAAACTACTGTGTCTGCCAAGCGCTTGGCGAGATGCGTGTCGTGCGTGACCACAATCGAAGTCTTGTGAAAGGCCAGCTTGAGGCGTTCGATCAAGTCGCCCATGTGCCCGGCCATGATGGGGTCGACCATGGTGGTGGGTTCGTCGTAGAGGATCGCCTCGGGATTCTGCGCCAGAGCGCGTGCGATGGCCACGGCGCGTTTCATGCCTGTCGAAAGCTCGCTCGGGAGCTTTTCGAGGACATCATCGACTTCGAGCATTTTGGAAAACTTAGTTACGTAGGCTTCGACATCTTCGTCGGTGAGGCCCGTTTGGCTTTCGAGCGGAAAGGCGATGTTTTCGGCAACGGTGAGCGAATCAAAGAGCGCGCCGGATTGAAAAACCATGGTGACTTTGCGGCGGATGTCCTCGAATTCGCGTTCCGTGCAGTTCGTAACGTCGCGGCCATCGATGAAAACCTGGCCGGAATCGGCTTTCAGGAAGCCCATGATGTGCTTGAGGGAAACCGATTTTCCGACGCCGCTGCGGCCCATGATGACGCAGGTTTCGCCGCGCTTAACCTGAAAGCTGACGTTATTCAACACCAGGCGGTCGTCAAAGCCTTTGGTGACATTGCGAAACTCAAAGTAATTCTCAGCGGGACGTGGGCCCCCGCCGCCGGCGATTAGATCGGCAGCGTGCATTTCATCGCTCATGCTTCGTGTGTCTCCAGGATGCGGCGCACTTCTTCGTAGTCAGCGGGTGTGTTCATGTTCCAGAAGAGCCGTCCGTTTGTATCAAAACGTTTCCAGACGGACTCGTCAAGCACTTCCGTCTTGAGATGTTTGAAAACGTCCGTGACTTTCCGGACACCGCGATTGAACTGCTCTTCGATCACCGAGCACGTAGAGGTGCGCCAGCAGGCACACATCGGTTCGAGTCCGTTTTCAGAGCGCGGCACCACGACGTCAGCCTCACTCCGCAGCGACCTTAGAAAGAACTCTCCCATCCATTGCTTATTCAGAAATGGCATATCGCAACTCAGAATGAAATTGTTCTTCGGCTTCGATTCCAGCGAGGTCCCGACGCAGGCGATTCGTGTTCTTCGCCGTGTCTTGGTGTTAACAAGTGCGGTGAGTATCCCGCCCAAAGGACCTTCCCCGGGCCACTTGTCGGGAATACATGGAATTTCAACTGCGAACGCAGCGTATTTCTGGGGGTCGCCGACCAGGTAAATCTCGGGCATGCAAATTTCCATTAGCAGCGACCGCACTCGCTCGATCATGGTCGTTCCATTGAACTCGACGAGTGCTTTGTCTTTTCCAAAACGTGAACTGGCACCGCCAACCAAGATGTAGCCAATAGCGCTTACACGGGACGGCTCGACAATTCTCATGTTTCGTCGTCCTCGGAGAGTTCCTGGCCGGGGCGGCGAATGCCAAGCTCGCGCAGGCGTTCCTGCAGGCTTTGGCGATGCAGGCCGATGGTTTGCGCGGTGCGCGAAATGTTCCAACGATGCGCCGCAAGCTGCCGCCGCAGGTATGCGATTTCGAATTTGCGTTTGGCCTCGCGAAAATCTTTTTCGTGCAAACCGTGGTTGTCGCGATCTTCGCCGCTCTTGGGCAACACCGGCGAGCCTTTCACCACTTCGTCGGGCAAATCGCTGACGCCCAGTTCTTCGCCGCGCGAGAGCACCATGCCGCGCTCGATGGTGTTCTTCAGTTCGCGGACATTTCCGGGCCAGTCATAGCGCTCGAGTGTGGCCAGCGCTTCCTTGGTCAGGCGCACGCTGCGCCCCAGCCGCGCGCCATGCAGTTGCAGGAAGGCTTCGACAAGCACGGGGATGTCTTCTTTGTGGGCGCGCAGCGGCGGCAATTCGATGGTGACCACGCGCAGACGATAAAAAAGGTCTTCGCGAAATTTTCCGTCGCGGATGGCCAGGGGCAGGTTGCGGTGCGTGGCGCTGATGACACGCACGTCCACGGGAATCGATTGCGTGCCGCCGAGGCGCTCGATGGTGCGATTCTCGAGGGCGCGCAGCACTTTTGATTGCGTCACCGGGTTCATGTCGCCGATCTCGTCCAGGAACAGCGTGCCGCTTTGCGCCTGCTCGAAACGGCCTTTCTTCTGCTGGGCGGCGCCGGTGAACGCGCCGCGCTCGTAGCCGAAAAGCTCGGATTCAATCAGCGTTTCGGGCAGCGCCGCACAATTCACGGCCACGAACGGCTTGCCATTGCGCTGGGAACGCGCATGAATTTCCTGCGCCAGCAAATCCTTGCCCGTGCCACTTTCGCCCTGAATCAGCACGGTGGAATCGGTGGACGCGACGCGATCGGCCATCTCAAAGGCCCGCCGCATTGACGCGGAGCGCCCGATCATCTGGCCGAATTGCCCTTCGGTGGCCAGCCTGCGGCGCAGCGTTACGTTTTCCTGCTCGAGTGTGACCAGCTTCAGAAGATTTGCGACGCGCTGCCGTAACTCTTCGAGCTCGAAGCCCTTCACTAAATAATCCGCGGCTCCCAGTTGCAACGCCTCGACAGCTGTTTTCGCGGTATCCAGCGCAGAAACCATCAGCACCGGCAAATCATGTCCTTCCTGGCGGAGCCATCTCAGAAATGAAATTCCGTCTTCGCCGGGAAGAATCACGTCGAGGAGGAGCAGATCCGGCTTTTCCGTTTCCAAAGCGGAGCGAGCCGCCGCTGCGGAGTCGACTTCGGCGATGCGGTAACGATTCTCCAGCGCGCGGCGCAGGGCGTAACGCGAAGCAGGCTCGTCGTCTACGATCAATACGGTTTTCATCTTAAGAATCTCCCTTGGAAGCCAGAGGGAGAATCACGCGGAAGCGGCTGCCACATTCCGCCCGAATGGGACTGTCAATCTGCAATTCTCCGCCGATCTCCTCCAAACGGCGAGCAACGATAGCCAAGCCAAGTCCGGTGCCGCGCGCTTTGGTAGTAAAAAACGGCTTCAGAATCTTTTCCTTGTTGGCCGCGGGAATGCCCGGGCCGTCGTCCTCCACCGCCACGGTGCACGACGTTTCGGCCTTGTGCAAGTGCAGGTGCACGTGCCCGCCACGTCCGGCAGCTTCGATGGCGTTCAACACAACATTGGAGAGAATGTCGTTGACCGCTTCGCCGCTGGCGGCTACCTCGCACGCGCCGTTGGCGTTCAAGAATTCGAGCGAAATTCCGCCGGGCACGGCTTCATGGCGTAGGACCTCGACGACGTTTGTGGCCACGGACACAACGTTGCAATGGTCGCCTTTTGTGGCGGCGCGCACGCCGGGGCGGCTGAATTGCAGGAGTTGATTGAGCTTAGCCGAAAGGCGATTGACTTCGTCGAGGACCATCTGCGTCTCGCGGCGCAGCGATCCGGGCATTTCGGGGCTTTCCATCTGCACCTGGAGGATAGTCTTGATGGAGCCGAGAGGATTTTTTAGGTTGTGCGAAATGCTGGCGGCCATTTGCCCGACCAGCGCCATGCGTTCGTGTTCCGCAAGTTCCCTTTCGAGTTGGAGCTTCTCCTCGATGAGCCGGCACAAATCAAACGCGGCGGGCAACTGCTCGGCGACGAACTCCAGCGCTGCGTAGGTCTCGCCGGAGATCATCGCTCCGTGGGCCCTCACACGTAATCGGCCCAGGGACTGCCCTGCTCTTCCGACGGGAAACACTTCCTCAGACCCAGTTTTGGCGATCGTGGCGTTGCCGGACGCGGTGTGCTCAAACTTAACCTCCGCCAACTGCAACTGTTCGCAAACCCAGCGCTCAACAAACTCGATCAGCTTTTCCCGTTCGGCCAAACGAGCCGTTTCCGTGATAGGCCCCATCAGCTTTTGCGCGCGATCCACCTCGGCCTGGGCGGTCTGCCGCAACAGGCCGCGTATTACGCGCTGCAACGGTTCGAAAAAGACCACAGGCAAGAACAACAGCAGAGCTGCGGTCGCCGCGGGGGGCAAATACGGTTCGAACCACTGCCCGGCCCGGCGCACAAAGCTGAGATACAAAAGCGCCAAGAACACCGTGAACACCGCGTAGATCAGGTTTCTTTGCCGGCCAATCTGCAGGAAATTGAAGCGCTCGACATTGGCGATGAGAATACCCAGGGGCAAAAGAGCGAGAATCATCAGGACGGCGGAGGACTCCGCGGCGATGGCCGCCGAATAGATTCGCTGTGCGACAAATATCTGGACCAAGAGAGCGCCCATGACGTACAAGAGCCATTCGAGCGTGCGGTGAAATGTCCTTTGCTCGGGATCCGGCGCCACCTTCCTAAACCGGCCCTGCCAATATGCGGCGATGACCATTGCCGCAATGACCCAAATTTGAAAAGCCAATCCGAGCAGGTGCGTTGGGCGTGCGAAATCAAACCCAGCTGTGAGCCTAAGGGTGCGAGCGAGATCGCCCGTGAATGCAACCGCAGGAAGCCACGCGATAGCCAACCACAGATACTTATCTCGAGTGGACTTGAAGAGGTCCCGCAACGACGCATATTCGACATGGAGGTGCAGCACGAGCGGGGGCGTAAACCATAGGCCAACGCACAGAACCACCCAAGCGAAGCGCAACAGGGACGCAGGCGCGGCCTCATAAAAGAGTTGGGCGTTCAGCGCGAGGAGGCTGGCGCCGAAAAAGAACGTGAGCGCGAGGCAAAGGAAGAAGAAAACGCGTTCGAAGTTGCGCTGGCGGCGATGGCCGAGAATCACGACCATCCAGAAGAACGGGAGAAGGGTTCCCGCCGTAAGAGTGAAGAGCCGCAAGTAAAGAAGCCAGCGCATGGAGGGCGTTGTCGGGAGTCTACCGCTGACAGGAGAGCAGGGCAATGGCCAAGTGTCGGGAAAATCTGGCAGTGTAAGCTGCTGAAACTAAATGTAATAGATAGAACTGAGGCGACGCATGCTCGGATGAGAATTCTGAGGAGAGTCGGGAAAAGGCTTGACTGGAGCGGAAAAGGTGATATATTAGCACTCGTTCGTGAGGAGTGCTAACCGCTAAAGCGCTCCTACCTCAGTTTTTCGGTTGTCCGTTACATCACTCTATGGAGGTTTTTCGAAGATGGCAGTCAATCTGACCCCGCTCCACGACCGTGTCATCGTGAAGCGCATTGAAGAGAAAGAAACCGTCAAGGGTGGAATCATCATCCCCGACTCCGCGAAGGAAAAGCCGCAAGAGGGCGAAGTGATCGCCGTCGGCGCGGGCAAGCGCGAGAAGGGCGAGCGGATTCCCCTGGACGTAAACGTTGGCGATCGCGTGCTGTTCGGCAAGTACAGCGGCAGCGAAATCAAGATCGACGGCGAAGAGTACCTGATCCTTCGCGAGGAAGAGATCCTGGCGAAGCTCGGCCACGCTGCGAAGGCGGCGAAGAAGTAAGGAAGCCTTAAGTTATAGGTTTTAAGTTATAAGTTCCGGATTCGGACTCCGACTTAGTACTTATAACTTACAACTAAGAACCTTTAACCAGTTTCACGAAGTAAAGAGAAGTCTCAGATCGAAGCAGCAGCAAGGAACAAACTCAGGAGGAAAGAAGCAATGGCGAAGCAGATTGTTACCGGAGAAAATTCCCGCCAGGCGATTTTGCGCGGCGTGAATGCCCTCGCGGATGCGGTAAAGATCACCCTCGGCCCCAAGGGCCGCAACGCGGTGATTGAGAAGAAATTCGGCGCTCCCGTCATCACCAAGGACGGCGTGACCGTAGCGAAAGAGATCGAGCTGAAGGATCCCCTGGAGAACATGGGCGCGCAGATGGTGCGGGAAGTGGCCAGCAAGACCAGCGACGTGGCCGGCGACGGCACCACCACCGCCACGGTTCTGGCGCAGGCCATCTTCCGCGAAGGCGTAAAGACGGTTGCCGCCGGCGCCAGCCCCACGGCCCTGAAGCGCGGCATCGATCGCGCGGTAGAAGTGGCTGTCGACGAAATCAAGAAGCTGCACAAGGACGTGAAGGGCGAGATGATCGCGCAAGTCGGCACCATTTCCGCCAACAATGACAAGCAGATCGGCGGCATCATCGCCGAAGCCATGAAGAAGGTCGGCAAGGACGGCGTGATCACGGTCGAAGAGTCGAAGACCATGGAAACCACGCTGGAAGTCGTGGAAGGCATGCAGTTCGACCGCGGCTACCTCTCCCCCTACTTCGTCACCGATCCCGAGCGCATGGAATGTGTGCTCGAAGATGTCCGCATTCTCATCCACGAAAAGAAAATCAGCTCGATGAAGGACTTGCTGCCTCTGCTCGAAGGTATCGCCAAGGCCGGCAAGCCGCTGCTGATCATCGCCGAGGAAGTCGAAGGCGAAGCCCTGGCCACCCTGGTGGTCAATAAGCTGCGCGGCACGTTGCAGTGCGCTGCCGTCAAGGCCCCCGGCTTTGGCGATCGCCGCAAGGCCATGCTCGAGGACATCGCGGTGCTGACGGGTGGTCACGCCATCACCGAAGACCTCGGCATCAAACTCGAGAACGTCAAGATCGAAGACCTCGGCAAGGCCAAGAAAATCACCATTGATAAGGACAACACCACGATCGTCGAGGGCAGCGGCAAGGCCGGCGACATCGAAGGCCGCGTGAAGCAGATCCGCCAACAGATCGACATCACCACCAGCGATTACGACCGCGAGAAGCTGCAGGAGCGGTTGGCCAAGCTGGTCGGCGGCGTTGCGGTCATCAAGGTGGGCGCGGCGACCGAAACCGAGCTGAAGGAGAAGAAGGCTCGCGTTGAGGATGCCATGCACGCCACCCGCGCGGCCGTTGAGGAAGGCATTGTTCCCGGCGGCGGCAGCGCGTTGCTGCGCGCGATTCCGGCGCTCGAGAAGATCAAACTGGATGGCGATGAACTCGTCGGCGTGGGCATCGTGAAGCGCGCGCTCGAAGAGCCCTCCCGCCAGATTGCCCACAACGCGGGAGCCGAAGGCGCAGTGGTGATCGGCAAGATCCGCGATTCCAAGGACGAGCACTACGGGTTCAACGCGGAAACGGGCGAGTACGGCGACATGGTCAAGATGGGCGTGATCGACCCGGCCAAGGTCACCCGTTTGGCGCTGCAGAATGCCGCGTCCATCGCGGGCCTCATGCTCACCACTGAAGCGTTGGTGGCGGAGCTGAAGGAAGACGACAAGAAGGCTGCTGCGGCCGGCGGACCGGGCGCGGGCGGCATGGGCGGGATGTACTAACGTAGCGGCGGGTTTAACCCGACGTCCGCAGCGGCGTGAAGCCGCTGCTACACCTACGACAATCCCATCCAACAAGGGCGGCCACTTAGGTGGCCGCCCTTTTTCTTTGCTAAAACCAATTGAGGTAAACTCCGCGTATGAACGTGCGCCAAGTCATCATCGAGAACTTCGCGGGCGATCTCGAATACCATCCACGCCGAGCAGTTCTCTACCTCGCATTAGCGGCGGGTTGTCTGACCTTCTGGTACTTTTCTCCTGATCCTGCCAAGTTCACGCTGGTTCGTTTGGTGTTTGCTCTTGGCGCGCTCGCGCTGATCGTGAAGGGCGTTTTTCTTCTCCGTAAATCGTCGGAAGGATTGGGGCTGAGTGATCAGGAACTTTCCGAGCTCTCGGACACAGCAAATCGAAAGACCCTGCCCTCCTTGCCAGCGCAAGTCGCACAGATTCTTCAAGACTTTGGTGCAGGCTCGCTGCTTCTGTGGCCACTCCTGAACCTTGGGGAGGACATCGACAAAACGTGGATTAATCCACCACGCTTTCGGATCTTCTGCGTTGGCGCGGTTCTCTTTTTTCTCGGTTGGATGGTCCGAAGATTGACATCGAAATCAACACCGTGAATCGCCCTCCCGCCCCGCAGCCCAGGAAACCCCACCTGCGCCAATTACGTCCTACAAGACAGAAAGACTTTCACCTGCAGCGTTACAAGACCCGAAAGGAGCACCATGAGACTTGCGCTCGCGTTCCTGCTCTTCGCCTCTTCGGCATTTGCGCAAAGCCAAAGCGTTTCTCCTGCAGCGACCTCCTGCGGCCCCAGCGATGTGAAGTTCGACGTCAAGCACCAATACACGCGCGAGCCGGTCGGTCAGGTCGAACCTGGTAAAGCTCTGGTTTACGTCATCGAGGTATTCCAGAAACCGCCGGGTGAACTCGGCAACCCAACCATTCGCGTGGGCCTGGACGGCTCATGGATCGGTGCCAATCAAGGCACGTCGTATCTGTCCTTCAACGTGGATCCCGGCGAACACCACCTCTGCACCAACTGGCAATCGGTCTGGAAGCGCCTCTCCACGCAGCACTCGCTCACCAGTTTCACCGCCGAACCCGGCAAGACCTACTTTTTCCGCGTGCAAACGCACGTGGAATCGGAAGGCCGCGATAGCCAGATCTGGTACATCGACCTGCAACCCGTCAACGCCGATGAGGGCAAGTATCTGATTGCCTCTTCACCGCTGAGCGTGCCTCAGCCAAAGAAGTAAGCAAGCCGGACGACCCTGACCCGACAAACCGCTAACTAGGGCGGCCTTTCCCACGCCGCCCGCCAGAAAGTGGTCCCGGCAAAGCCACCTGTACTTACCCTGTACCTTTTTGTGCTTGACGGGTTTTGTGTTGGCGCGTAGAGTCTGCGGAAATTATCCCAGCTCAACAAGGCCCCTTTAGACAAGTAGTTCGATTCCGCGCGCAGACAAGGCGAAACTGACCTCGTGTACCTTGCCTCCCCAGGGTTGCGTTACAAGAGCGCCCATTTGCTAATCGGTCTGCAAACGCCCAATGTTCGTGTGCCCAGCGGGAAGGAGGGCTGTAACTCTCGAAGATCCTATGGTGTTCGCTCTAAATTCAGCCACCGCGCATCAGTCGTGGAATCGGCGATCCGCAGCCTAGCGTAGTTTCCGAAGACGACTTCCCTAACGATAAACCTCAGTCCAGCGACCCAGGACGGGTGTGTCTGGTCGCGTTCGACATTTGGCGGAAAGGATTTAGCCATGGCTACTGGAAAGCGCTTTAGTATCTTCTCAATTCTCGCAGTCTCGGTACTCGCAGTTTCGATGCTGGTTTACGCGCAGAGCCCGACAGCGACGAACCCGGTCGTCGCGCAGGATCCCGGGGTCCGCGCCGGGTCAGTAAACGCCGGTCAAGCGCTATCGACGCTGAGCTCGGATGAGCTTATGTTCTTTCAGGACGGGCAATCGCGGTTCCAGAACGTTGACACGGTGACGGGAGCCAATCCGGGTCTCGGACCTGCGTACAATTCGAATAGTTGCAGCAGTTGCCATTCACAGCCTGCCGCGGGCGGTTCCAGTCCATCGGCGGCACAGTTCCCAAACATCGGCCCTAACCCGCAGATTGCCGCCGCAACCGCGGATGGCGCCACAAACACGGTTCCCTTCTTCATCAGCGCAGATGGGCCCGTTCGCGAAGCACGTTTCCCCTTCGTGGTTAGTAATGGAAGCGTGACCAGCACTCCTGACGGCGGAGTCCACGATCTCTACACCATCACCGGCCGCGCGGATGCCGCGGGTTGCAACCTGGCACAACCGCCCTTCGAGCAGATGAGCCAGCTTGATAACCTGATCTTCCGCATCCCCACGCCGGTTTTTGGCGCCGGCCTAATCGAAAACATCGCCGACGCGACCATTCTGGCCAGCATGAGCGCCAATAGCGCTCTCAAGCAGAGCCTCGGTATCTCCGGCCATCCGAACATCAGTGGAAACGACGGCACCATCACGCGCTTTGGCTGGAAGGCCCAGAACAAATCGCTGCAAATCTTCGCCGGAGAAGCCTACAACGTCGAAATCGGGGTAACCAACGAACTCTTCCCAGATGAGCGCGGCGATCCTCCGGCAAGCTGCGTGTTCAACCCTCTTCCGGAAGATTCCACGAATTTTTCCTTGACTGGCGACCAGATTCCCAGCGACGTCGTAGAATTCTCGCACTTCATGCGCTTTCTAGCCCCGCCTACACCATCAACTCAGGGTATCCCCGGCAATCCCTCGGCAAGCTCCGTACAGAACGGCCGGGCCATCTTCAGCCAGATCCATTGCGACATGTGCCACACGCCCGAGCTCCCGACCGCTGCTTCCAGCTTCACGCCTGGGCTCAGCAATCAGGAAGCCGCGCTTTTCTCCGACCTGCTAGTCCATCACATGGGCGCAGGACTGGCGGACAACGTCACCCAAGGAAACGCGGGTCCGGACGAATTCCGCACCGCGCCGCTTTGGGGCGTCGGTCAACGCATTTTCTTCCTGCACGACGGGCGCGCCACGCCCGCGAATGGTGGGCTGCTGAACGCGATTCAGCAACATGCCAGCAGTGGCTCCGAAGCGAACACCGTGATTCAACAATTCAACCAACTTACACAGCAGGAGAAGCAGAACCTGCTGAACTTCCTGCGCTCGCTGTAGAAACTCATTCCGTTGGGGGCGGCCAAAGCTCCTAAAATAGCCGCCCTTAGCGTCCTTGCCTAAGATGCGGTTTGCGGAATTACTTCGCCTGCGCCGGATAGTCGAAGCGGATTGAGGACAAGTCCTCAAGAAGGATGGGGTGCACTTCGACGACGAGATGGCCGGATTGCACCAGGGGATCCCCGGAGGCGAGGCGCTGGGCTTCGTCGAGCGAATCTGCCTTGATCACGGCGATACCCCGGAGGCGGCTCTCCTCGGTGATTGGCCCCACCAGAACAAACTTGCCCGAATCGACCTGTGACTTGATGTAGGCAAGATGCTTCTGCATCTGCTGCGCGCGTTCTGCTTCGGGCAGAGCTGTGTCCGGCTTGTCCTTCAACAGCAGCAAGTCCAGGTAGTAGGGCTTCATGTTTTTCGGAATATACGGCGCCAGCGGATTGTCGGCCGGCGTCTGTGCCACGAGCAATGCTGCAAATGCCAGCGCGCAGGCCAGGACCAGCTTTTGAGTGTGATTGCTCATCAGATTCTTCCTCGTTTCAAGGGTAACCTCGGAATGCTCGAAACAAAATGATACGACTCCCGGACATTCTAGATGCATTTATTTCCAGGAGGGAGTCCCGCAAACCGGCGCCCCTGGTTTCCTTGTGCCGCTCCCTTCGCTTCTACTACACTAAATAAGCCACACTTTGCTCCTCAGGGGGGAGCAAGTACCATGCCAGGTCTTTTGCAGCGGTTCATGCCGCATGATGGGGATTTTTTCGTCTTTTTTCAGAAGCAGGCAGAAAACATCGTTTTGGGCGCGCAGGCGTTTGTGCGCATGCTGGAACATTACACCGGCGTTCCCGAACAGGTGCAGAGCATCAAGGCGATCGAGCACAACGGGGACGAGATAACGCACCAGTTGTTCCGGAAGCTCAATCAAACATTCATCACTCCGTTTGACCGCGAGGACATTCACGAGCTGGCCAGCACGATGGACGACGTCATCGACCTGATCGACGCCGCCGCCAGCCGCTTCGTGCTGTACCGCGTCAGCCATGTGCGCCCGGGCACGGTGGAGCTTTGCAAGGTTCTCGCCGCCGCGACCGTGGAAGTAAAGGAAGCGATCCACGCGATGCAGTCTCCGGACCAGGCGCTGCATCGGGTAATCGAAGTCAATCGTTTGGAGAATGAGAGCGACCGCATCTGCCGCACGCTGATCGCCCAGCTCTTCGAAGAAGAGAAGAACTCCGTAGAAATCATCAAGTGGAAAGAGATTTTTGAAGTGATGGAAACTGCGGTGGACAAGTGCGAGGACGTCTCCAATGTGATTGAGAGCGTCATCCTAAAGAACGCCTGACCTTTCTTATGCCCCTTTCTCCCTTGGGTTCCCCATGAACAATTTCGGCCTCTTAGCGATTGTCATTGGTCTCACGCTGGCCTTTGAGTTTTCGAACGGTTGGCATGATGCGGCCAATTCCATCGCGACCGTGGTTTCGACTCGCGTTCTTTCACCGTTTCGCGCGGTGGCCTGGGCGGCGTTCTGGAATTTCATCGCCGCATTCTTTTTCACTACCGCGGTGGCGGGAACTATTGGAAAGGGATTGGTGCACCTGGAACTCGTCAACCAGCAAGTGCTCCTGTCTGGACTCCTCGGAGCCATTCTTTGGAATTTCATTACCCTGGTGCTCGGACTTCCCACGAGTTCTTCGCATGCCCTGATTGGAGGCTACGGGGGAGCTGCGGTAGCCCGAGTGGGATTCCGTGCGCTGATCCTGAAAGGCTGGATCAAACCCGTTCTGTTCATTTTCCTGTCGCCGCTTATCGGCATGGTTCTGGCCATGGTCCTTACGATTCTCACCAGTTGGATTGTGAGGCGGCAGCGTCCGCAAAGGGTGGACCGCTGGTTCCGGAGGTTACAGCTGCTATCGGCAGCGGTGTTCAGCCTGGGACATGGCACCAACGACGCGCAGAAAGGGATGGGCATCATCACAGCGGCGCTCGTCGCCAGCGGGGGTCTCGGGAAATTTTCGGTGCCGTTTTGGGTGATCATCTGCTGCCACTTGGCCATGGGCGGCGGCACCATGGCGGGCGGCTGGCGCATCATCAAAACCATGGGGCAGCGGATCACCAAGCTGACTCCCTTCGGCGGATTTTCCGCGGAAACGGCGGGAGGATTTACGATCATCGCGAACGCTGTGTTTGGAATTCCAGTCAGCACCACACATACCATTACCGGCGCGGTCGTGGGCGTTGGTGCGTCGCGGCGGGTGACCGCGGTGCGCTGGGGCATCACGCGGCGGATTGTTTGGGCCTGGGTACTGACGATTCCCGGCGCGGCGCTGATAGGCGCAGGAATCTACCACTTCGTGGCGCCACTTCTTTCATGAGAATCATGGGCGCAAGCGCGGGTGGGGCGCGGGATAGAGTGTTGACAAATTTTTGACACGCCCTCCGGCCAATAGGCTGGATATGCTCGAAGCGAGCGCCGTGGCCGATTGCCAGATTCCGCTTCCGGGAATGTCAACGTATACTGGATATTCGTTGGGAGTGTCTCCCTGCGAGGGGTCATGAGCACGGAACGAGTGAACTTCGCCAGCGTCGAAGAGGCGGTCGAAGAGATTCGCCAGGGGCGCATGATTGTCCTGGTGGACGACGAGGACCGTGAAAACGAAGGCGACCTAACCATGGCCGCCGAAAAAATCACGCCGGAAGCCATCAATTTCATGGCCAAGTTTGGCCGCGGACTCATTTGCCTGGCGCTGACCGAACAGCGCTGCGAGGAGCTGAATCTTCCGCTGATGTCGCCGATCAATACCTCCACCCACGGGACCGCCTTTTGCGAAGCGATCGACGCGAAGGTCGGCGTCACCACGGGCATCAGCGCTTCGGATCGCGCCATTACCATTCTGACGGCCATCGACCCCAAGACACGCCCACAGGACCTCGCGCGTCCTGGCCATATGTTTCCGCTGCGTGCCCGCAATGGCGGGGTGCTGGTGCGCGCCGGCCAGACAGAAGCTTCGGTCGACCTCGCACGTATTGCCGGGCTGACGCCTTCCGGGGTGATCTGCGAAATCATGAATGAAGACGGCACGATGTCGCGCGTGCCACAGCTCGTGGAATTCTGCCGCGAGCACGACTTGAAGATGGTCACGGTCGCGGACCTTATCCGCTACCGCATGCAGCACGAGCGTTACGTGCGGCGCGTGGCGGAGGCGGTTTTGCCAACGCGTTACGGTGATTTCCGGATGATCGCGTATTCCTGCGACGTGGACCACGACCAGCATGTGGCGCTGGTGCGCGGGGAACTGGTGGGCAAGACTCCACCGCTGGTGCGCGTGCACTCGCACTGCCTTACCGGAGACGTGTTCGGGTCGGTGGCCTGCGATTGCACGGAATTGGTTTCCAAATCGCTGGAGCTTATCGCCAAGGAAGACCGCGGCGTGTTTTTATATCTGCACCACACGGGGCGCGGCTTCACCATCGATACGCCGGAAACGCCTGGGGCCTTGCCGAAGATTCATTTTCATTCGCGCGGGCAACTCGACCGCGAATTGGCGCGGCAACGCATGGTGCAGCACGAAAGCGGCGTAGGAGCACAAATTCTTATCGATTTGGGTTTGAAAGACATTCGCGTAGTAACGAACCATCCGAAAAAAGTCGTGGCCCTCGAAGGCTACGGCATCCGCATTGCCGATCAGGTGCCACTGAACCTGAGCACGCCGAAGCCGACACATCAGCACTTCTAGTCCGTAACTCGTGACCCGTGATTCGTGACTCGTGGGAGAGTCACCTTCGATTCTGACTGCGCAGCCGCAGCAGTTCGTGGGCCTCAGGATGACAGGTTCTTACGTTGCAACATGCCAGCCGAATGCCGCGGTGATCCTGATGATCGTCCATCACTGTTGTTCGTCGTCGCTGGCGGGAGGAGTAGGCGCTTTTGTGTCCGGCCCTGACTCCGATGCTGGCTTGTTAGACGGCGGGCTCTTCGCAGTGGCGGAGGCTGGCGTGGAGGGCTTCTGGTTCTGGGGCGGTTTGTTCACGGTGAGGTACTTGCGCATTTTTTCGAGGCGCTTGGGGCCGATTCCCTTGATGGCTTGCAGATCGTCTACACTCTTGAACGCGCCGTAAGATTTGCGCGCCTGAAGAATTTTGTCGGCCGTTGCGGGTCCGATTCCGGGGACTTCCTGCAGCTCTTCGGAAGTGGCGGTATTGAGGTTGACGGGGTGCAACGGCGGTTTTTTCTTTGCGCAAAGATCCTGCGTCGCCCAGAGCACAAGGACCAGGAGCAAACAAAACCACGCCGGTCTTCGGCACCCCGTCATAGCTATAGTTATTCATAGATAATATTACTTGTCAAGCGTAAGTAAGTTGTGCCATCCAGCCGTCTATTAATGTGAGTATAATGAATGGCGCTGCTGGTGCATGTCCGCTCGACGGCTGGGATCTGCAAAGGACACACATGGGCATTCTCGAAGGTCCGCTGTCATTCCCATGGCCGGGGTCGCCGGCCACGAATCGAGTCCGACTGGCCGCATGGGTTTCGCTAGTCCTCCTTTTGGGTTCCGCAACCTGCGGGCAGGAACCCACAGCCCAAAAGAAAGACCAGACCCCATCATCCACCACCCGGAGCAACACGGCGATCAAAACCAAAGTGCGTCAGGTGCTGCTCGATGTGGTGGTTACAGACGGAAAGAACCATCCGCTGACAGGACTCGGACAAAAGGACTTTTCGGTATTTGAAGATCACCGACCGCAGACCATTCTGTCCTTTGAGGCACATTCGGCTTCGTCAGAAACCACTCCACCGGCGTCCCAACCCTTGCCCCTTCCTCCAAACACATTCGCCAACGGCCCGCCTCCGCTTGAAAATCCATCGCTCAATGTAATCCTCTACGACCTTCTCAATACTCCCATCGTAGACCAGCCGTTTGCACACCAGGAAGTTGTGAAGTTCCTGAAGCACCGCCCTTCCGGGAGCTGGTTTGCCATCTTCGTGCTAAGCGACAAGCTTCGCCTATTGCAAGGGTTCACAGATGACGAACGCCTGTTGCTTGCCGCTGTCAGCCAAAAAACTACCGGCCCGTACTTCTCGTCGGAACTCGATCATTCCGAAAGCCAGGTGGACACCTCGGCCCTTCTTCCTAACAGTCCTATGGCGCGGGCCGACCAGGAAACGCAACGAATGATTGAGGGCGTCGAAGCCATGGAGGCTGTTTCCAGAAGATATTTTCTGGGACGGCGCGTGGAACGCACGCTGGAGGCGTTCAGGGAAATCGGCAATTTCGTGAAAGGGTTGCCGGGCCGCAAGAATCTCATCTGGCTCTCGGGATCTTTTCCCGAAGTGATGTTTCCCGGGAGCGACCCTCTGGAGGACGGTGCCAGCCCGGCCATCTATAGCGACGACATTCGACGAGCCTCGGATCTGCTGACCGTCGGGCAGGTCGCTGTTTATCCGGTGGACATTAAAGGCCTGACCACGGACCCGATTTTTGCGGGTGAAATTGCAGGCTACAGGTCGCCATTCGAGTTCCTGCGCGCACATCGAAACTTCATCGATGAGCTCTTCGCTGAACAGATCGTAATGGACGAGATTGCGGAGAATACCGGAGGGCACGCGTTTTACAACACAAATGGTCTGGCAGCCGCAATCGCCACGAGCGTCCAGGACGGCGCGAACTACTACACGTTGAGCTACTCACCCAGCAACACGCATTTCGACGGTGGCTTGCGGAAAATCAAGGTCGAAGTCGCCTGGAAGGGCGCTCACCTGGCATACCGGCGCAGCTATCTTGCGGACGATGACAACACCTTGGCAGAAAAGCGAGCCGCGGCAGAACCGGAACTTCTGCAAACCGCTTTGCGCCGCGGGAATCCGCTGGCGCGTGAGCTTCCCTTGCGAGTGCACGTTACCGCTCTTGGGTCTCCGCGACCGGTGAAGAAAGATGAAATCAAGACACTCTCGATGTTTCCGCGCTTCGCGGCGCAACGGGATTGGTCTTCGGTGCGAGTTCAACGCTACTCGGCGGAGTATACCCTTCCAGAATTGCCTCGATCTTCCAAAGACGTCACCGCAGGCGACAACGCCAGGTTCGAATTTCTTTTCGCCGCGTATGATGCCGATGAGACGATAGTGTGCGGCGAGCGGCTGCCCGTCTATGAGGCACGAAGCGTCACGGCGGCAAGGGACACGCCGCTGCGTCTCCGTCAGCTTATCGCTATTCCCACCGACGCCGCGTGGCTACGGCTGGCGGTACGCGATCTCGTTGCCAACCGCATCGGCTCCGTGGAGATTCCCTTGCCGTTGTCCCCCGAAACTCCCGAAGAACGACGGAGCCGATAACGCAACTTGAGGACGCGGGCTAGGTGAGGTGTGTCCCCCGGCCGTCGTAGACCTCGACTTCGCCGAAGAGCGCGGCTTGCTCTTCGATTTGCGCGCGGTCGCCGACGACTACGATTTGCAGATTGGCGGAGTCGAAGTATTTTCGCGCTGCACTCAGCAGGTCGGTGGAGTTTAGCCTGCGGACTTTCTCACGGTAAGTCTCCAAGTAATCGCTGGGCAGTTCGTGCAACTCCACGGTGGAGAATTGCGAGAGCAGGCCTTCCTGCGTCGCCAACCCCATGGAGAAAACGCCGCTCAGGTAATTTTGGGCATCGGCCAATTCCGCATCGGGCACCGGCACGGAACGCAGCTTGTCGAGTTCGTAGAAAATTTCCGTCAGCGAAGCGGCTACGACGTCATTGCGCACCGCCGCGGAAATGGAAAAGTAGCCATGCTGGCGTAATGGCGTGACGCCGCTGCGCGGGCTGTAGGTGTAGCCCTTGTCTTCGCGAATGTTCATGACTAGGCGCGAATTGAACGCTCCGCCATACAAACTGTTCGCGAGACCCAGGCGAACCCAGTCCGGGTGCTTGCGGGTGATGGCGTGGCATCCGGCAAGAATTTGCGTCTGCACGGAGCCCGGATTGTGCACCAGGTGCACGCGCCGCCCGTGGAACTGCGGCACTGCAGGCGTTTCCTTTGCGGCGGACTTCTTCCCTGCCCAGTCGCCAAAAATCTTCTGAATAGTGTCCAACATGCTCTGCGGCTCAAAATCTCCCACCAGCATGAGCAAAGCGTTTTCCGGGGTGTAGATTTCGCGGTAGACAGCTTCCAAATCATCGCGCTTGTAGGCGGCCACTTGCGCCTCGGTGGGCGAAACCAACGCGTAGGGGTGAGCGCCGAAGAGCACCTTGCGTAACCGCTCTCCGGCAAGGAAGCCGGG
>Ga0187781_10001174_pt1 | contig 19757 bp, 12 predicted proteins | sample 0715_SJ02_MP02_2_FD_132447 | JGI IMG/M metagenome (GOLD analysis project Ga0187781, IMG submission 132447) | Tropical peat soil microbial communities from peatlands in Department of Meta, Colombia - 0715_SJ02_MP02_20_MG | ecosystem: Environmental > Terrestrial > Soil > Wetlands > Peat | place... | reverse complement strand
GGGCGTTACACGATTACCCATCGTCGAATAAAACATCGACACGGAGATTTGTTGCGCGCGGCGAATCAAGTGGCCGGGCTGATCGTACACATCGTCGGATAATTGTCCGCTTCGTTTCCTGGAGCGCTGGGATGCGGAGGCGCGGTCGTTCATATTTGAGGCTGGGAGGTCCGTTCTGGCGGGAAGGTTTGGCTTCCGATTCCAGCCTGGAGTCTAACATGTCAACCCGGACTACGTTGAGTATACTTAACGATCGTGGGGACCACGCTGAAGCCGCCTTTGCGCCCAGTGCGTTTTTTTTCGCCCGAAGTCGAACTAACCCGGCAAGGCGACGGGGTCTACCTCATGCGATCGGTCGAGCCGCTCGCAGACTACGACCACCGCATCGGGGACTGGCTCGACCGCTGGGCAGCCCAGGCTCCCGATCGCAAGTTCATCGTTGAGCAGAGGCAAGACGGCGAGCGCGCCATCGGTTACGGCGAAGCTCGCGAAGCGGTGCTTACCCTGGCAGAGGGACTGCTCGGTTATGACCTCGGCTCGGAGCGCCCGATTGCCATCATCGCCGCGAACAGCATTGACTACGCGTTGATCCTGCTCGCGGCGGCATATGTCGGTATTCCATTTGCGCCGATCGCACCCGCCTATGTATTACAAAGTCACGACTACAGCAAGCTCCTGCACAGCTTTCGGCTGCTGACGCCAGGGATGGTGGTTGTCGATGACGGCGAACTTTATCGGGAAGCTATCGAAAAAGCCGTCGCAGCTAACGTCCCCGTTGTCGCGCTGAGCAAGGTGTCGGCGAACATGACGAGCCTTGCATCGCTGCGCGGCTCGGGAAGCAGGCGAAACGAAGTCAAGGCCGCGGCGGCCCGAGTTGGCCGGAATACTGTAGCAAAGTACCTGTTCACGTCGGGCTCGACTGGTGTGCCGAAAGCGGTGATTAACACGCACGGCATGCTCTGCTCCAACGCCCAGATGAAACGGCAAGTAGCGCCGGTCTTGGCAGATGAGCCACCGGTAATGGTCGATTGGGCTCCGTGGAATCACACCGCCGGCGGCAACAGCAACTTCAGCATCGTTCTCCATAATGGCGGCACTCTCTATATCGATCCCGGAAAGCCGACGCCGGCATTGTTCCCTCCCAGCCTGGAGTTGCTGCGCCGCATCTCGCCGACTATCTACTTCAACGTGCCGAAGGGTTTCGATTTGTTAATCCCGCATCTCGAGGCGGATCGAACATTCCGTGAAAACTTCTTCCGGCGGATCAAGTTTCTGTGGTACGCCGCCGCATCGATGCAGCCCTCAACCTGGATGGCGCTGGAACGCCTCGCGGTGGAAGCGACCGGACACCGCATTCTCACGGTCTCGGGTCTGGGCATGACCGAGACAAGTCCGATCGCGCTCTTTGGCAATTTGTATGCGACCGGACCCGGCGTAGTTGGAATACCGGTGGCGGGAATGGAGCTCAAACTGGTGCCGCACTCGGAAAGTTATGAGGCGTGGTACCGCGGGCCGAACATCACGCCCGGCTATTGGCGCGATCCCACCGCGACGGCCGCATCATTCGACCAGGATGGCTTTTTTAAGTCGGGCGATTTGCTTAGCTTTATCGATCCGCTACAGCCCCGGGCGGGTCTGCGCTTCGATGGGCGCATTAGTGAAGACTTCAAACTTACTTCCGGCACTCGCGTCTGCGCGGGCAAGCTGCGGCTGATGGCGCTCGATGAACTGCGGCCTCTGGCTAATGAAGTTGTCATTGTCGGCGCGGACCGCGAAGACGTGAGGATGCTGATCTTTCCCAATTGGGAGGAGTGCGCCGCAGTTGCCGGGCTGAATGGCGTTGCTTCGTCTGCGCAGATTGCATCGAACGCGAAATTAAGGGCGGTCTTCTACGAAAGACTGGTTAGGCTTGCTGCGACGGGAACGGGCAGTTCCAACCGAATCGTTGCCGCGTTGTTGGTCGAGGCACCGCCGTCGGCGGCAGCCGGCGAGTTGACCGAGAAGGGCACGGTGAACAGCCGCGGGCTGCAGAAGAACCGTCCGGAGCTTCTCGATGTTCTCTTCGGAGAAGAGGACGAGCGAGTTCTCCGAATCGATGCTGATGACGGAGCCAAGATAGCCTCCATCAAGCGGAGCGGGAGAGTGTAGAGTAAAGCCTTGTTGGAAGGCCATCGATGACAACAATGGTTCAATCCAAACGCTTTCCACTACCGAGTTCGCTTACCGTAGTCGCCGGAACCGAGCGCGCCCAGGCTGCATATCCCTACTATATGCAGTTCACCAAGGAAGACGACGAGCGCTTCTGGTTTTACAATTCGATGCATTTTCCCGAGCCCATGTGCCTGTTCGATACGGTCACCGCCGAAGCTGCCTACTGTGCTTTAGGCGCAGCCAACACGCGCGTCCATTGCCTGCCGACGACGCTTGGCATCGACTACCGGATCATCAATGGCCGCATTTACATTGGCGGCAACGCCGTCACCGATCCCGCCGAGATAGCGCGGCGTACTGAGGAGTTTAAGCAACGCGCCTTCTACTACTACGAAAACTGGGAGCGTCTGTTCGCCTATTGGAAAGACAAGATGATGATTCTCATCCGGGAATCGCAGCGGCTGCCGAAAGTTGAAATCCCGGAATTGGAACCCCTCGAGCATGTCCATGCCGGACGCGGCATTGCATCAAACCATTATCTCCTCGACACTTTCCAAAAGACCCTCGAAGGCTACTATCGGATGTGGCAATACCATTTCGAGTTTCTGCTGCTCGGTTATGGCGCCTATCTGACTTTTTTTGATTTCTGCAAGAAGGCTTTTCCCGAAATCAGCGACCAGACAGTAGCGCGAATGGTGGCGGGAATGCAGGCCGAAATCTTCCGGCCAGACGACGAACTCAGGCGGCTAGCAAAACGTGCGATCGAATTGGGCGTCGAAAACGAGATAAGCGAGGGCTCGTCACCGGACCGGATCATGAAGTCGCTGGAGCGATCCGAGCCAGGCAAGAAATGGCTTGCGGAGCTTGAGGCCGCGCGCGATCCCTGGTTCAACATCAACGTCGGCGACGGTTTCTACCACTATCACCGGTCTTGGAACGACGATCTTTCGATGCCATTTGCCGCGTTGCCCGGCTACATCGCCAACCTGAAAGATGGGCACGACATCGAGAGGCCCATCGAAAAGCTCATGGCGGAACGCAAGCAACTCATCAAGGATTATCGCGATCTTCTCAATACCGACGAGGATCGCGTGGCCTATGATCAGATGATTGGCCTGGCGCACCGTGTTTTTCCCTATGTTGAGGGGCACAAGTTTTATTGCGAGCATTGGTACACGAACCTCTTCTTCAACAAGATTCGGGAGTTCGGCGCGCTGCTGAGCCAGCATGATTTTTTCCCCGATACCGAGGACGTTTTCCACCTCACTCACTTCGAAGTGGAGACGGCGGTCATTGACCTCATGACCTCCTGGTCGAATGGCTCCCCTCCGCGCGGCCCTTCACGCTGGCCCGCAATCATCGCGGAGCGCAAGGCTGCGATCGCGGAGTGGGCAAAGCACGACCCTGCGCCAGCGCTGGGCCCGGTTCCCGATGTCATCGACGATCCCGCCATTGTCATGTTGTGGGGTGTCACCCGTGAGAGCCTGGACGCGTGGCTGAGCGCGGGCGAGCAGCCAGATTCGAACGAGATCAAAGGCGTCGCCGCTTCCAGTGGGGTAGCGGAAGGCATAGCCCGAGTCGTCAAGTCGGTCGAAGAAATCGGCCGGCTCCGGCAGGGCGACATACTGGTCTGCCAGGTGACGAATCCCACCTGGGCTCCGATCTTCCAGAAAATTGCCGGAGCAGTTTCGGACATCGGCGGATCGATGAGCCACGCTGCCATCGTGGCGCGGGAATTCGGTCTGCCAGCAGTTGTAGGCACGGGCACCGCAACCCAGAAAATCAGGGATGGCCAGCGCATCCGCGTGGATGGAGGGCGGGGATTGGTGACCATTCTGCAGTAGACTCGCCACGCGTGATGAAGGAAGTTTTCCCGAACCATATGCGTACATCTGAAAACGTCAGCTGGTTTGCCGACATCACTCTCGAGAACCGCTCGGCGGTCGGCGGCAAAGGCGGGTCTCTGGGCGAATTGACTCGCGCAGGAATCGCCGTGCCGCCGGGCTTCGTGGTCCGCACCGCGGCCTTCGAACGATTTCTGAGTGTGCTCGAAAAGGAGAATCCGATCCGGCGTCGTGTCGAGGCTTTTTGCGAGCACGAATTCGATGGGATCACGGCGTTTTCCCAGTTGCTGCGTGCACGGGTGGAAAATGCGCGTTTGCCGGACGATCTGCAATCGGAGATCTTTGAAGCGCACGCCCAGCTTTGCGGCGAGCGTTGTGATTGGCCGCTCGCAGTGCGTTCCTCGGCCACGACCGAGGATTCAGAAGACGCGAGTTTCGCCGGCTTGCAAGACACCTATTTGTGGGTTATGGGCGCCGAAGCGACGCTCGATCGCGTGCGTACTTGTTGGGCCAGTCTGTATTCGGTTCCGTCTATTGCGTACCGACGCAAGCACCGAATGCCGGAGAACACCGTGGCCATGGCGGTGGTCGTACAACAGATGGTCGATGCGCGTACCGCCGGCGTAATGTTCACGCGCAGTCCGCTGACCGGTGACCGCTCGGTGATCACGATCGAGTCGACCTGGGGCCTCGGCTCGGCAGTTGTCAGCGGCGAGGTCACGCCAGACCGATTTGTGATTGGCAAAATCACCGGTGAGATCTCGGTGCGCAGTATCTCCGACAAACACGTCCAGCACTTGCCGGCAGCGAGCGGCGGCGTCAAGGAGGTCGAGACACCGGAGAATCTACGGCGGGCACCGAGCGTCAGCGACGCGGAATTGGCCGCGCTCCGGGACATCGCCCGCAAGGTCGAGCGCCATTACGGAAAGCCGCAGGATATTGAATGGGCGATCGACCGCAACGGAAAAATCTTTCTGCTCCAGAGCCGACCCGAAACTGTGTGGTCCTCAAGAGAAACTTCACCCGTCGCTAAGCCGGGGAAGAACCCAGTTCATCATGTCATGAACATTTTTGGAGGGCGTCAATGAGCCTCACCGCCAAAGATGTTGCCGACATTTTGCGGATGCTCGAAGAATCGGCGTTCGACAGCCTGTCGCTCGAGATGAACGGCGTCAAGCTCCATCTCCGTCGCAGTTCGCCCTCGCGACGAGGCGATGATTCTGCGGCGATGCCAAACGCATCGGCTGGGCCGCTGCTCGCAAAAGAAAGGATAAAACCACCGTCGGAGCCCGGCCTTTCGGATGTGCCCTCACCCATGCTCGGAGTCTTCTACCGCGCGCCTAAGCCCGGCGAACCACCGTTTATCGACGTGGGCGCGAAGGTCGAGGAGGACACGGTGATCGGCATCATCGAAGTCATGAAGCTGATGAACTCGGTTCGAGCCGGCGTGAAGGGCCAGGTGGTGGAAGTGCTCGCCGAGAACGGTGCGCCGGTCGAGTACGGCGAGATCTTGTTGCGCGTGCGTCCGGGGTCATAAGTCATGGGGAATGTTCAACTCGTTGAGACCTCGCTTCGCGACGGGAACCAAAGCCTTTGGGCCGCGCTCGGTGTCGACACGGCAAAGACTTTGGCTGTGGCGCCCATGATGGATCGCGTCGGTTTCAAGGCTATTGACTTCACGACCTCTACCCACATGGGAGTTGCGGTCCGCTACAAGCAGGAGGATCCATGGGAGCGGATTCGTCTGATGGCCAAGGCCGTGCCGCGCACGCCTCTGCAATTTCTGTCGACCGGCTTTCGCTTCATCTCGTGGGAAACGGCCAGCCCTGAGTTTATGGCGCTAGCCTTCAGGACACTCGTAAACAACGGCATGCGGCGCTTTGCTTTGGCCGACCCCATGAACAACGCTGATTCCAACGTTGCCTGCGCACGCATGGTCAAAGCCGCAGGCGGTGAGTATGTGGTGGCTGCGCTCGTGTTCACCCTTAGCCCGATTCATGACGACGCGCATTATGTCGAATGCGCCCGCAAGCTGGCCGCGAGTCCCGATATCGACGCACTCTACATTAAAGACCCTGGTGGTCTGCTCACACTGCTACGCGCGCGCACGTTGATTCCGGCGATTATTGGCGTGATCGGCGACAAGCCGCTCGAACTCCACTCACACTGCACGATCGGCCTGGGCGAGCACGCCTACATGCATGCGCCGGAATGGGGCGTAACGGTGGTTCACTGCGCTTCAGGCTCCGCTTCCGATGGCATTTCGAATCCGCCGTCCGAACGTGTAGTAGCCAATCTCCGCGCGCTCGGTCATCAGGTCGACATCGACGACGAAGCGCTCGCCGAAGTCGGCGGCTACTTCACGAGTCTCGCCGACGCAGAGGGTTTACTGTCGGGGCAACCTCAGCCCTTCGACGCCGCCTATCTCCGTCATCAATTGCCCGGCGGGATGATCGGCACGATGCGGCGACACCTCGCCGAGAGCAGACTCGCCCACACAGAACGTGAAGTGATCGAAGAAATCGGCTGGGTGCGGGAGGAACTGGGTTGGCCCATCGTGATGACTCCGTTCTCGCAGATCGTGCTGACTCAGGCTGTCATGAACGTCATCAACAAGGAGCGTTACGCCGTCATTCCCGACGAATTGATCCGCTACGCACTGGGAAGGTTCGGGCGGCCGAATATTCCGATTGCGCCGGAGGTGATGGACCGCATCGAGTCGCTGCCGCGGACGCGCGAACTGCGCGAGGAGCCCAGCATGCCGCCGTTGCCGGAGCTGCGCAAGAGAATCGGGGAATCGCTTAGCGACGAAGAGTTTCTGCTTCGCGCCACGATGCCAGCCGGGCAGGTGGATGCCATGAAAGCAGCCGGCCCAGCAGTACAAACTTACGATCCCAATGTGATTCCGGTGAAAAACCTGATTCGACAACTCACGGCGCGCCGCGATATCGCATACATCTCCGTTGACAAACCGGGCTTCAGACTCGAACTGAGCACCGCGGCAGCAGAAGAAACATCGGCATGAGACAATCGCGCAGCCGGAAAGAGAAGAGTGTGCAGCGCGTCGAAGGATTCATGTTCGACCTCGACGGCACGCTCGTGCTAACCGACCATTCGCTCAGCGGCTACCACTTGCTGCCAGGAGCAGTGGAAGTACTGACCGAGTTCACCAGGCGCGGTATTCCGTTCGTCGTGCTCACGAACGGGACACACTATCCGGCGGCCGAGCAGGCGCCGAAGCTGCGCGCGATCGGGCTACCCATCCCGGACGAAATCTTGCTGACACCTTCCACGGTTGCCGCCGACCTGATGCCGCGGCGCGGCGTCAAACGCGTGCTCGTCCTGGGCACGCCCGGAGTTGGGCATGCACTGCGTGAGGCCGGGTTGCAGACTCTGGTTCCGGGGGAGGAACGCGCCGAACGCTCAGACGCGGTCTATATCGGCTGGCATCCGCAATGTTCAATGAAAGATATCGAGGCCGCGGTGAAAGCGATTTGGAATGGCGCGGAGTTGTACGTCGCCTCCGACGTACCGTTTTTCGCCACCGCGAGCGGAAAGAGGATGGGATATTCCCACGCTATTACTGCGGCGGTGCGCAAGATGACGCGCGCGCCCATGGTACTCACCGGCAAACCTTCGCTGCATGCACTCCGGTTTGTTGCCCGGAAGCTGGGTGTTCCTATGCGCAGGCTCGGTGTGATTGGCGATGATCCTCTTGTGGAAATGATCATGGCTCGCCGTGGCGGCGCGATCGGTTTCGGTGTTACCACCGGTATGAGCAAAAAACAGGACTGGCTCAAGCAGCCGTCAAGCCGCCGGCCGCACCGTATCTTGCGCAATCTCACTGAACTGCTCACGCTAAGTGCCGAGTCTTGAGACCCAATAGCAGACTCAATTTGAGCTGGGAGATGCGCGTGGTTGGCTCTGATTTGCCGCGATCAAACCGTCAATCCTTCAGCCGCAATGGCGGCGCACGTCCATGATTCCTCTCACGAATGCATACATTACGACGTCTTGGTTACAAAAATGTGCCCTGGGAACGCCGAATCGTATACATTTTTTGCGTTGACACGAACATTTGAAGGTGATAAACACTCCGGCAGTTTGGTGTGGGGATTTTCAAAGCAAGCGTTCACTAGGTTTTGGGGGCATGCCTGCCCTCCAGCGACGAAGTCGTTACGTAAGCCTTAGGAGGCGCTGATGAAAAACTCTTCGACACTGCGGATCCTGCTGGCCATTGCTTTTCTTGTCTGCAGTGGGCATCTCGCAACCGCGCAGGGAGTTGCTAACGCCCAGTTAAGCGGTACAGTCACAGACCCGAGCGGAGGCGTCGTAGTGGGCACGTCAATCCGTTTGCGTAACACCGCGACTGATACCACGTACACCGCGACGACGAATGACAGAGGCTTTTATGCCATCGCAAACGTGCTGCCTGGCACATACGAGCTGAAGGCGGCGTACACGGGGTTTGCCAACTACACGCAGACGGGAATCGTGCTGACAGTAGGTCAGGTGGCGACCGTAAACGTGGGTCTTCAGGTCCAGGCCAAAGGCGAAACGGTCGTGGTGACCACGGAAGCCCCGACCATCGAACCGACCAGAAGCGAGATCAGCCAGGTCGTAGCGACACAACAGGTGGAAGCGCTCCCAACCAGCAGCCGTGTATTCACCGACTTTGCTCTACTTACGCCCGGCGTCGCCACCAGCCGAACCAGCTTAGGCACGACCTTCACCGAGTTCGAGGTGACGCAGATCTCCTTCGGCGGCATGCGCTCGTTCAGCAATGAGATCACCGTGGACGGCGCGGACTTCGTCAATGCGGCCAGCGGCATCCAGCGTGCAACGCCACCGCAGGATTCCGTACAGGAATTCCGGGTCGTGAACAACAGCTTTGGCGCGGAATACGGACGGGCCGTGGGTGGCATCGTGAATATCGTAACCAAGTCTGGGGCGAACGATCTCCACGCAGGGCTCTATGAATATTTCCAAAACAGCGCCACCGATGCGCGCTCGCTCCTGCAGGCGGCGCCCCTGCCGCATTTTCTGCGGCAGAACCAGTTCGGAGGGACGTTGGGCGGCCCGATCGTCAAGAACAAAACTTTCTTCTTCATGAACTACGAGGGAAAACGGAGCGCTCAGTCGCCGGTTTACCCGCCCGATCTGATAGGTATTCCGACCGCGGCAAATGGGATCTCTTACTTCGGTCAAAACATTCAGCTGATCGACCAAGCGAAGGCAGTCATGGGGCTGGCTCCGGAAGGTTGCCTCGGTACGGTTGCAACTTGCTTCCCCAACTTTGGTGGCAATCCGGCAAATATCACCGAGCCCGCAGCCTTTGCTTACCTGCAAGGCTTCCTCAAGACGGGGAACGACGATTTCGGCTTTGCGCGGTTGGACCATCAGCTCACTACCAATAATCGTCTGGCGGTCCGCTACAACGCTGAAGACATCCGCGCCCTGAACGAGCTGGTGGGGAACACTCTGGATGGAGGCGGCGTCGGCGTGCCCAGCGGAGGCCGGAATCTCTATGTGCGAGACCAAGCGGTAGTGGCCACAGTGAATTCAGTCCTGTCATCGAACGTGGTCAACACCGTACTCGCGCAGTTTGCCAGGCGCCATTACAACTTCCAGGGCGCCACCGGCCAGCCGGACTTCAGCATCCTGAACGATCTGGAGGTCGGCCACAACTTCGGAACCAACGACCGGCTCTATGAAACTCGCGGACAGCTATCCGAGTCCGTGTCGTGGATCAAGGGGAATCACATCGTTAAGTTCGGCTTCGACGGAAACTATTTGTCGAGCCTGGAGAATTTTCCGGGATTTACTCCTGTGCGAATGCTTGTGCCCGGTGTGCCGTGCATGTTGAATTTCGCCGAGTATTTCAACAATCCAACTACTTCAGGGGGCTCGGGTTTAGGTGCCAACTATCCACTGCCTGCGAACTTCACGAACATCGCGAACACTCTGTGCCCAGTTCCCGAAGACAATGGGGTTGTGTTTACTTATCTTGGCGTTCCGCTGCCCACCGATCCCAACGTCTGCGTGTCCACAGCGCCCACCCTCGCTTGCTCGCCGACCGTGGGTGCGGCCAATCCGCTCAATGGAGGCGGCTTCCCCAGTTCAAATTGGGCGAACGCCTATCCACCGCAGTTCTTTGACCGCTACAGTCGCCTCATTGACCATGGGTATTGGGGGGGCTTTGTTCAAGATCAGTGGCGGGTTTCTTCCAATTTCACGGTAAACGCCGGGTTGCGGTGGGATGTCGAGTCGGGCCTGGCAAGGTTCGTAAATACCGACTACAACGGCTTCCAGCCACGCCTGGGATTTGCCTATGCTCCCGACTCCAAGACCGTGATTCGCGCCGGATTTGGGATGTTTTTCGATCGCCAAAACCTGACGTTCTTTTTCGTGCCCAACACCCAGAAGATTGTTGCTGGCTACGAATGTGGCAATCACGCGCCTACGAGCATCGCTTCCCTTTGTTCCGGTGCGGGAGTCATGCCCCAACAATATCCCAACATCATGTCCAATCTGGGCCAGACCGGCCAGGGCTACCAGCTTTTCGGATATCCCGCGAGTGAGGGTGCTGCTCTTCTTGCGGGCAACGTAATCCAGTCGGGCAACTACAGCGCAGACTTTCCGGCGGGAATTACGATGTCCGGTACCTGCTTCACAACGGGCCAGTGCGGCCTTGGTGAAGGCGGGATGGACCACAACGCGAGGACGCCGTACGCCGAGCAGGTCAGCTTCGAGATCGACCGCCAATTCCGCCGAGATCTCGCAGTTAATCTCAGCTACCTCTTCGTCGGTGCGCACAAACTGGTCCGCGGGAATAACATCAACATACCTTGTCCAGCCGGCACGACCAAAACCGCGCCCCCCACTGACCCACTGCCGGAGTGGGTGCCAGGAATCCTCGACGCTGGTGGCACGCTCACGCCCTGCACCGGAACACCGACGCTTGGCACCGGTGCATTGGCAGGTTTGGGGCCTTTCTTTGGCGGCGCTCTTGGCTCGGGGCTGCAGACGATCAGCAACGGACTGGATGACTACAACAATGACGTGGCGAACGCCGTTTACCATGGTGGCACGCTGACGGTGATCGAACGCAGAAAGAATTTCAATTTGACGGCCAACTACACCTACTCGCACGCCATAGACAACGGCAACTTCACCACCTTCATTAACCTGCCGCCCAACCAGTTCGACTACACGTCGGAACGGTCGAACTCGAACCAGGACGCTCGGCACCGCCTGGTCGCGAACTTCACGGCATTGTCCCCTGACAATGGACCCTGGCGTAATTTTCAGTTGAGCAGCATCATCACGCTGCAATCCGGGCGGCCCTTTACGATTTTCTACGGGAGCAACACCCTGAACGATGTTGCTGGTGGCGCGACCGACCGTGTCGGCGGCGCACCGATTAATAGCTCCTGCCCCGACGTGCAGAACTGCCAAACCATGATCGCGAGAAACACTTACATCGGTGATCCTGAATATGACTGGGACCTGCGGCTCGCGCGCGCTGTCCATATCGGTGATCGCACCCAGATGGAGCTGGCCTTCGATGCCTTCAACGTTCTCAATCGCCCGAATGTGGATGAGGTAACCTCGGTGTACAACTCGCCGGTTTTCTGCGGTTCTCCCGCAGTCATCCCGCGTCACTACAAGGACGCAATTAGCCGCGCGATTCAGCAGCAGGCAGCATCCACGGCTTGTCCGGTAGGCAACGGCCCGGTGATTCCCGGTGTTGGCAGCTTTGCGACCACACCGATTGGCACCAGCTTGTTTATCCCGACTAATCCAAATCCAATCTTCGGTTTGCCGAGGACCATGCTTAATCCGCGGCAGCTACAGTTCTCGGTGAGGTTCTCGTTTTGAGTAACTGTGAAGGTAGAGGGCTAAAGTGCAGTGTTTCCCCTAGTTCCTTATACTTCATGAGCCATAGGAGGAATCGATGAGGGTTCGCTATTCAATCGGCCTGATCGCCATGTTGGTTGTCTGCGGGATGATTTCCCCTGCACAGACGCAAAGCACAGCGCCCACCGTCAAGCACGAAGCTGCGCCCATCACTTCTCCTTCGTCCGGTAAAGAAATGTTCATGAGTTACTGCGCGTCCTGTCACGGCAAGGACGCTAAGGGCGACGGTCCGGCTGCGGCGGCTCTCAAGCAGCTTCCCGCCGACCTGACCACCCTGGCCAAACGCAACGGTGGCAAGTATCCATCCGATAAGGTCACCAGCGTGCTTCGCGGGCAAGACAAGCTGGTGGCGCATGGCGACCAGGAAATGCCCGTCTGGGGCACCGTCTTTTGGCGCATGAGCCAGGGCCACGAGGAGCAGCTGACGCTGCGCATTGCAAATCTCAACAAGTACTTGGCGTCACTGCAGGAGAAGTAACGGGCCAGCGCGGCGTCTCACGCTGTTGAATTCCTCTCCCTTAGTACCGACCTCAGGCTGCTCGATTCAGCAGCCAGAAATTCGGCCCGCGCTCCATTTCGAGTTTGCCAAGCAACTCGCGGTGAATCTCGCGTACACGCGCGGGCGTGATCGCGTCCGATCGATCCACTTCCTCAATTTGCAGGCTGGTCTTGTCTTCGTACAGGTTCTCGCCAATTAGCCGTGCCCGCTCGTCATACGGCCAGATGAACGCCTGCCGGCTGTAGACATGATAGGGCCGGTCCGAGTGCTCCACTTGATAGCCGAGAAACCTCAGGTCGGAGCCCACTGCGAGTTGATGAAAAGTAATTTCGTCGCAGATCCCCCAATCTGCCACTGCCAGGCGATCGTCGGAATGCCACAGTACCGCCTCGCCCACGCTGTTGTAAAACGCCAGCACGCCCGCTTTGCCTTCTATGACGGCGGGTTTCGCTCCCCAGCTCACCCGATACACCGGATGATCCACCATCATGTCGCCCGCAACAATCCTGTCGTATTGTCCCGAGCCTTCCAGGTGGACATGCCGCCAAAAGTTCAAAAGCATTGCTCGATGCAGTGGTTCTTTCGTGCGTTCCAGAAGCCTGGCGGTCGGCTCCATGCACTCATATACCGCTTGCTCAAATCGGTTCATCGTAGCCCCATTAAGGGTAGGCCTCGACTATAGCAGAACCGGATAAGGCGACGGAGCAGAACTGAGACGCAGTGCTACACCGGAATTGAGACGGCCTGTGCCGGTCACCGCGTTAGGGGGCGCCCATCGCTTTCCCGACACGAGGTGGTGGTCGACGTCTTCCCTAGAAGGAAAAAGCGCTTACCTGTCCCTCAAATGCTCCTCTGCGCGGGTCCGAGGCCCGACTTCTACGTTAGGTGCCACCGCTTCCTGTGAGTGTCGCCGTCTGCTTGAAATTGGGGGTGCCATTCCCGTTGTCCGTGAATTCCACATAGAAATCGTAAGGGCCGCCTTTCGCAACCGGCGTGAAATCTACGACGACTGTGCAGGAAGCGCCCTGCGCTAAGCTGCCTCCCGGTGCAGTAGTACTGGTGTTGCAAGTGCTAGATGGGTCAACGGTGAAGAGGGGGGGAGACCCGGCCCCGGTGAAGGTGATGCCGGTGTAGGTAAGTGTTGCCCCCGTGGAGCTCACGTTGGTCATCGTTAGGGTAATGGGGGTCCCCGGGCTACCCACCGCCACCTTGCCGAACGTTGCCGATAAGGGCGCCAGAAGTGCGTCGTAGCCGGTACCCTTCAGGGCTGTGCTTTGCGTGCCATCGCTATCGGCGACGTTCAGGGTAGCGGTCTCGACTCCCGCCAATGTGGGAGTGAACACGACGAGGTAGGTGCAACTTGAAGACCTCTTCAGTACAGTGCCGCAGGTGCCACCTGTGATCGAGAAGTCAGCCGCATTGGGTCCGGTGATCGACGGGGTGAGGCCGGTAACCGCCGCGCCTAGGGGGTTGACGAGAGTGAGGGTTTCCGCCGCGCTGGTCGTGCCGTCCAGCTGAAGTTTGAAGGTCGTCGATGGGGCCGAGAAGGAAACCGTTAGCTCGAAAACGATCCCGCAACCCGGATAGTCGCCATCACACGTTCCGCTGCCGCCAGCGATAGTCGTGCCGTAAAGATTGCCGTTGGCATCGGCGATGAGGCCGGCGACGGGCATGTCGCCGTACTTATCGCTACTTTTAACACACTGTGCGAAATAAGCGCAGAAGGCATACATCGTGGGCGACACGGTCGGCATGGTAAACGGTGGCGACAACTCGAAGACGGTCCCGCCGCCATCTGCGGGGTCGTACTGGATGCTGCCGCCAGCGACGGTCGTGCCGTAAAGATTGCCGTTGGCATCGAAGATCAGGTTGGAGTAGGGCGACCAACCGTCACCGGCATTCGCGCCAAAGTTATATAAAATCGTCTCCGACCATTCCGCGCCCGGACTCGTCGGTGGCGACAGCTCGTACACCGTACCGCAGCCGTTATTAGGGTTGGATCCGCACGATGTCGGTGAATTAATCACTCCGTTGCCGCCTCCTAGCGTCGTGCCGTAGAGATTGCCTTGGCTATCGAAGATCACGCCACCGTAGGGCCAGTTCCCATCATTTGGATTGGTGGCTGAAAGGTATGCGAAGGAATATATCCACACCGGCCCATTCCAGCCCCCGCCCGCCATGGGCGTGAACTCGAACACACCACCCCAGGGGCCAGCGCCGGACGCCGTGCCGTAGAGATTGCCGCCGTTGTAGGTGAGGCCGGCGTAGGGACAGCCCATGTCGCCAGCCAGCACCGTCAGTGTGCCAGCTGTCGTTGGCGGCGACAACTCGAACACCGACCCTTCTTCGCCGCAGCTACCACCTTGGAAATCTGGGCCGTAGGAGCCACCGCCGGACGCCGTGCCGTAGAGATTGCCGCTGCTATCGAAGACTACGCTGCCGGTGGGATAGCCTTGGCTAGCGTTTGGGAGACTGGCCAGTACCGTCTCCTTCCAAGCGGCGGTGGGTGTCGCCCCTGGCGACAATTCGAACACGGTCCCACAGCCTACTGTGACGCCATGGAGAACGCATTCATTCTGGCCGCCAAATTCGGTCGTGCCATAGAGATTGCCGTTGTACAAGGTCAGGCCGGCGACCGGAGTGGCCCCGTCCCCGTCGGTGCAAGGGGCTGGCGTGTTCAGTCCGCAGAAGCTATAGAGCAGCTTCTTCTTAAAGCCCCCGCCCGGTTGCGCCACCAACTCGTACACCGTCCCGTAGCCGTACTTTCCGCCAAATACGGTCGTACCGTAGAGGTTGCCGTTGCTGTCGCTGATCAGGGCGCCGGTGGGATACCATCCGTACCCGGAAGTGAGGTTAAGTAGCGTAAGCGCTTGACCCTGCGCCCAGGTGCTGGCTACGAGGTTGAAGGCAAGGATTGCCAGGGCCACTTTCAATCCCACGGAAAATTTCTTGCTTCGCATTGAAATCCGATCCTGTGTTGGCAATGTGTCCTTCATGATCGATCCCTCCCCCAAGTTGAGTTGCGCAGGGCGCCGGTCACCGAGCCCGATTCCAGCCCGAAACTGCCCACCGAACCGAGTTTTTCGTGGTTTTTCGCTCACGCACGTTTCTGTTTTTTCATTCTGGTTTTGTACGTAGACGGCCCCGAGAAACCATCCAAAGGCGAACATCCATGCCCCGACCATGAAACAATCAAAGTACAGCATTTCGACACCTCCCCTTTACTTCAGCGCCTCTGCTCGAAAAATGGTGGTCCGCTATCATTCATTACGGCTTTTCGTCGATTCCATCAGAGGCCTGTACTCCTACAGCCCCCTTTCTAAAAAGACGGGAATTGAGGACAAAAAACCGCAGCGGAACGGAACAAAATTTTCGAACCAGTAAGATCACCACCGATTCAAAGCTAGGTTTTTGCCCATTTTCGTTGTAATGTATTGAAACCTCGGAGGCTTCGATGCCCCTGCCCTCCACTCATGAGGTCACACAACTGCTCCAGGCCTGGAGCGCCGGGGACGAGCAAGCGCTGGAAAAGCTCACCCCCTTGGTGTACCGGCAGTTGCACCGAGTCGCGCAACGTTACATGGCTGGACAACGGTCCGACCATACCCTGCAAACCACGGCGCTAGTCAACGAGGTCTATCTACGGCTGGTGGATTGCGGACAAGTAAGGTGGCAGGATCGGGCGCATTTTTTTGCGGTATCGGCCCAGTTGATGCGGCGCATTCTGATTGATTTTGCTCGCTCCCGTGGGTACCAGAAACGAGGCGGCGCGATACCTCACCTGTCCTTGGAGGAAGCGCCGACGCTAGGCTGTGAGCCCGATGCCAACCTGGTGGCGCTGGACGATGCGTTGAAGGGACTTGCCGCCGTCGATGAAAGGAAAAGCAAGATTGTAGAGCTAAGATTCTTTGGCGGGCTAAACGTTGAAGAAACCGCTGAAGTTTTGGGGGTTTCAAGCGACACGGTGCTGCGCGAGTGGAGACTGGCAAGAGCTTGGCTTCTGCGGGAGTTGAGGAAGAAAACTGACACATGAAGCCTGAACTTTGGCGTCAAGTCGAAGAGATTTTTCAGCGTGCTTTGGAGTTGGACGAGAGCCGCCGCCCTGAATTTCTCAAACACTCCTGCGGCGATGACCAATGGCTGCGGCAGGAAGTGGAATCCCTGCTGTCGCAGGACAAGCAAGCTGAGCAGTTCATTGATTCGCCCGCGCTAGAGTTGGTCGGCCGACTGATCGCCAACCACGAAGAAAAAGACAGGGGAACGAACCTGACGGGCCGCTCTAGCACCGTAGGACCTATGGACCTCGCTGGGACCGCCGGAACGGCGATTGACCACTATTACCTGCTCGAGAAAATCGGAGAAGGGGGCATGGGCGAGGTCTGGCTGGCGGAGCAAACAGAACCGGTACGCCGCCGCGTCGCGCTCAAGTTGGTCAAGGCCGGGATGAACACGCGCGAGGTGATGGTGCGCTTCGAATCCGAGCGTCAGGCTTTGGCCCTGATGGACCACCCGGCCATCGCCAAAGTGTTCGAAGCCGGCTCTACGCCCCAGGGTGCGCCTTACTTCGTCATGGAGTACGTCGAAGGTGTTCCGATCACGGCCTACTGCGACAATCACAGACTCAGTATCCGGGAACGGCTGGAACTGTTCATGCACGTCTGCGAAGGAGTGCAGCACGCGCATCAGAAAGCCATCATCCACCGCGACCTGAAACCCTCCAACATCCTTGTCCTGGAGGTGGATGGACGGGCGGCACCAAAGATTATCGATTTCGGAGTGGCGAAGGCGCTGACTCAGAGGCTGACCGCGGACACGATGTTTACCCGCGTGGGGGCGCTTGTCGGAACTCCGGAATATATGAGCCCGGAGCAGGCCCATTCTTCCGGCGAAGACATCGACACCCGTACCGATGTCTACTCGCTGGGCATCATTTTCTACGAGTTGCTGGCGGGCGGGCCGCCCCTCGATCTGCGAAACGCCGCCCTTGAGGATTTTCTGCGGCGAATTCGGGAGGAGGAACCGCCTAAGCCGAGCACGAAGTTCCGCACCCACGACCCGGCCACGTCGACGCAGGTGGCGCAGAAGCGGCAGACGGAGCCGCCGGCACTGGTCAAGCAGATGCGCGGAGAACTGGATTCGATCGCCTTGAAGGCGCTGGCAAAGGAGCGCTCGCGGCGCTACGCCTCGCCCTCGGATTTTGCCGCGGACATCCAGCGGTATCTGAATAATGAAGAGGTGCTGGCGGTACCGCCTTCGCTGGCATACCGAGCCCACAAGTTTGCGCGCCGCTATCGCGTGGCCCTGATCACGGGTTGCGCGTTCGCCCTGGTGCTGATCGCGGCGGCCGTCATTAGCATCCGGCAGAGCATGCGCGCGAGCAAGGCGGCGGCGGTGGCGAGCCGGGAAGCGGCAGTGGCACAAGCGGTGAATGATTTTTTGCAGAATGATCTTTTGGCACAGGCTAGTGCAGCCACGCAATCGGGACCGACCGCCAAACCCGATCCGCACCTGGAGGTGCGCACGGCGTTGGACCGTGCCGCGGAGCGAATCGAGGGCAAGTTCGCAAAGCAACCGGAGGTGGAGGCTGCCATTCGGGACACCATCGGGCAGACGTACATAGACCTCGGGCTATACGCGGAGGCAAGAAAGCAGTTGGAGCGGGCACTAGATTTGCAGCGCCGGGTGTTAGGTCCTGATCATGCCGACACGCTTAACTCGATGAACAGCCTGGCCGTCGACTACCAAAAACAGGGCAATTACGCGCAGGCCGAGGCGCTCCACAGCCAGACCTTGGAGATCCGGCGTCGGGTGTTAGGTCCCGAGCATCCCGACACGCTGAAGTCCATGATGAATCTGGCCTTCGTCTTCCGGGAAGAGGGCAAGTATGCGCAGGCCGAGGAGCTCGACAGCCAGACCTTGGAGATCCGGCGTCGCGTGTTAGGTCCCGAGCATCCCGACACGCTGAAGTCCATGAACAATCTGGCCATTCTCTACTGGGAAGAGGGCAAGTATGCGCAGGCCGAGGCGCTCCACAGCCAGACCTTGGAGATCCGGCGCCGCGTGTCAGGTCCGGAGCATCCCGACACGCTGAAGTCCATGACCAATCTGGCTCTCGTCTACGACGATGAGGGCAAGTACGCGCAGGCCGAGGCGCTCGACAACCAGACTTTGGAGATCGAGCGTCGCGTGTTAGGCCCCGAGCATCCCGACACGCTGTTGTCCATGATGAATCTGGCTAACGTCTACGACGATGAGGGCAAGTACGCGCGGGCCGAGGCGCTCGACAGCCAGATTCTGGAGATCCGGCGTCGCGTGTTGGGGCCTGAGCATCCCTACACGCTGAAGTCCATGAACAATCTGGCTAACGCCTACGACGATGAGGGCAAGTATGCACAGGCGGAGGCGCTACACAGCCAGACTTTGGAGATCAAGCGCCGAGTGTTGGGTCCGGAGCATCGCGACACGCTGATGTCCATGATGAATCTGGCCATCGTCTACGACCATGAGGGCAAGTATGCGCAGGCCGAGGTGCTCGACAGCCGGACTTTGGAGATCAAGCGCCGCGTGTTGGGTCCCGAGCATCCCGACACGCTCAACTCGATGAACAGCCTGGCCATCGACTACCAAAAACAGGGCAAGTACGCGCTGGCGGAGACTTACGCCGCGCAGGCTCTGGCGGGGCGCCGACACGCCTTGGGACCGGAACACCCGAATACGATGGCCTCGGCCGCCGATCTGGCGCTAGCCTATGTGGCGCAGAGGAAATTCGCCGAGAGCGAGGCTCTCGCCCGCGAGGTGGTGGAGGTGGATCAAAAGAGGCAGCCGGATGACTGGCAACGATTCCGCGCCGAGAGCCTGCTAGGCGCCAGCCTCGCGGGAGAGAAAAAATACGCCCAAGCAGAACCGATGCTGCTCGAAGGCTATCAGGGGATGGTGGCGCGAAAAGACCGCATTGCCCCGCGCGATCGCTACCACTTGGAACTGGCCCATCAGTGGCTCGTCCAGCTTTACAAGGATTGGGGGAAGCCGCAGAAGGCGGCCCAAATGGCGAAAGAACTAGAACAGTAGAAGTTCACAAATCACAGGGGCGCAAGGCCAAAGCGTTCTGCCGCACCTACAGTTTCCTCTCTTCGGTGATCCCGTACAGCAAATGCCGAATGGGAGAAGCTCTCGATCATGCTCGATCTGCTGACGCCAAAGTTGCCTGCGCCGAAGGAGGAAGATCTCGCCAAAGGCATCCTTGAAGCCATCGACATGGACAGCTACCGGGTAGAGAAGAAGGCCGTCATGAAGATCGCGCTTGAAGACAAGGACGCCGAGGTCGAGCCGGCCCCGACGGACGC
>Ga0187781_10001173_pt1 | contig 19759 bp, 21 predicted proteins | sample 0715_SJ02_MP02_2_FD_132447 | JGI IMG/M metagenome (GOLD analysis project Ga0187781, IMG submission 132447) | Tropical peat soil microbial communities from peatlands in Department of Meta, Colombia - 0715_SJ02_MP02_20_MG | ecosystem: Environmental > Terrestrial > Soil > Wetlands > Peat | place... | reverse complement strand
CAAGTAAGGACTCCAGGTCGCTTACTCTGTAGTTCACCATAGCGGTCGGTTGCCTTGGTCCCCATTCCCGATCGTCACTTGATAGGGCGGCCCACAGCGTCGCGCCTTTACGGCCTTCTTCCTCCGGCGGCAGCCACTCCCAGACGGCCACCAAGCCATCTACCTGGATTCCGAGCTGCTGCCTGTACCACTCCGCCAATCGTTGTGGATTATGTGAGCGTAGGAAAATCCCGCCTATTCCTGTCACATGGGCTTTCGCCCGAGCCCGTCTGCCTTTCTTTTGGCCCGAAATTCTGCGAGAGTTGGCTGAATCTGTCAAAGAGCGAAATCTCGAACTCGAACACGAACGTTCGTGGCCGAGCGTAATTACGCCTTCCCTTCACCGCCGTGAAGAGCGGTGATTGATTTGACAACGAGTCCATAATGTTGATCGTCGAGTGGGGCCCCTCCCTAATAGCTCGAATCAGGCGTCTCTTAACGAACGCAGTTCATTCTGAGCTATTTCTTAACGGGCCCGGAGGGATTCGAACCCACGGTTTCTGAGGCACTCCTCTTCAGCTCCGAAGGCTGACGCCTTAATCCGTGCTAGGCTACGGGCCCGATGAACCGGCGTTTGGGCTGGCTAATTAAGCGATGAGACGTGCTATGTTCTTCCCAAAAGGTGGCTTGACCAACCCGCGCTCGGTAATCATGGCAGTAACGAGCTCCGGAGGCGTCATGTCGAAGGCAGGATTCGCGACCGGGATCCCCCTAGGCGCGACTCGCCTCCCCCTAATCTCGACTACCTCCTCCGCGCCCCTCTCCTCGATGGTCACCCTGTCGTGAGTCCGGTCGAAATCAAAGGTGGAGAGTGGCGCTGCTGGGTAGAAGGGTACACCGTGCCTCTTCGCCAGGACCGCCTCCTGGTACGTTCCTATCTTGTTGAAGACGTAGCCGTCGCTGGTAATCCTGTCTGCTCCTACAATTGCACAGTCGACCCGCCCCAAGCTCATCATGTGGCCCACCGCGGTGTCGGAGATCAGGGTGCACGCGATCCTGTCGCGGACTAATTCGAAGGCGGTCAGCCTCGCCCCCTGGAGAGCGGGCCTGGTCTCGGGCACGAGTACCTTGACAAGCTTTCCCTGCTCAACCGCTGCTCTCACCACCCCCAGAGCAGTTCCGTATCCCACCGTCGCGAGGGCCCCCGCATTGCACTGAGTGAGGACGGTGTCGCCACTCTTTATCAGGTCCGCCCCCTCCTTTCCGAGCCTTCTGTTAACTTCGACGTCCTCCTCTTCCATGGACTTCACTTCGGCAGAAACGGCGTCCTTAGCTCCCCGTACCGTAGATGCGGAGGCCGCGACCTTCACCACCCTGTCGAGCCCCCAGAACAGGTTCACTGCGGTGGGTCTTGTCCCGCGAAGAAGGGTGGCGCCTGCCTCCACCTCCTTCATGAAGTCAGGGAGCCTGGTGGCCTTCGATCGGACCGCCACCAGCGCCAGCCCCATGGCCGCCGCGACTCCAATCGCAGGGGCCCCACGGACCACCATCGACCTGATGGCTTCGGCGACCTGTTCAGGATGAGTGTACCGGACATAGGTCAGCTTGGCGGGAAGAGCGGTCTGGTCTATCATCCTGACGGCGTCTCCTTCCCAGGTAACAGTCCGAATCGAGAAGAAGTTGTCCAAGGAACGAAGAGGCCTCGGGGGTCTCTAAATCGTTTGCGCAGGTGAGGGTGAACCTTCAACTTCAAATAGACTCGGCAAGGCGTGCGTAAACGGGACATGCAGGAACCATCTGCTGCGGAGGAAAAGATGGTGCCGTACAGGGGTGTGCTCGAGGATGGGACAACAAGAATCGCGGACCGTGAACGCTTCGGGGAGTTGGAAGAGTCAGGATACGGAACCCGGGAAGCTTCGGACCTCGTTCTGAAAGACTACGAGGCTCTGTACCTCGTCTATTGCAAAAAGATGCAGCTGGAGGACGGGCACGGGAAGGAAGTAGGCTTCGAGAAGCTCGCAGAGCTCGCCCAGAAGAAGGCGGGGGACTCTTGGACTAAGTTCGTAATCTATCGGGACCTGAGAAGCAGGGGGTACATAGTAAGGGAGGGGTTCGGTTTCGGCACAGACCTCAGGGTATACGAGCGGGGGGACTATCCGAAAAAGCCGGCAAAATATGTCGTCTTTGCCCTCGACGAAGGTATAGAGAAGGGGATGGCTGACCTTCAAAGGTCGGTAAAAGAGATGGCCAAGATGGGGAAGGAGGCCATCATAGCGGTAATCGAGAGGAGAGGGGAAGTAATCTACTACAAGGTCAGCAGGGCAAGGTTCTGACGGGCCGTGAACCCAAGGGGGCTGGTCGACCTCATCAGGCCCGTGAACTGTGTCATGATCGGGTTCGCAGTAATAGTGGGGGCGTTCGTCTCCAAGCCTTCGTCAATCCCCTGGCTGCAGTTGGCACTGGGTTTCTTCACAGGCTTCTTCATCTGCGCCTACTCGATGGCCGTAAATGACATCTACGACCTGGAGGTGGACAGGATTAACAGGCCCGAGAGGCCCCTCCCCAGCGGGAGGGTCTCGGTTCCCGGGGCATCTGCCCTCTCCCTTTTGATGCTGGTGGCGGGCCTGGTCTTTGCGTTTCTTTCCTTCATCCCTCTCGCGGTAGTCATCGCGCTCGCCTATGCCTTTCTTTCCTGGCTTTACAACACAAGGGCGAAGAGGACGGGCCTCCCCGGGAACCTCATAGTGGCCTCGTCCCTGGCAATCCCTTTCGTCTACGGCGGGGCGGTTTCGGGGGGGTCGATCGAGGGTTCCCTCCTGCTAATGATGGCCCTGACGGCGTTTTTCTCGGGGGTCGGGAGGGAGGTGGTCAAGTCAATGGCAGACGTAGAAGGGGACGCGAAAAGGGAAATCAGCTCCATAGCGAGGGCACGTGGGCTCGGGTTCGCCTCTGGAGTCGGGGCTCTCTTCTTCCTGCTCGCCGTGCTGACAAGCTGGGTGCCTCTAGTCACCGGCCTTGCGAACCAGGTGTACACCTATGGCGTGATCGCACCCGACGTAATTTTCGTGTGCCTGGCAGTAGCGATAGTCGCTCGCCATGACACCAAGAACGCCTACAGGGTGAAACGCATCGCCCTGGCGGGGATGACGGTCGGGCTTCTGGTATTCATAGGGGGGGCGGTCTAGTTGTGGAGCGAGAAGTACAGGCCATCTAGCCTCGAGGAGATGGTGGGGAACAGGGAGGGAAGATCGAAGTTCCAGCTTTGGCTAAGGAAGTGGAGGCCCGGGTCCAAGGCCATTCTTCTAGTAGGGCCTCCGGGGACGGGCAAAACGACGACGGTCCACCTTGTCGCCAAGGAGATGGGGCTCCAGCTTGTCGAGCTTAACGCGAGCGATTCGCGGACAAAGGAGAGGCTCTCGAAGAAGGTAGGTGAGGCGATAGCAAGCACAAGCCTGTTCGGAGGGGTGAGCCTGATCTTCCTCGACGAGGTGGACGGCTTGGCTGGGAGGGCAGACTATGGCGCGGTGGACTTCATCAAGGAAGCAGTGAAGAAGAGCGAAAGCCCCGTGGTTATGGCGGCCAACGATCCTGAGTCTGAAGAGGTCAAGAAACTGGGGAGCGTCACGAGCAGGATAGAGTTCCACAGGCCAGAAACCTCCGGCGTGGTGAGCAGGCTGGAGGAAATTTCTCAGAGAGAGGGGCTTTCGATTAGCAGAGATCAGATGATTAAGGTGGCCGAGGCGGCGAACGGGGATCTCAGGGCAGCCATCAACTTTCTCCAGTCCGGAATACCCGCTAGGAAAGACGAAGAGATGACAGCGTCCGAGTCGTTGAACGCTTTCTTCGACGCGGCCGACGAGGTTGCCGCCCTCCGCGCTCTTAGAGCCTATCCGGGGCAGCCCCGGGACAAGGTTAGGGACCTCTTTACCGCAGTAGTGAGGTCCCGGGTACACGAGGAGCGGAAGGCTGGGGCGCTCGATGCGCTCTCGAGGGCTGATGTGGTGCTGGGGAGAATAATGAAGGGGAAGGACTGGAGACTCCTGAGGTATCTGGACCCGTTGCTCGCCAACGAGCTCTGGAAGGCTCTGGGAGACGGCGGTGCGCGGTTCACCCTGGACGCCGTTCCCTGGCCGCTGCAGCTGAGAATCTGGAACGATTCGAGGAAGCTGAAGGACATCGCTCTGTTGGCGGGGAAGAGGTTGGGAAACAGCCAGAGGGGCTTCCTCGTGGAGGACATGCCCTACATCCTTCTGCTCTGCGCAGACAGGGGGTTCAGAGATGAACTGGTGAAGAGCCTCGGTCTCGAGGAGAACTACGCCCTCTTCCTGGCGAAGGAAAGTGGAAGGGCGGCCGCGCGCTAGTTATAGTCCCGTATGTAGTAATCTTCGGCCTCTTTCCAGTCGGAGTAGAACCTCATCAGGGCCCCCGCCAGGGGGCTGGCCTGGTCAACTCTGAAGATCCTTATCCTGTTGAACCTCTTCTCGGTCAGTATTCCCGACCTGGTCAGGAATTCTAGGTGACGGGCGGCGGCGCTGTGGGACAGTCCCGACCTCCTCGTGATCTCCGATATGTTGAGTTCCCCGGTTTCGAGCATGATGGTGAGCACTTTGGTCCTCCCGTAGGAGGACATCAGCCTTTCAAGCTCTAACGTCAGCCACCATCCCTCTCTCGAGCTCCCCCATCAGCTCCTTTGCGGAGACGAGGGACAACCCAATCATGGTGGTCCTCCCTCTCACTCCCTTGCCCGAGAGCTGGGTCTCTATGATCCCCTTTCTGGAAAGCTCGTTGACGTCGCTCCACACCTGGGTGTGCTTGTAGGCGACGACGTTCATGCTCTCGCAGAGGGCCGTGTAGCTCTCCTCCACTTCGCCTATGGTGACGTAGGTCGAGTCCCCCTTCGTCAGGAGCTTGGAGATGGCCATGAGCAACAGCTTCTGGTGCGTCGTCAGATACGCCAGCTCCTCCTTCCTCAGTTGAGGAGGGAGCGAAGCCTTGGCAGCCCTGATGTGCTCGGGGAGCACCCTTGGGGATTCTGCGTCGTCCGCCAGCTTCCCCGCCCTGTAGACGAGGTCCAAGGCGTAGCGTGCGTCCCCGAATTGCCCGGCCACGTCGGCGGTAAACTGTATGGCGTCGTCGTCCAGGCATCCGTCGTTGAACGCCTCGCTCCTGGAAATGATGATGTCCGCCAGTTGCTCAGGAGGATAGTAGTCGAGGGTGATTTCGTTCCACTGGAGAGAGCTCAGGGTGCTCAGGTCCACCTTCTTGAGATAGTCAGTAGTCTTCGAGATCAGGATGGACGAAAGGACTTGACTTCCTGGCGCCATCTCCCTCAGCCGCGTTATGGTGTAGAGTGCCGACGGGTCCGAAAGTATCAGCGAGTCAACCTCGTCGAAGGCGATGACCAGGTGTGTCCTATTGCTCCTCAGCTCCTCGACTAGGGCGGTCAGGAGCTCTTCGAAGCTGTAGCCGCGTGTAGGGTAGCTCTGCCCCAGGGACTTCAGGGCCTTGACCATTATGGCCTGCAGCGTCCTGTCTATCCTGCAGTTGACATGCAACACTTTGACGAGGTTGCCGTATAGCGCCGCCTTCCTCGGCAGCGACTCGAGTAGCAGCTTCTTCGCGATCATAGTTTTGCCAGAGTTGTGTGTTACTGTGAAATCATCCAAGAGATATCGTTGGTCCCCATCGACCCTGAAACCAAAGTACTCTTCCGCCCCCAGAGGTTTTAGCGTGAAACCAGTCCTAAGGACACTTTTCTTCTGCCTTCTAGGGAGTGCTTGCTTCCTTTTGACCCTAGTAGGAATCTTGGAGATATCTCCTGAGATTCCAACTCTGTAATACAATCCCTCGTGGCCAAATTGGTCATGGGCATATTTCTCTCTGACAAAGGCGTAGAATCCGAGACTTCTGGCCACAAACGCTGCACCATCGGCCAGTTGTTTCGACTTCGAAATGAAATCAAAGTATCCTTTCTCCAAGTGACCATCTGTGTCGAGCAGCCCGGCTAAGATCTCTAGACGCGTCATTCTCGAGCCAAACTTGTACTGGAATGGGATAAACTTCGATTCAGACTTTACCTTGTAGAGTCCTAATGCCATCAGGTCCTTGGCCAGCCCGTTTAGCAACGTTTGCCCACCTCTTCTCCCCACGGTCAGCATGTATTGCTGAGCTTGACCTGCGGGGTACTGGCGTACCTTCAACGCGTATTTTTCAGATTGCTCTTTTACGATTGGGGCTATTTCCGGATCCGCTGAAGTGATGCCGATGCTGCTGTGGGCACTGCCCCCATCTCCTAAGTAGACGCCAAGAAAGTGAGGGTCAATCGGTCCCTCGGGCACCTGGGGGAAGTCGACCCCAGTTCGGATTAACTTGTAAAGCGCCTTAGAACCGACAAGCCATCTTGGGAGCTTCAGCAACTCGCTAACCCGTATGTCTTTGATGATTCCCTCGGTAGCTTCAGACGGCCTTCGTGGGTGCCTCCTTAGGCGGGTTTGTATGACTGTCAGAATGTGATCTTCGGAGACCACAAAAGACTTCCCCTTGAACGGTTGAACTTCGACCATCTTTCCAAAACCATGTACGGTCTCGAAGACCCTTCTCGGAGTACTATCTGGGCCCATCAGCAAGTCTCCTTGGGCCACGTCTTCGGCTCGCTTCATTGACCCATCGAACATCAGAACGAGTTGCCCCCTTCTATGGCAGCCGACGGGACCCGTTATCATCACGACCTGGCTCGCCTTGGAGGCGCTCTGGGCCACGCTCTGGAAGTACAGCTCGAGCTTCTTCAGCTGGGCTTCCCTGTGGGGTATCTGGTGCGGCAGGTATTCCTGCAGTAGGATAGTTTCATCTCTGAAGACCGAGCGTGCCATGAGAGAGCTTAGCGATTCCGTCTGTTCGTCTTATAACCTTGATTACGCTAACGGGACTGTTTGTATAAGGGAGGTCTGTGAAAGTAATCAGCTAGGACTAGCTAAAAGGAACAGACTGGCCATGGCATGGTTCGGCGCAGGCGGGGTCGCCGTAGCTCGCACGGTTTATTGTGTCTTGTATCTTGGGCGAGCGTGCCCCGCGCGTAAAGTTGCGCACGAGCGGTGTTCTGTTGTGCCAAGTTGTGCTAGGTTGTGCTTGCGGTGGGTGCGGTGCGATTTTGGTGGGGATGGACGCCTTCCGACTACCACATTATCGAGTAAGAACCAGATGGGAAAGTACCAAAATACGACCCTCCATGTCCGATGAGAACATAGGTCAGGGAGCCGTATTGAGGATGGAGTGGACAGGCCAGTTCGAAGGCACAGTTAGATGGAGGCGGGATGCTGAGAACGGGAACGAAGTAAGCAAACAGGATGAGCCCAAGGATGAGAAGTTCTAGGGCGTTCCACCTATCCATGCCTCAGAGGGTCGCCTCAAGGGGCGTATAGTCCTACCCATGAGAACGGCCTAGCGATATTGGTGGGTTGAGAAGTCAAGTGGCTCTGACAGTGAGAATTTGAGTCCAGTCGTTCGCCCAGATGTGTGTGTTGTTCCCGTAGAAACCTTCCGCCTGTACTCCATAGCTCCCGCCTTCGGTGAATAGTCCCGCAGGGAAACTGAACGTGAGGAAGTTCTCGCCCAAGTAGAATGACTTCTGCAAATATGCGAACTGCGTGTTGTTCACGAACACGTCGATGCTGTAGACAGGAGTGTTGCCTGTCAGGTTCAAGTTCATCGTGAGCAGCCACGAATCGTTCCCCGTATTCTGGAATGACAAATTGGCCGAACTAAGTTGCACTCCTCCGCAGATTACTCCCGGAACGCTGCAGGGGAGCGTGGTGGTTACACCATCGCCAGATGCCTGGGAGCCTCCGGAATTCATTAGGTTGGCGTAAAATCCCACGAGCACGACAAGAACGGCGAGAACCACAACTACCGCACCGGTCTTTAATCCCAAGCTGCCTCCTTGAGACGAACTCGGCATTGTCGGGGACTCCGCGGATGAATCACCCGCGCTCATGCCTCAGAGGGTAGTATAGAGGGGTGTAAAGTTCTACTCATGAGAACACTTGGCGGTCTAGCCAACCAGCGGCAGTGGCATCGCACTCGATAGAACAACGGTAGGAGACTCATCGGAAACATTCTTACAAAATTAAAAGAGGACGGAAGAGTCCACAGGACGTTGGAGGCAGTCAGATTCCACAAGCATGGCGGTCCCGAGGTGCTTCGTTACGAAGAAGTGACTGACCCGAAGCCCAATTCCGACGAGGCACTGGTGCGGGTGAAGGCATGCGCCCTGAATCACCTCGACATCTGGGCAAGGAACGGACTTCCGAACGTCACCATCCAAATGCCACACATTTCTGGGAGTGACATCGCAGGAGTCGTAGAGTGGGTCCCAGCCGAGGAAAAGATGTTCAGGAGGGGAGATGAAGTCATCGTCAACCCTGGAATCGGATGCGGGCGCTGCGTGGCGTGCCTCCAGGGGCGGGACGACCAGTGCCCGGACTACAAGATAATTGGATATGGAACAGATGGAGGGTACGCGGGACTCGTAAGCGTGAAGAGGACTCACCTCATCAAGAAGCCGCAGGGAATGAGCTTCGAAGAGGCGGCGTCCTTCCCTCTCGTTTTCGAGACCGCATACCACATGCTCGTGACCAAGGCGAGGGTGCGCCCTGGGGACACGGTGCTCGTTCTGGCAGCGAACTCGGGGGTGGGCATCGCTGCCGTGCAGATTGCTAAGCTCCTTGGAGCCGAGGTGATAGCGACGGTCGGAGACGAAGAGAAGGCAGAGGGAGCGCGGCGCCTTGGGGCGGACCACACGATCGACCACTACAGGCAGGACGTCCTGACGGAAGTGAAGGAACTCACGGGAAAAAGAGGCGTGGACGTGGTAATAGAGCACGTGGGGAGGGCGACCTGGGAAGGGAGTGTGAAGGCTCTGGCGAAGGGAGGGAGGCTGGTGACCTGTGGGGCCACAACCGGCGGCGACGCCGCAACTGATCTCAGGTACATTTTCAGCAGGGAACTGACAATCTACGGAAGCTACATGGCGGGGATGGGGGAATTGCTTGAGGTGGTGAAGATGTTTGGCAAGGGAAGGCTGAAGACGGTGGTCGATTCAGTCTATCCGTTACGAGAGGCGGCCAAGGCGCAGGAGAGGATGGAAAGGAGCAAGCACTTTGGAAAAATCGTCCTGAAAGTCTAGGGGACGATCTCGTACGAATGTGTTATCTTCGCGGTGGGTTTGAGGGTCGCCCCAACGCTGCAGAACTTCTCGCTGCTGTCTTTGATTGCCTCCTCTACGAATCGCTTCTCTAAAGGGTCACCTGATAGAACATACTTGATGTGTATGGACGTCCATGGCTTCGGAAGGCCGTGTTCGGGTCGCTCGCCGGAGACGAGGATCTTGAGTGACTTCAGTTTCTGCCCCCGCTTGTTCAGTATCGCGACGACATCCATCCCGGTGCAAGCACCCAGGGATGTAAGAAGGGCGCGCATGGGGCTGATCCCCTTCCGGACCCCATCCGACGAATCGTATACCACAACGTGTCCCGAGTCGTCTGAGCCGAGGAAGAGGTTTCCCTCGTTCCACATGACCTCGGCGAGCCAGTTGTCTTTACTCAATCTGAACCACCAGGGGCTCTGACTTGGAAGAGACCTCGCCCTTCTCTATGAAGCTTCTCCTCCCCCACTTCGCGTTTGCCTGGGCGACAAACTTGTGCCTCCCCGCTCCGAGAGAAGAAGCCGGGACCTGGAATACCTTCTCGACGTCCAGCATCTTCGACTTCGCGTCCTCCACGCTCCTTGGAATCAGGGGGGGGCCACCGTCTTCTGGGACGATCATGGCCCAGATGCGATAGGGAAGGTCTGGGTCGCGGCTCCAGTAGAAGCTGGCCTTGCGCACTTCCTTCTTGTTTCCGCCGACCCTCCGCGACCTCGCGACCCCTTGGCTCCTCAGGATAGTGCTCAGCGACAGGCGTAGGATTTTGTCAAAGTCTTCCCATGCCACTGTCCATACGTCTGGGTGGAACGCCTCCCTCAGTCCGCCTGTGATTCTGAAATCCACGCTGACACGGATAGTCTCGGAGACCGAATAGGATTTCTTGTCCGAAACAAGGTGAATTTGACTGAGTCTCGTCTCCGGCCAGGAGTAATCGCCCCTCCTGTCCTTCAAAGGCAATTCGATTGGTTGGCCCTCACATGTAAGTTAAAAGCGTGATTGCAACGGCGCCCATCTTTCACGAGATACCTTGGGAGAAGGCTCGTCAGACGGACTTCTACCCTCCCCTTCATGGCTTGGTGGCCACAAAGACCACCATGCTTTCAAGCTCAATCAGAATAGGAGGATGCATAGAAAATGGCAAAAATGCTTATTACGAAATCCGAAAAAGCATGTGCCGAACAGCGCATGCGAAGCCACGAGGGTTTGCAGGTACTTGGATTCTGCTCCTCTGTATCATGGATTCGGAATCAGCATGGCTTAAATGCGAACCCCAGGGCTATGATATCACGGTCGGGGGTGCCGATGGGTTGACCGTGGTAGAACATGAACCAGAGAGAAGTGTGAACGCTAGGACAGTCGCGCTTGTAAAGATTCTGTCCGAGCTGGGCCCCGAGATTCCCGAAATCGCCCGCAGGCTGGGTCAGTTCAAGGAATCAGTCCGATACAGGTACAAGGAGAAGATACTGAGCAAAGGTTACGCGGTACAGGGGGCAGTAGATCACGAGAGACTTGGCTTCGAGAGGATCATGATTATCGTAGACTTCGCCGAGACCTACCTGAACTTTGCTCCGGCGATAATAACAGCCATGAGCGAGGTCTGCTACGTGGTAGGATTCTCGAAATCCCTCATAGGTGGAGAATACATCGTCAACCTGAGCGTTCCGGCGGAGCAGGCCGGTGAGGTTAGAGCGTTCTTTCTGGCATTGGAGGAGAAGGGCATGTTCTCAAAGCTGGAGGTACTGGATTTCGACTGGTATCGAAATGTCCCCATGAAACCTGAGTATTACGATTTCGACACAGGCAGGTGGGATTTCCAGTGGCAGAATCCCAGCTCCCAAGACTACGAAGGAGCGGCATACGTGCCTTCGAAGAAGGGGAAGTTCGACTACGTGGACCTCCTGATCATCAAGGAACTGCAGATGGACGCGAACAAATCGCTGAAGGAGATGTCGGAGAAGTTGAATCTGAATTACAAGAAGCTAGCTTGGCATCATACCGCGCACGTCTGTGGTCAAAAGCTGCTGCATGGGTATACCGTGAACTGGATAGGAACGAGGTATGACTACACGCTGGAGAAGGTCCTCCATAGAAAGCACAGGTACTTTGTCCTTGACCTCTTCGTAAGGAACGTCAATGAATATGAATCGATGAATCTGAGGCACCAAATGAACGTCCTCCCCTTCTTGTGGAGCGAGGCAGGCGGCAGGAACTATCACGCCGAGCTGGCGTTGCCGGTTGATAACGTCGTCGAAGGGCTGCAATACATAGGCAACGCGACCGGCGCCGTAAAAGACAGACTCAGCATCTACCCCGGCGACCAGACCGAGGCCGCCAGCTTCACTATCCTGTATCAGCTATATGATCAGGCGGCGAAAACGTGGAAGTTCAACAAAGATGATCTACTTCAGCGCTTCGACAAGCTAATGGTAGAAATAAAATCAGGGCCCACCAGAGAAGTCTAGTGGGATCCCCAACCGCCGATGATCTCGAGCGGTCCCAGATTCAGCCCCAGCGCCGCAAAGACGATGCTTGCGCCACCGATGGCCATCATTCCATAACGGATTTTTTCGTCTAGGGTCATACCGGCAATGGTACCGCCTGGGGTATTTTTAAGGAGTGAGCCTAAGCATAACTAAGCTGGGTTTTGGCTAAGCGAATTCTAAGAAAATGGCCGATTCGAGCCACGAATCCCCCGTCGGGGCCGCGTGGTGCTACTTTTGGCCTGAAGTCCCAAATATGGACTCGTAATATGGATTAGAGACCTATTGGGCCCAACAGACAAGGAAAAGCACCCGCACATTCCCGCCAGGAACATCCTAGACAGGATAATACTCGGAGGGAGCGACGGAGCGATCGAAGGTCTCGCAACAACCTCCGCACTGAACGGAGCGGGGGTGGGCTCTAGGACCATCGTTCTCGCTGGATTTGCGTTCGCAGTGGCGGGAGCCATCGCGATGTTCTTCAGCAGCTACCTCTCCAGGCGTTCAGAACTTAGGTCGCTGCGGATAGACATCCGAAGAGAGAAGATGGAAATCGAGACCGAGCCCGACGAGGAGCAGGGGGAGATGCGTGAGCTCCTGAGGAAAGACGGCTACGACGCCCAGGAGGTGGAAATAATCCTTCGGAGGCTGATGGGGAACAAGGATTTGTTCCTCAAGGAAATGCTCCGACGAGAGCTCGGCGTGAACATCGAAGACCTAGGATCGGACCCGTTCGTCTGGCCCCTCTTCGCCGGGCTAACGTTCCTGCTGCTGGCCCTCCTTGCAGTGTCGCCCTATGCATTTTCCCTTCCGCGCGTCGACGCGCTGCTCGTCGCCGTGTCGATTTCATTGACTGCGCTCTTCGCACTGGGCTCAAGGGCGTTTGTGCCGAGGAATTTCAACTTCAGGGCGGGCGCCGAGTCAGCCCTTGTTGGCGGGGTGGCAGCAGGCCTGCTCTACCTGATCGGCATCGGAGTCTCGAGTTTCTGAAACGGGTCACATTCATTAACCTCAAGGGTCGTCGCGGGCAGCGTGCGGGAGAGCGCGAGGTTCACGCATCTGACGTTCGACTGCTACGGCACTCTGATTGATTGGAGGGCGGGAATAGAAAGGGAGCTCGCCAGGTCGCTTGGTAGCGTCAGGCTCACCGGGGCGCGGCTCCTTGCTGCCTACGTCGAAGCCGAGAAGTCGCAGGAATCCGCCTACAAGAAGTACAGGGAGGTCCTTCGGGAAACGGCCGTTTCCATGTCGGAAGCCCTGGGGGTCGAGGTCTCAGATGCAGCTGCACACGAGTTCGCCGCCTCGGTGCCGAGGTGGCCTGCGTTCCCTGACACGGCGAATTTCCTGCGGGAGATGGGATCGAGAGGGTTCAAGCGCTACATCCTGTCGAATGTGGACAACGATCTTCTCGAGGAGACCATAGATGTGCATGGTCTAGATATTGATGGATTCGTGACTGCCGAGGATGTGGGGAGCTACAAGCCGAACCCAGCGCACTGGATCAGTTTCTTGGAGAAAACGAATATCCAAAGGGGAAAGATGTTACACTGCGCACAGAGCGTCTATCACGACATCATCCCAACTCAGATCATGGGAATAGCTTCGGCGTGGGTGAACAGGTATGGCGAGAAGCTAGGGCCAGGAATCCAGCCAGATTTCATCTCTGACAACCTCGAGAATCTTGCTAGGGCACTGAGCGCGCCTCGAGGGTCCTGAGGGTGACGATCGGACTGTTGGCGGGAGTGCTGCGGGGATATCTTGGAACGACCCGCTGGTCTGACTCGAACTATTTCCAGTTCGCGATCGGACGGACAGGAAGGGTGAAGGCCAGGTTGGGGGCCACGAGGTGAGCGTGAGCCCGTTTGACGCCTGACCGCAAACCGGCCCGCCTCAGAGCGGGGAAAGTCCCGATCAAAGTTCTTGAATCGACGGTATTCCGGATGACCGGAGCTCGATCCCGGGATCTGGTGGCCCCGCCCAAAGCAGGACTCGACTTCGCGGCCGTCAGGCTAAGAAGAGGGTATCTCGTGGTATCGGCCGACCCAATCACAGGCGTGTCAGAAGACATCGGGCGCTACGCAATGAAGGTCAGCGCCAACGACGTAGCGACGAGCGGCAACAGACCACAATTCGCAGTGTCGGTAATCCTGCTCCCTGAAAGATCCTCCGTCGCTGATGTTCGAGAAGTCGCGAAGCAGATGCACGAGAGCGCGGCGGAGTCAGGGATAACGATCGTAGGCGGTCACACGGAGGTGACCCCTGGTCTGAAGAACCCCATTGTTACGGTCACAGCCTTCAGCATAGTCGACAGATTCGTCACCGCCGGAGACGCCGAAGACGGGGACGTCATACTGATGACCAAGACCGCAGGCCTGGAGGGGACGAGCGAACTAGCCAGAGAGCGAAGGCTGTCTAGGGTCTTGCCGGCCTCCATACTGAAGGAAGCGAGGGACCTGATCAAGCAGATCGATGTCTCCGGGGAAGCGGTAACCGCTTTTGACACTGGGAGAGTTCACGCCATGCACGACTGTACTGAGGGGGGAGTGCTGGGGGCGGTGTTCGAGATGTCCCTGGCGTCGGACCTGGGGTTCACGCTGGACGAGGGCGCGGTTCCCGTGGCTCGGGTGACGAGGACCATATGTAGAGAGCTGTCAATCGACCCTCTTCGCCTTATCGGGTCTGGGTCACTATTGATCGCGGTCCCCCGGGGAGGACAAGAAGAGGTGGAGAAGGCGCTGAAGGGAAGGTGCAGGGTGACCCAGATAGGGGAGTTCACGAAGGGGGGGAGGTCGATTCTGACGAAGGCAGGGGCTGAAAGGCTTGTGAAGGAAGCACCAGAAGATGAACTATGGCGAGTGCTCCCTCGCGCGTCCCGTGGGCGCAATCGGCTTTAGGGCACCCCCCTCTTCTGGCCGCCACTTTGGAGACGATTGAAGTACCCAGGAGAACTTCCTCTGCAGAGACTTGCTGTAGACCCTGGCCCAGTCGAGGCCGACATAGTCGCACCACGCCTTGTAGACCCGGGGGTCGATGTAGTTCTTGAGCGCTGTATTCAGGTTGTAATTCTTCGCCCTGACATAGAAGTCGAGCTCCCTTTCGAGCTTCTTCAGCCTTCTGTCGTCCTTCTTCCCCTTTGCCCTCGTCTCATCCAGCCTCTGCTTCTTCTTCTCGTAGGATTCCGCCCACGTTTTGGGGAGGGTCCTCTGGTGGTTGCAGAAGATCGCGGCCTGGAGGTTCGCCTCTTTCGCATGGTAAAGCTTGTCTATGTCGTCCATATCACCCGCGCTCCTAGATTCCAGGGTGCGCTTGGCGGTGTCTGTGGCGTGCCAGGTCCTGAAGACCTTCGCCGTCAGGCCGGGGACGATGGAGGAAAGGAATTGGTTGACCATGTTCGAAGTGACCTCATGGAACACCTCCGTCTCGGGCGGCTTGCCGTTCTTGAACTCTTCAAGGTTCTTCAGCACCTGGGGGAGGGGCCTGTCGGTCTTCTTCCATGGCACGCTGTCCTTTCCGAGGAAGTCGAATTCGACGGCACCGTCCTTTACTTTGATGTGCTCGACTCTGAGCGTGCTCGCGCCAACCGTATCGGCCTCGTCTTCGTCCTTTTCGTCCCCGACCCTCATCCCAAGCCTGTGGATGAGGTAGCTGACCGTGGCGACCTGCCGCATCCTCGGGTCATTCGACGACAGCTCCTTCTCGATCTTGGTTTCGATCTTCTTCAGGTTGGAGCCTACTCTCGCGGCGTTGTCGTATTTCGCCCTGCTCCTCGACTGTTGGATGGGTGTGCTCTCGTGGAGCCACACGTACTTCTCCTTGTCAGTGAGCTTATCGACCCACTTCGCCATCCACATGGAGTTGTGGTCGTGGACTACCTCTTTCCAATTCCCCGCTGGTACTGATACCGTCTCCCCAAGGTTCAGTATGACGTCAGACGCCTGGACTCGCGGCTTCCACTTCCCCCTGAGGGGGTGCTTGCCGCGACCCATGAAGAGTCCGGGCGGCTCGACCATGTAATTGGCAAAATCGACCTCCTTGCCGTCGAGGAGAGCCCTTCCGTACTTCGCCTTGAGCGTCTCCCGCTTCTCCTTCCTCGCCGCGACGAGGGCTTTCCTCTGTTCCTTCGTCATCGCCTCCTTGGCCGCCTTTTCTGCGTCCACCTTCCTGTAGAGCTCGGCGAAATCTACGTCTTTGAACTCCGTCCCCCTGCACCAGGAAGGGAGTTGCTTGGCAAAGTCCCCCATGAAATTGGCCGTGAACACAGGGTCAAGAACATACGGTGTGTCCTTCTTCTTGGCGAAGTTGTACGCCATCTCCTCTGCCAGAGGGGTGAGAGCGACCTTCGTCCCCTTCACCAAGATGCAGAGGCCCTCAGGTTGGTAAAGTTCCGGGAAGTTCACCCCATTGTGAGAAAGAGTCTTCCAGTATGCTTTCATGAACCGGTAAACATGATTTCGAGTCTCCGTGTATTTAAGATGAACCTGGGGAAACTGCGCTTCCTCTGACGAGGGTTATATACGTGGGAAGCCCTTCGGCACAATTCTCGCATGTGGGTCGATTTCGAATCAGATGGAATCCCAGAGCTCAAGAACCCAGCGATCATAGTGGCTGTCTCGACGTCCATGCCCCAATACAGGGCGCTCTATTCTCAGGCCAGGGAGCTGGCTGAATACCTTCTGGGGAAGATGGACTTCAAGAAATTGGGTACGGTCAGGGCTTCTGCCTTCCCTCCTGAAGTGCTCGTGAGGCACGACGGACTGTCGACCCTCCCTGAATGCAGCTTCTACCTAAGCAGAGGGAAGAGGGACCTGGTCCTGTTCGCGGGGGATAGCAGCCCTGCAGACGAGCAATTCGAATTCGCCCAGTTCGTCCTGAAGGTGGCAAAGGACATGGGAGTGGAGGAGCTTTACTCGGTGGGGGCGAGGTGGGCCGAGACCCCGGTCCCAGCTGAGGCGGAACCAAGGACGACTGGGTTCGCCACCGACCCCGTGGGGGTGGAGAATCTTAGGAATCACGGTGTTCAGATATTGGGGGAGGAGCCTGCTCCGTTCTTCGCCTCAATGGTGGTGGCCATGGCGAAGGACCTTGGGATAAGGGGGTACAAGCTATCCGTGGATCACGGGGAGCCCAGCCCTCACGTTCGCTCAGTCACAAAGCTCCTCGAGATTCTGGGCGAAATGGTCGGCTTTGAAGTGGACCTGGGCGAGCTGAGGTCAAAGGCTGCTCCTTCCTCTGCCCCGGGACAGACGGGGAACAGCACAATATACCACTAGTCAGAGTGGACCGTTACTGCTTCTTGGTCCAGGGCACGGAGTTCTGGCCCGAACCCCCAGTCCCTTGCCAGGCGGTCTGCCTCCCTTTCCCTTTTCCTAGACTCCTCGGGACGAATGTGCTCGTTGAGCCACGCATGCGCCAGCTCGTGCGCTATCACCGCCGTCGCAGCAGGGTCAGATAGGGCGCCGAGGAGGGACGAGTAGAATGTAATCGTCTGACGGGGCCTGGAAAGAACCAGGAAGTATCTCACCCGTGAATAACGGGTTAACCCCACCGTCGTCTTGGTAGGCCTTTTTGAGAGTGTGATGGAGCGGACGGTGGTAATCTGAGGCACGACGGGTGGTGGTCTCCTGTTCGCCTCGCTGAAGAGTCTGCGGAATCTCGCGTCGCGAGAAAGGGCGTATCTTCCCGCGACTATGCCCCAATCCCTGCCAACCAATCTCGTAGCACCCTTCATTTCCCTAGGCGCCCGGTACGGCCACGGCGAACCCCCTGTAAGGGAGATATTCCAAAACGGGGGCCAATGCCACCAGCGTCCATCGAAGCTGGGTCTGCCTCACTCCCTCAATAGCCTTACGCTGCGAGCCGGGCAACCCGACCGAGATGTTTATCCATACGTCAAGACAGGTGGCCGAAGTTCGATGCGGGCCGCTAGCACAGACGAGTCCCTCCAGAACACCCTCGATTGGGCGATGGAGAGGATGAAGCAGAAGGGGTACGAGGTGAAGTCGAAGGTCTCTCTGAACGTCGAGCCGAGCCTGGCCATAATGGGGTACGCCCGGAAGGAAGGAGAAGTACACAGGATAATGATTTCCGGATGGGCCCTCGACTCCGAGATGCTCGGTGGGCTAGTGCTGCACGAGCTCTCTCATGTGTACTTCGCTGAGCGGGACGCTTCTTCTCACGATAGCGCGGCCTTGGAGGAGGTGCTGGAGCACATGAAGGAGCGGGACGGGCTCAGGGGGAAGGAGACGGAGTTCCTGATCGATGCCTTTAACCACCTCCAGAACGTCTTGGTCGACGACATCGTATTCGAAGTGATGGAGGAGAAGGAGAAAGAGATGACAAAGAAGTTTTTCGCAGAATGGATGACAGACAAGCCATCGGGAGACCCCGTTACCGACGCCGCACTGCTATCTAGGAACGCTTTCGCTGTGGCGTCGCTCAAGCGCAGGAACCTGTTCGAAAAGGACAGCGAGATGTACTACAGGAACCAGTCGCTACTTTCTGCGCTCGGATCGTTGTCAGAGCAGGAGTTCGAATGGATGGAGGGCTTCTTAGAAGGAGCGAAGTCAGAGTGGGACAGAGAGAGGTTCAGGGTGGAGCTTGAGAATTATTTCGACAGATTAATCTCCCTCATGAGGGCTAGCTCAAAGCTCGACGATCTTAGGTAGCGGAGGGGATGGGAGAAAGTGTCAACCGCGAAGCTTCTCGTGGTGGTCGCCCTTGTCGGTGCGGCCGCTTTCGGGCTCCTCATCGGTTATCTGGCGTACACAAACGACAGCTTCCCTGCGCAGACCAGACCCTTTGCAGGCTATGCCAAGGTTGTGTATTCATCCTTCAACGGGACAGAATATGCCTTCAGGGTCGAGTGGAACAACTCGAACTACATTCCACTGTTCACCCAGCTGACTTCACCGGCGACGGACGCAGCCAACACGCCGGTGTGCGATCTACAGATGTCAAGCATCCGGAGCGGCGAGACAATCTTCCTCCCCTTCACCATAAGCCCTGCGTCTGCTACACTATCGAATGTCGACCTGTCCATAGCCGTCCAGTCGGCCACCAACAGCACCCAGTTCACAATTATCTACAATGTGCCCTTGGTGAATGCGACAAACGCCCTCATAACCCCTCCCAACATCACATGCCAGGAGCCGCTGGCCGACTAGCCCTTCCACTGGCCTGGAGTCGTGGCAGATCCGAATCAACCGCCCGATTTCTTTTATAAAACGGGGAGGGGGCTGAAGGGCAGTTGTACCAGCGCGCGGAGCACCCTCCCAAGAGGACGGCGGGCGCGGAGAAGATAGAGAGGAGGTTCAGGGAATTCGGCGAAGCGGCTTCGGTGTTCGTCAGAACGGTGAGCGCCGAAGAGGGCATCTCCTACAGAGGCGAGGCGAGCGCAGTAGAAGACAACCTGAATGTCATGAAGAAGGTTTTCGGCAAGTGGTCCATCGAGATAATACTATCGACCTACTCTATGAAGTCGGTGGGTTTCGGAGACCTCAGGAGGGTCCTCAAAGGCATAAGCTCACGGGTCCTGTCGAAGAAGCTGAAGGATCTCGAGGAACTCGGATTCCTGGAGAAGAGTGTGATCGAGTCCAAGCCGCCAAAGGTGAGGTACAACCTTTCGGAGAAGGGGGAGCTCCTGGCGAAGCTGGGGGAGCCTGTGATAATGTATCTTCGGAACTCGATGGAGTAACTCGACAGTTTCGAGCAACTCTCCCCGGTCAAATCTCTTCGGAAGGCGAGCCAGGATAAATGCAAGCAATGCCGCATCTGTCTTCCTGGCTCCCGATTTCTCTAATGCCGAAGCGACTTCAAGCACTAGCAAAGGCTGGCCGCCGTACCACCTGGTTGGACACACCTGAAATCGGACCAATCTCAGACGACTTCTGGAATCCAAGGTTTGACGGGAGCGACATCGCCATGTACGATCGGTTTCTGGAGATTTTGAAGCTGTCGAAGAAAGGTCTCAACGGCGACGAAATCGGCAGGATCCTTCACATGAACAATGTGAGGAAGTACCTCTCGGGAAGGAAGATGTCGTTTCTGACACTCCTCAGAAAGGAGCACGATAGGCTCGGGTGCCCCGACCCCAATCACAAAT
>Ga0187781_10001172_pt1 | contig 19763 bp, 16 predicted proteins | sample 0715_SJ02_MP02_2_FD_132447 | JGI IMG/M metagenome (GOLD analysis project Ga0187781, IMG submission 132447) | Tropical peat soil microbial communities from peatlands in Department of Meta, Colombia - 0715_SJ02_MP02_20_MG | ecosystem: Environmental > Terrestrial > Soil > Wetlands > Peat | place... | reverse complement strand
GAGAACAGAGCGAGCCAGCGCATCCCGAGTGCGCGGGCGTCTCGTGCACGGGCTATCAGCGCCGGAGTGTTCTGGTAGTGGACGATGAGCCCATCGGCCACGAAGCTTGCGTCGCCTCGGGCACCGCGCAGCCTTGCGCCCGTTTGCGTTCGCAGTGCATTGGCCGCGATCGTGGATATGAATTGTCCCGGGCCCCCGCGCACGGGCCATGCGTAGCCGAAAGCGCCGATCGCAGGGACTACCCGTGATAGCGACAGGGTCGCGGCGTAATCGAGCATGTCCTCGAAGCCCGTGGCCGTCGTGATCGGCCCCGGTCGGCTGTCCGCCGAATGCTCGTCGTATCCCGAGGCGATGAGAAGATCGGTGCTGTCGAGCAGTGTCGGCCAGTCGTACGCCTGAACACCTCCCTGCGAGGTGCGGCGCGCCACGTACACGGCCAGGCGCTCGTGCTGGATGTGCAGCCGCGCAGCGACGGCGGCCACGAGCGCGTCGAATGCGCGTGATTCGCTCTCCGGTAGCGGCTCGATGTCCAGAGTCATCCCCTGATAGCCGCGTCGCGCCGCCTCGACCGCAATCGCCGCAGCGATCCGTCGCCGCTGGTTGATTCCTCCGATGGCTTCGCCCGTGGCAAGGCGGGCGTTGATGACCGGCCACAGTTGTGCTCCGGCCGCGCGGGCAAGCGTCACCACGGTGGGTACCGGACCGCCGGACAACGACTGGGTGGGGAGATTAAGCTGATACCAGTTCGGCGCGAGCACGCTGATACGGGGCCCGTAGCGGCGCAGGTGCTCCAGCTCGGTGCCGCCCGCCGCTGAGAGGAACGCGAATACTTGCGGCGCCGGTCCCGGCTTCGCTGCCCCGCGGTGGGCGTGGACGGTCACACCGACCAGCGCTGCGGCGAGCACACCGGCGAGCGCGCTCTTTACTACCACGCGGAGGCGAGGTCGGGGTCCGCCCACAGCCGCTGGTCCTCGCTGCCCAGCCGCCACACTCCGATGCCCCCAAGTCCGCTCTGGCGCGCTAGGGTGATGCGGTCGGCTTCGGTTGAGGCATCCGTGAACCAGACGGTGTGAGGTACCCCCGCGGCGTCGGTGTAGCTGAACGTCCAGGCGTCTGCAGAGGACTCGTAGGTCGGGGTCACACCTTCACTCTCGGCGAGGCTCATGACGTCCTCGTACTCCATCGGGGTGCCCGGATTGGCGATGCCGCCGCTGTTCGGCCAGTCCATGGCGTACAGCTGCATGGTGAGGATGAACTTGCTAAGCCGCGGCAACGTGGAAACGTAGGCCACGACCTGGCGCACCCACGTCATGTCGTCCTGGGCGCCCGGCGCCGAGGTCGACCAGTGAACGCCCCAGCACATCACAAGCAATGCGTCGGCCTGCGCGGACAGGCCGTTGTAGTCAAAGAACGTGGAGCGCGGGTGGTTGGGGACGTCCGCGGTCTTGGCCGATACGGCGATCGCCAGCGTTTTGTTCTCGGCGTGCAGTTGCGCGGCCAGATCGGTCACAAATGACGTGTACGCGTCGCGGTCCTGCGGGTAACCGGCCTCGAAGTCCATCATCACACCGTCGTAGCCGTTGGCGTTGACCTCATTCATGATGGCGGTCAGCCACTGCTGGCGGAGCGCTTGGTTGTTGAGAATGTTGTCGATGACTGCGCCGTCCTGGCAGTTGAAGCGAGGCAGCACTCTGACCTGGCGTGCTTGCGCCCAGTTCGTGATCAGCGGAACATTGCCACCGACGAGTTCGCCCGAGCTGCTGCAGTCGTAATAGGTCGGGGAGACCGTGCCGATCTCTTGGTAGTGGGCCTGGAAGTCGTGGAAGCTCTCGTCGGTGTCAGCCAGCAGGAAGGCGTACACATGGCCGCTGGTCGGGGTCGGGTTGGCGGTCGTCACATTGACGCTCGTGGCCGGGGGGCTGAGCGCGCCGAAACCGTCGACCGCCACTACGGTGAAGGTGTAAGTGGTTGACGGAGCCAGGTTCCCCAAAGTGACCGTTGTTTGAGCGAACTGACCGACCACGACACCGTCGCGCAGCACTCGGTAGCCGACGATCCGGCCCTGCACGGGCACACTCGGCTGCCACGTGAGCTCCACGGTGGTGTCGTTCAGCGGCGCGCCGAGGAGCGAGGCCGGCGACGACGGGCCTGCGTGCCCCATCGCGAACCGGACCGCGTTGCTGGGGGCGGAGGTCCGGCCGTTGGTGTCAATCGCGAGCACTGCGAACGTGTAGCTGCGGTTCGAGGCTACGGGGATCATCATCGACGTCGCCCGAGTCTGGCCGTATACGGCGCCGTCCCGCAAGACTCGGTAACCGGCCAGCGCTGCGTCGCCCCGGGCCGAGCGCTCCCAGGCCAGCATCACGGTCTTGGCCGAAGACTCGGCGATCGACAGGAACCGGGGCGCCGACGGCGGCCGGTACGCGGTCATGACCGTCACGAGCGGACGGGGGCATACCAACGGTCGACCGTTGGGGAGGACCAACCAGACGCGCAGGCGGTACCGATGCCCGAAGGAGACCTTGACGCGCATCCAGCGCGTCCGGGTCTCGCCGACGACCTCGCCGTTGCGCAGTACCCGATAGCGACTACGACCCGACGCGCCCGGCCCCCGCAACCAACGCAGCACTCCAAACATGCGTCCGTTCGCACGTTTGAACGAAACCCCGCGCGGCCGCTCGCTCCGACATGCCTGCTGCAATCGCGGCGGCTGGGCGCGCCAGGCGCGCTGCGCAGACGCCGCCGAGGCGCTGAGCGCAAGCGTCAGCACGAGGACCGGCAGGCACCACGTGCGGCGACTCATTCGACCGTCACCGTCTTGGCCAGGTTGCGGGGCTGGTCGACGTCCAAGCCGCGTGCGCGGGCGACATGGTAGGCCAGGAGCTGCAGCGGAACGACAGCTAACAGCGCCTGGAGCATCTCCTCGCCCGCCGGTAGTGCGAATACCTCGTCGGCATACTCGGACACCTCGCCGCTGCGCGTCCCTGCGATCGCCAGCACGCGCGCGCCACGGGCCCGGACCTCCGCGACGTTTGAGAGAAGCTTTGACAGCACCGGCGAATCGGTCGCTACACAGACGACCGGCGTGCCATCCGCGAGCAGCGCGATGGGACCGTGCTTCATCTCGCCGGCGGCGTACGCGTCGGTCGGGATGTAGGAGACCTCTTTGAGCTTCAGCGCGCCTTCCAGCGCGACCGGCAGGCCCGCATGCCGGCCGATGAACATACAGAACTGGCTTGTCGCCCACCGGGGGGCAGCGAGTGACGCCCAGGTGTCCGCGGCGGCGGTGATCGCCTCGATCCGGGCCGGAAGCGCCGCCAGTTCGCGGGCAAGCTCGCCGGCCCGCGTCACGCTGAGCGTGCTCCGTGCCCGGCCGAGGGCCAGCGCCAGCAGCGCAAGCGCGAGCACCTGCGCGGTGAAGGTCTTCGTGGCCGCGACCCCGATTTCGATGCCGGCGCGGGTGAACAGCACAGCGTCGGCATCGCGTGTGGCCTGCGAGCCCATCACGTTGGTGATCGCCACCACCGTGGCGCCGGATCGGCGCGCCATCCGCATGGCCGCGAGCGTGTCCGCGGTCTCCCCAGACTGCGTGATGCCGAGCACCAGATCGCGCGTGCTGAGCGGCGGATTGCGGTAGCGGTATTCCGAGGCGACCTCGAGCTCGACGGGGACGCGTGCCCACTCTTCGATCAGGTAGCGGCCGAGCAGGCCGGCGTGATAGGAGGTGCCGCAGCCGACGATGTGTAGCCTCTCCACCCCGCGAAGCCGTCGCTCGTCGAGCCCGAAGTGCTCGTCGGCGAGCTTGACCCCCGCGGCCGTCAATCGTCCCGCGAGCGTGTCAGCGCACGCGACGGGCTGTTCTGAGATCTCCTTGAGCATGAACGTGTCGTAGCCGCCCTTCTCCGCTAGGTAATGGCGGAAGCGCACGGTGAGGGCAGCGCGCTCGCGCGTCTCGCCGCTGGCCGCATCGCTTAGATGCAGCGCGTCCGGTGTTGCGATCACCAGCTCGCCGTCCCCCACTTCGCACACCTTGCGGGTATGGGCCAAGAACGCCGGGATCGCGGAAGCGACGAAGTGCCCATCCTCGGCAACGCCCACCACGAGCGGGCAGTCGCGGCGAGCGGCAACGAGCAGTTCGGGCTCCTCGTTGCACATGGCGACGAATGCGTAGTGTCCGTCTAACTGACGCAGTGTCAGACGGACGGCCTCCGCAAGGTCCCCCTCATAATGATGGGCTATGAGGTGCGCGACCGCTTCCGCGTCCGTGCCCGAACGGAACGTCGCGCCGTCCGCGACCAACCGTCCTCGCAGCTCGACGTGGTTCTCGACGATCCCGTTGAGCACGATGTGCATGCGCTCAGACGTGTCGCAGTGCGGATGCGCGTTAGCTTCGCTGACACAGCCGTGGGTGGCCCAGCGGGTGTGACCGATGCCGGTGGTCGGCGCCTCGGGATGGCTCCCGCCCGCGATGGCGAGCGCGGGCGCCTGGACACGGGCGGCGACCTTGGCCCGCAGCGCGGACAAATTCCCGACCGCGCGGACGGTGTCCACGGCGCCCGAGGCGTCGAGCAGGGCGAAACCCGCCGAGTCATAGCCGCGGTACTCGAGCTGCTCGAGCCCCTCGAGCAGCAATTCTTCGGCGGGGCGTCGCCCCACGTAGCTGGTGATGCCGCACATGGTCTACTCCGGGCTCTGGTTGTCGTTTGGGATCGCGGCCGCGGGCCGCGAGAGGGATTGGGGCAGGGCTGGGTCTTCACCTTTCAGCCAGTCGTAGAGCTGCTCCGCCGTGCTGAAGGTGTGCGCCTCCCACCGCTTCTCGGGGCCGCCCTCGGTAGGGGTGGTGTAGGGCGGGTCGTTTTCGTCATCCTGCACAAAGACGGTGCCGAACTGCGAGCGCATCAAGGGGAGCACGAACGGGACGATGCGCGGGTCGTTGTTCGCGTCCTCCTGACCGTAGTCGCCGTAGGGCACTGAGAGCGAGTAGACGGGAATCCCCTGCTCCTTGAACTGGGCCGCGAGCGTGAACAGGTCGCCGGCTACACGCTGCTGATAGTCGGCGAACGACTCCTCGCCGATCGAGCGCAGGTAGCGGCGGGCGGCGTAGAACGGGCCCTGATCGCCGCGCGCATCGACCGCGATCCGCACATAGCCGCGATAGGCGTGCGGCTGCACATCCCAGCGGCCCGAGCGGATCATCCGGTGTAGCTCGGCCCAACTCAGGTATAACGGGTTGCGCTCGACGATCTCGCCCGTAATGACGAACATCGTCGCCCGGAACCCACACTCGGCAAGAACACGGTCTGCGCCACGGAACGAGTCAAGCCGGCCATCATCGAAGGTAAGGAGAATCGGCCGAGTCGGCAGGCCCGTCACGTCCCCGTCCTGAAATCGGCTGTACTGCGCAATGCTGACGGTGTGAAAACCCGCCAGTTTCAGCATCTCCATCTGCGCGGCGAACCGCCGCTGACTGACCGAGTAACCGTCGTCGCGGTCGTTGATGCCATGGTAGACGAGGACCGGGATTGCATCGACATACTCAGGCAATGGCTTGAATGTGCCCCGGTCAGCCTCGGGCAGAACGTTCCTCGGTGCCGCGAGCGGCGGTGATGAGTAGTAGCGCACGTATTTGCTGTACGTGGCGAGGATCATGGGCATGGCCCCCAACAGCGGAACCGCGGACAGCGGCAGCAGCAACAAAGCCCCGACCCGACGCACCGCCGGTCGCGGCGCTAGACGCGCAGGCAGCCTCATGACACCACCCGCCCAGCCGGCAGCGGCAACTCCGACTCGGTGCCGGCGGTCGCCGGCCGCGTGCCCCACGACGCCGAGCGGGTGGTGATGATCGCCCAGTACGTCTGCCACAGCAAGAAGGCCAGGTAGAAGAAGCAGAAGATGATCCCGTACACCCACAGACAGTCGTAGCGAGGCTTGCGCGATGCGTAGTACAGCCCGTAGCACACGCTCATCACGTACACGCCGACGATGTACAACACCGGCGCTCCACCGCCGCCCGCTGGCACCATGAGTAACGCGTGGACTGCCACCACGGGAGCGACAACCGGCAGGAGCATCCCGACGTAGGCGGACACCGCCGCCACTGGGTGCTTACGCCACACGAACGAGGCTGCGATCACTGACTCGCGTGTCCACGAGCGCTTCCATCGCAACTGCTGTCGCATGAACTGCCTGAAGTTGTCCGGCACAATCGTGTGACTACGCGCCTTGACCTCGTATTGAACCTTCCAACCGCGCAGTACGCAATTGGTCAAGGAGCGGTCATCGCCGAACGTCGACGGGCGCCCGAGAAACGTCTGCTGCTCCCACCACTCCAGCCGCGGCATCACGGCCTCCCGCCGATAAGCAGAGAAGCAGCCTGAACAGCACATCACCACGTTGAAGACAGACTCGGCCGCCTTGTTGACGGAAAAAGCGACGAAATATCGGACCGCCTGCATCTTCGTCATCCAATTCGCACCCACGTTGAGCACTTCAGCGTGGCCGCACACGCCACCGACCTTCGGGTCGTGGAAGCGCTGCATGAGGATGCGCATCGCATGACGGTCGAGGACCGAGTCCGAATCGACGAACGCGATGATCTCCGCGGCAGTTGCGCGGATTCCCGCCGCCATCGCCGCACGCTTGCCGCGGTTGTTCGCGAAGTTGATCACTCGCACCCGTCCCCCTGCTCTCGCCGCGACCCTCTGCATCTCGGCGAGCGTGCCGTCGGTCGAGCCGTCATTGACCGCGACGATCTCAAGCTTGTCCGCCGGATAGTCGAGCTCCAACAGCGACCGCAGCGACCGCCCAATCGCCGACTGCTCGTTGAACGCAGGCATGATCACCGCCACATACGGCTCAAGCCCGTGGTCCCCGCAGGCGCGATAGAAGGCGCTGAACAGAAACCGACTCGAGATGTAGCAGACGACCACCAGGCTGTAGATCGCCAGGAGCGGCGAGACCGTCACCATCTTCAGGAACGCGCTCTTATAGAGCAGCACCGCCGCTAGCAGGAAGACCAGGTACACGACCGCCACCGCGCGCACGACCACATCCAGCCTCCCGCCGGGCTGGGCGCGCGGCGCCGCCGGCGCCGTGGGCGCCGGATTGTCTTGAGTCTCGCCATCGGAAGCACCACCGCCGGCGAGCGCACGCCGCCTGGCGACCTCCTCGGCCGGCCAGCTCAGCAGCCGAGCCAGCTGCTCGTCGGAGACACCGTGACGCTCTGTCAGCTCGAGCAGCGTCTGCTCGACGCCGGCCTCGTGCCCGTCGGCCATCGACGCGGACGGCGATGGTTCGAAACTACCTGGTACGACGAGCGTCGGTGGCGCAGCTGCCACTGGTTGGGGAGAGACAAAGGGTGCCGCCGGGAGCCGGGGCGTAGGAGAGCGCCTCCGAAGGCGCTGAGCCGCGAGGCGAACGATTCGCCCGGCTCGCCGACGTACCGATGACTTGGTGCCGGGGAGGCCTTGCCCACCACCCCGCCTGCGTCGCGACATCAGAGTGTGCACCACCGCCCGAGGCCCCGATCGCCGGGAACCCCAGTCTCGATGGTCGAGTCACCCCGCAGCCCGCCGACCTGGCGTCCATCGGTTCGAGCCAAGATCATCGCCTACCCCCTAACTATCCGTTTGTCCCGTAGCAGCCCGACTGGCCATGATGGACTGCGCCCGCCCGAAACGAAGCGTCCACCGGGTCGCCGGCCGGGCGCCGAGCATGGGTAACCACCCTCAGGCGTCAACCCCATCACGGTGCCACCTATATAGATCTGAATCTGGGCGCACCCTACGCAGCGCCCGCCGGGATGAGTACCTCATCTGAGCGACGCTCTGCGATTGAGCTGAAGCAAATGCACGGATTTCGACCCACGTCCTGCGAGACCTCTCGTCCCGTGACCGTGGGCTCGACGGCAGAGTGACGACGTAAGGGAGGCTCGAGGGAGGCTCGAGGGGCTAGCGTCCGTGGTCGTACGTGTGACTGTGACCTCGGCGTAACACTCACCGGTTAGTGATCCCGGAGGATACCTGCCTTTTCGAGCCAACACGTGCGAAGCCGAATCATTGGTGCGGTTGCCGCTTACGACTCGGCGCCGCATGAGTCGCACGTCCGCCTACGCTAATCGTCGGTCGTGTTCGCGTGTGAGTCCGGTCTCGCCGACGGTGCAGCCCTGGACACACGTCCACTGTGAATCGCTTTGCCCTTCCGCGTGCTTCAAGGGTCACATGCACGGGGCCCGCTCAAGAGATTCGGGAGACTCCAGAGAAAAACCGTCAAAAATACGTCGACCTCGAGGCTCGGCCCTAGGTGGGGGCTGGCAATTGCACTTACACTGCGCCCGCTTCGGGACGCGGCGTGGCCGCCATCGAAGTGAGGGCTTGAGAAGCAAGTCGCTCGGCGCCGGGCAAACGATCAATCGCACGATTAGGGGGTACCGGGGATGTCGCTCATCGATCCGGTCGCGCCGTCACTTCCGCAAGTTATGGCGGAAACGGCGGCGCAGCCGAAACACCACGTCGTAGCCGTAGTGGGCCTTGGCTATGTCGGCCTACCCACCGCGCTGGGTTGTCATGCGGCTGGAATGTCCGTGATCGGCGTCGACGTCTCAGGGGAGCGGGTCAGGGAGATCCTCGATGGGACCCCTGACCTCCTTGAGCCCGACCTCTGCAGACTTGAGCTGGCCCGCAACGACACCGGCCGCTTCGCGGTCGTCGGGGACGCCGCTGCGATCGCGAAGGCTGAGTGCATCCTGATCTGCGTACCAACTCCAATCGACGATCGGCAGACCCCGAACCTGGCACCGCTCACGAAGGCCTGCGAAGCGGTCGTAGCTCACGCGCGGGCGGGTCAAGTCCTGGTGCTGACTTCGACCACGTATGTTGGCTGCACACGCGATCTGCTTGTGGACCCGCTCGCCGCTCGCGGTCTGATGGCCGGTCAGGAGGTACACATCTGCTTCGCGCCCGAGCGGATCGACCCTGCCAACACCAACGTTGCGATGACAGAGGTGACCAAGGTCGTCGGCGGGGTGACCGAGGCGTGCGCGATGGCCGCGGTGCCGTTCCTGGGGGCGCTCGCCAACCGGCTACATCTCGTCTCCTCCCCGGAGGCGGCGGAGATGACGAAGCTGCTCGAGAACACCTTTCGGGCGGTGAACATCACCCTCGCCAACGAGTTTGCCGACGTGGCCAGGATCATGTCACTGAACCCGATTGAGGTGATCGATGCCGCGGGAACGAAGCCGTACGGGTTCATGCCCTTCTACCCGGGGCCCGGCGTCGGCGGGCACTGCATCCCATGCGATCCCCACTATCTCCTCTGGCAGCTGCGCGAGGCGCGGATGTATCCGTCGGTCATCTCAGCCGCGATGCAGGGCATCGCCATGCGCCCCGCGCGGATCGTGCAGCGGGCGGCGGAGGTCCTCGAGATGGCCGGGCGTCCGCTCCGGGGCTCGCGCGTGCTCGTGGTCGGCGTTTCCTACAAGCCCAATATCGCGGACACCCGTGAGTCGCCCGCACTCGAAGTGATCGGCGGACTGCGCGCCCGAGGCGCGCGCGTGTCGATCTACGACCCCGTGGCCGGCAGCGTGCAGCTGAACCAAGAGGTGCTGCACTCCCTGCCGTGCCCACCGCCGCCGGGCGACCACGACTTGGTCGTTGTCACCTGTCGCCACGACAGGGTCAGCGAGGCGGCGATCACCGACGCAGATCTCATCCTCGACGCCACCTATTCGCTGCCGGAGGCAGGCAACCGCTTCGTGCCGTAGAGACACTCCGAGCGCTTTCGCGCTGCGCGGGGCGCTGGAACGAACCCTTATGCGTCGAAATTCGGCTCAATGCGCTATGGAGGGAATTCCTGAGGGTGAGCGATGGGATTCGAACCCACGACCTCCTGGACCACAACCAGAAGAAGGGGGTGCGGCTCACTCGCGAGGCCTTATTTCATCGGGGTTTTCAAGGGTCTGGTTGGGTACAGTGGCGCTCAGTTTGGCGCCCTCAATGGCGCCCTCTCGGCGGCGGAAGGCCGCGTTGACCAGCGCAACCTCGTTCGCCGCGGGCGCGTAGTCGGCGTAGATCAGGGTGGTCTTGTAGTCGCGGTGGCCCATCCACTCCTGGAGCGTGCGCATCGGCACCCGGCCGCGGCCATTCTGGTTCCGAACGTATGCCTCAAGTCGTGGAACCTTACGGGGCGCATGCCGGCGCGATTCAGCGCCCGTTTGAACCGCTTGAGGAGCTGCGAGCGGTCCATCGGTCGGCCGGTATGCGGGTGGCGAACACGAGGTCCTCGTCCGCCTGATAGGCCGAGGCCTTGAACAGGACGTCGAGCTCGCCGGCGACCTCGTCCGCGAGCGGCACCGACCTGGAGGAGCGCTTGCTCTTCGGCGTCCCGAACCTGCCGCGAACGTAGCTGCGCCGCACCCTGATCCGCTGCGCAATCCAGTCGATGTCCACCCAGCGCAGCGCGAGCAGTTCCCCCTGCCGAAGGCCCGTCATGGCCGCGGTCAGGTACAGCACCCGCTCCACACGCGCCAGATCGTCCAGGAGCACCGCCTGCGGATCACACCGGTACAGGGAGACGGCGGTTGACGGCGCGATACCGAGCGCATCCGCGATCTGCCTCCAGTCACGTGCCTCCAGATCGCGAAGTTGGCGCACCAGCGCCGCACGTTCGAGCGTCTTGGGGGTGTGACGGCTCCGGGCCGCGCCGGTAGCGCACAGCAGCGCGTCGAGCTCCTCGTGTTCGAGGAAGCGAATCTCCCCGTCGTCCTCCGCGGCGCGTGGCCTCTCCACCTCCTTACACGGGTTGTGATGAGCCCACCGCTTGCGGATCGCGAACTCGAAGATCCCGTGCAGAAACCCGAGATAGTTGAGTGCCGATTTCACCGCGATGCCTTGCTCGAGGCACTCCTCGAGGAAGCCTTCCACCTCGTCGCTCGTGATCTGCGCGATCGGAGCGTCACCGAAGAACGGTGCCAGGTGCACGGTCAGGTAGCTCTGGTAGTCGCCCGTAGTCGAGACCTTCCGGCCCTTCAGTACGAGCTGTTGAATCAGGTTCTGCCCGACCTGCTCGACCGACATCCGCTCAATCACTGGTGGCGCCGGCGCGACCGTGTCGCTCATCCTGTCTCGGAGGCGCCTCTCGGCCATCGCCTTCGTCAGGCCCTGGCCGCTACCCGGCTTGCGGACCGGGCCGAGTGATCGCTTGACTCGCTTCCCGTCGACCCACCACTCTCCGTACCAGCTCGAGCCCTTCTCGAAGATCCGGCCTGTGCCGCGCGGCCGCCGCTCACGCCGTCTGGCTTGCATCGGAGTTCGTCCTCCTGTGCCTGCCCCGGGACGTGGAAGCGTCGCCGGGGCGATCGGTGCCTGGCGCCACCATACCGCGCTCGCGCGCCAGCAACCACGCGTCGATCGACTCGCGCCGGAACCGGACATAGCGTCCGAGCCGGATGTGCGGCAGACGCTTCGCGCGAACCTCTCGGTAGACCCAGTCGGTCGTCGTCCCCAGGATCCCAGCAACGTCCTGCCTCAAGTAGCCGCTCCGGCACCGACTCACGACCACGGGCGTCAGCAAGTGCGCTCAACCGCCGGCCCCCGCATCGGCAATCCTCCCCTGGTACCACCACGGGTCGCTCGAGAACAACCGAGGGACGGATTGTCTTCGCCCGCATTGGCGCCGGGGGTGCGGAAGACGGCGTCCACACGCGAACTGTTCGGTTGCTTGGTCCATCGCTGCGTCTGCCTGGTAGGTGCCGGGTTGAGCGAAGGAGGGCCTCGTTGCGCCCAGTGTCTGTGGGCACGCGCGGACCTTGGGCAGGCCCCAGGGGCGTTGTGCACGTCGATTTCGGACGGAATCGACGGCCGTGACCGCGCCGCTCCCCCGAGGGCTGTCCGCGCTGAATGCGAGCCTCCGATCGTGCCCGTCTCGAGCTTCCCCCGCCGCCAGCAATACCTACGCCTTCGCCGCGCTGCGACGTGCGGCGCCGGAGCGCTGGTGGGGTGCGTACTCGCGGTCATCGCCGCGGGCACCGGCACGTGGGCGGTCGCAGCAGCGCTGCTGCTGGTCGCGGTCGGCTGCTCGCCAACGCCCGCCGGTGGGTGCGCTTGGCCGCCCGCAGTCGTGTCGGGGCGGAATCGGAGGACGAGGTGCGCCACGCGCTGGCAGCATTGGAGGCGGAGGGGTGGCGGCTGCGTCACTCGCTCGCGTACGGCGGCCGTGGTGATATCGACAGCGTCGCGATCGCGCCGACGGGGATCGCTTTCGCGATCGAGATCAAGACGAGGTCGTTTGAGCGGCGTCATCTCGCCGCGGTGCGGGCGATGGCGGTGTGGCTTTACCGCCGTCGGCGGCGGTGGTGTCGCCGCGGCGCGCTTCGGGTCTTGTGCGTGGTGCGTGCACGGGCGGTGGAGCGGATCGATGACGGGGTACTGATCGTGTCGTTGGAGCGGCTCGTAGGTGCGCTCCGCTCGGCGGCCGGCACGGCGCGGCGTCCCGGGTTCATGACCGCGGGCGCTTCGGATCGCTGATCGCCCCGGCGGCGGGCCCGCGGCTGTACGGCGACTGGTCGCGCCGAGCGGTGGTCACGGAGGCTAGAGATTCGCGCCTCCGGGGGAGGCTCCGCGCGACGCCGGCCGGCACCTGCCGTTTGTGAGCAAACAGCCCAACGCACAACTCGGCACGAGCGCGGACCACGCCGTGCAGGCGAGCGATCGGGAGTTGCGTGAGGCGTACGCGGCGACGGTCTCGCACGGGGGCGAGAGCATGTGGTGCGCCGCCGCCCAGGAGCGCGGGTATGGGACGTTGCGGCTGTTGACTTTGGCAGTGCTGCGCTTGCCGGACCTGTTCTGTACGCGCACGTGGCGCAGGCGTTTCGTGAGGATCCGGAGGTCGATCGGGTCCCGCCGGTGGTCGTGGACGCGGTGCGGGTGATCGCCGCAGGCGCGCTGCGGCTGGCGCATCGAGCGCTCGAAACACACGCCAGCGACGTCGGCTACCGACACCGCCGTCTGGGTTGACCGGGCGCTCGAGCAGGCCCGCGCGTGGCTTGCCGTGGAGGTCGAGGCCGACGTCCCGGCGCTTCTCGACCAGGCGCGACGCGCAGCAATCGCGCTGACGCGTGCGACGGCCGCCACGGCCGATGACCGGATGCTGCTGCCGGCGGAGCTCGCCGACGGCCTGGCGCACCTTCTCACCGTCCACGTGGCAGCGGCAAGACTCGGATGAGCGCGGGCCGAGGAAGCCGAGCGGGACGGCGGCCGCGCCTGGGGCGTCGCACCCGGATGGTCGTGTTCCCGGTGGTTCTGCTCGGGCTGCTGGCCGCCGGGTTCGCGCTCGCGCCCACCCCGACTCGCCGCCGGACCGTTCGGCCGCAGGCAGCCGGCTCCTCCCGCCCTCCGCGAGCAACGCCGCCGCGAGCGTCCGCCCGCCCCGCCGACCGCCTCCGGTCACCCAGGGCGCGAGTGGCAGTGCGTCGCCGTCGCCTCCCGGTCGGGGCCGGTCTCGGCCACGGGTCGGCGACCCCGAACGGCCGCCGTCGCCGCGAAGCCCGGCCGGGGCGATGCAGGTCGCGCGAGCACCGGTACAAGAAGACCGATATCAAGCGGGAGTTCGGCAGCGGCCCGTACCACGGCATCGCAGAGGTCGTCCGTGTAGTTCACGGGCAACGGCCGCAAACGATCCGCGGGCCGGGGAGCGGAGGATTGAAATTTTGCGGCCTCGCTCTGCGTGTCGTGCAACGGCGCTGGAAGCCAGCCGTTCGACGTCGCTTATGACCAGTTCAACGAGTTCATCCGGGCCAATGAGTCGGCCGTGCTCCGTGATCAACGGATCCACCTGCCGGACGTCTGGACCGACTGGTCTACGTCCTTTGGGAACTATCTCCCTTACCTCGCCAAGCACATCGGATGCCGGATCGCCGAGGCAGGCTTCGAGGTACCGCCGACATTGATCGCGTTTCTTGACGGAAAGCTTTGGCCGCCACCGCTTTCGTTTCGGTGGGAGATTCGAATCGACATGTGGCTCCTCTTCACGCTCAAGAGAACCGATCCGGGGCTATGGGTGGGCGCGCTGAACCCAGTTCGAGACGAGACCGGTGCCATCGTCGGGATTTGGAGTCACCTCGGCTATCGATATGTCCGCGTGAACTGGGTTTATGACGAGCGGCACTCGCCAGATGCGCCAGCGCTGGAGGGAGACGACCTCGTCCTGAGCCTCGGGTCTAACTGGACCCCACGCCGGCTGACGGTGATGTCGTTGATGTTGCTCGTTCGCCTTCGACGAGACGCACTCGCCAACGCACTTCGGAGCATCCGGTGGCCATTGCGTAAGACGGGCAAGTAGTCAGCACCGTGGCTATGCTTTCGTCTTGCATCCGCGCGGGGTATACGAGATCCTTGGTGACAGAGGAGCTGTCAGCGCCCGCTGGCTCGCACGAGTGCTTCGCCCCGCAATTAGCTCCACCAATCGTTCCTTCTGCGGCTCCATGGGGGACTCATCGGTTAGTGCCTCGATCGCGATGACGAGGTCGATGAGCTTGTCGGCCGGCCGCGCTCTCTCCGCAATGGCCATGAAGTAGCGGCGAGCTCCGACGGCGATCGATTTTCACGTCGCGAACCTTCGCGACGATTTCGGCATTGCGCTTCAGGCGCTCGATGTCAAGTTCCGGGTACCCGCCCGGTGGCGGGTTGATCAACGCGGCACCGATCGGGAGGGGATTCCGGCCGAGTGAGCCTCCGGCGTAGAGGGCGCCAACGTGGGCGAGATGCTCCTGGACCGGGTTCGCATAGGAGACCGCCAGCGCGACCATCAGGCGATCAAGCGGCTCCTTGATCGCCTCAGCCGTGGCTGCGGCGTTGCGATCACGGTCTTCATTGGTCCAGGGGTGGTTGTTCGTGTCGCCGATGACGGCTGGCACGTCGCGGATCGCCTCGAGCACGATGCTTGCGGCGGATCCGTCTGGAGTTTCGGCAGCACGATGTCGCGGCGCATCGCGGGGACGAGTTGCCCGAAGGGAAGGTCAACTGGCTGGGAAACGCTAAAGCCGAAGATGACGATCCGAAGCAGCACCGGGATGACACCGCCCGCGAGCCTGACGGATCGGAGGAACCGGTCAGCTTCAGCGTCGAAGCCGAGCCCCCCGAGCCGCAACTGGCGGAGGAAGCCGACTACGCAGTCGTGGATCTTGTACTCCACGCCGCCATACGCGGTCATCAGGAAGAGGTGGCCTGGGATCGCGAGGTGACCAGCGACCACAGGATCGCGCTGAAGCAGCGCGATCCGAGAAGAAGCGAAGGAGGAGTACGCGGCATGGTTGGGTCGGCCTGGGTGGGTCAGCCACAGCCGGACGCGCCCGTCGCGCTGTGGACATCAGGATGTAGGCGATCGCCCCGCCCAGGCTGGGAATCCAGAACGCGATCGTGTGATAGAGGAGCACGGCGGCGGTGGCTGGAGCAACAGGGGCGCCGTAGAACACGAGCGCGCCGACCAGACCCCCTTCAAGCACGCCGATCCCGCCGGGCACGGGCAGCGAGTTGGCGGCGTACCCGATGATGTACGCCAGGACGAGGGGGGGAGCGCTGATCGGGTGCCCGAGGCCGGCGAAGGCCAAGCCGAGCACCGCGATATCGAAGCCGAGGTAGCCGACGGCGCCGAGCAGGCGCCAGTGCGGCCGGGCCAGTGCCAGCTCGGCCTGTTGGATCCCGTCGAGGACCCCGGCGAGGGCCCGGCTTCGTCCGTTGCGATGCCGGCCCGTCCGTGGTATCGCCAGCACGAGCCCGGCTGCGCCGATTCCCAGCGCGCCCGGGACTACGGTCAAGAGCAGGCGGTTCGGGCCGCTGCCGAGGCCGAGAGCGAGCAGCACCGCCGCGCCTACGAGCGCGAGTGCGTTCGTGGCGCTGGTGAGAAAGAACAGCCCGCTGGACTTCTCGATGATCCTGCGGGTCGACATACCTCCACGGCGCAGCAGGACCCCTCCCGCGGCGAGCGAGCCAACCCCGCCGCCGGGCAGCAGCGCGCCCGAGCCCATCTCGATCCAGGCCAGGCGGCGGGCGTCGGAGGCGGGAAGCTCGTCGAAGAAACGCCGGAAGATCGCCAGGAAGCTGACGCAGGAGGCGAGCTCGAGCAAGACCGCGCCGATCAGCCACGCGGGATGAACCGACGACGCGCGATTGGCCGCGGCGCGCAAGCCGGGCACCGCGAGGATCGCGGCGGCGCCCGCGAGCACCAGCGCCCCAAGCACGAGAACTCGCCGTCGCATCGAGCCAGCTCGTAGGCCTGTGGTCCGCTTGTTCATCTGCCGAAACCTGATGAGCTTTGGGTACTGATCCGTCGGGTGTCCCTGGTCATCTGACCCCGCTGGAACTCGGATCTCATCGGCATGGGTCTGACCGCGCCGCCTGCGCCGAGGAGCCGGCATCTGGCGCCGGCTCCTCGCGGAGCCGGGGAGAGAGGTTTTGCTGATCGGGCTGCCCGGTAGGGAGATCCTGCCGGGCGCAGCGTCCACTGCATCACCCGGTCCCGACCGCGGCCCGCGGCGGGCGGCAGCGCCACGAACGGACTGCCGGCCCCAACGCTGGTGATCGTTTCAAGTCGGTCGCTCATCGTTCCTCCTGCTCTGAGGCTCCGTAGAGAGCTGACCACGTTCGTGGTCGGCGCACCACATACAGCCCGGCCGCGGCGAGCACCGCGACAGCGAGGAGGAGGGTGAGCAGCAGGTCGTAGTGGGTGACCGCCTGGGTGACGTGCACGGCAGAGTGGCCGATCGCATAGCCGAGCCCCACGTTGAGCGCGACCCACAGCGAGGTGCCGGCGAGATTGAGCAGGAAGAACCGGCGCAGCCGCATCCCGGTCCATCCCGCGGCCGCGTAGATCAGCGCGCTGGGGACCGGCAACACATACGCGAGCACGACCGCCCAGGAGCCGTAGCGCTGCAGCGCGCGTACGGCGCGGTCCGCTCGGCGGCGCCCGCGCGGCCCGCGCCCACCGAGATACGCCGCTGCCGGCCCCCAGAGCCGGCCAGCCCACCAGAGGAACGGGCCGGCCATCAGCAGGCTCGGGAACGGGGAGAGCAGCGCGAGCGCGAGCGAAGCCTTCCCGACCCGAGCGAACGCGCCGCCGGCGATCATCGCCCCGGTCGAGGCGTTCAGCGCTTCGAGCCGTACCGGGTGGCGACCGAGCAGCGAGGGCTCAGCCGGGACGAACACGATCGAGTAGACCCCGATGAGCGCGAGCGCTGTGGCGCACATCGCGCGGCGGCGACCGTGCTCGCTTGCAAGCACGGCGCCGATGATCCTCGGAGGCCGGAGAGCGGGCCGACCGGCTGTCCTCGCGAGTCGTAAAGCTTTGAGGTGGCAACGGTTCCACGGGCTCGTCCGCCCCGTGAGTGGAGTGTGTGGGCAATCCGCGTTGACGCCCCAGCGCCCTGCGTTCGGCGCCAGGTCAGTGCGTTGCATTTCTACCACCTCCAGGATCTGTGTACTTCATGCCTACAGGGTGGCAGCGGCGATCGCAGATCAGGATGCGGTCTCCTGGCGTCCTGCCGTGCGGGTAGCGCTAAAAACGCGTGTGGGTATCCGCACCGTCGGGAGGGGAGTGTCGGCAACAATGACGCGATGGGGAGGACCGTGTTGATCATTGACGATCATCCGGGCTTTCTACGAAGCACGACATCGCTATCGCGACCAGTCTGCGGTGACGGATCCGAGCCTGATCAGCGCAAGTCGCTGCTTCCTGGCCGAATTCGCTGTTCAGATCTTCGCCCGCTGGATCTCTACGCGCCCGAAGAAGCGGAAAGACCTCGTGGTGACAGGTGGTAAGGACCATGTTGCCGGGCCTTACCACCTGTGCGTCGCGATCGAGATGTCAGTCTTGGTGCGGGAGGAGTGAGCATCATTCCGGTGCTGTTCGAGCTCACCGTCTTGAGTCCGCGGATGTCCCCATTAGGTGATTCCAAACCGAGTGACGGTGCCTTTCGGTCCGCTGTTAGCGCTAGGTCTGTCTCGACTGTGAGCACGGTGACGTACATGTCGACGATCGTTCAGTCGTTCGAGTTGGAATGAAAAACTGACGGCATGCCCGTACTGTGCCGCGTTTTTGTCCGAGCGGCTACAGAGCTACCTCCCGAATTGCCGGGCGGCGGGCCACACCGTCGCGCTACGGACAACCCCACGCTGAGATCGGGTGTGCTCGCTCGCGTCAGAGGACCGTAGTCCTGAGCTCGTGGGGGCGGGGGACGGTGGCCAGTCCGGGGATCGCTACAGCGAGCGCCGCTGCCGCGTGTTCGAACGTAGTTTCGAGCGAGCGGGCTGTGAGTCCGAGGCGATGCCGCGATGCCGAGCGATCGTCTCTCCAGATGGCTCGGCGGCCAGGACCGGCGTAGCAACCGCGAGCGGGCTCTGAACTCGACGCGGGGGTTGAGCACCCGGAAGTTCGCGAGTGTGCCGGCGACCGTGAGCGTCTGGACAAGGCTGCGCTCGGTGGTGCGCTGCTTGTTTGCTGTCCTGTGATCGGCCTGACGTGAGCCCAACGCGAGACTCGCCACCGGCCGTGCGCCCGCGTGTCATGATCAGCCGCGGCTGACAGGAGATCTGAGTCCACCGGCGGCGCACGCCCCGACTGTTCCACACCACTGGTCATGTCCAATCGTTCCGACATTGCTCCATACGTACCGCTCACGCCCGCACGTTGATCGGCCTGCCGCGCCAGAAAACGCGCTAGGCATCCGCCCCCCAAAGCCCAGAGATGATCCGCGTCGGTGGCCCTGCGGACCCGATGCGCGCGAGGAGCAGAACATCGCCCGGGCCGAAACCGGGGGGCTCAGATGATCAGGGTCGACAAGTTCCGCGAACCGCCGCCGACGTCAACGAAGCTCAGACCTCGCTCCCATGCGCACAGTGTCCATCGCCTCCAGTGACAACGCATCCGGGCCAACCCGCAAGCAGCTTTGTGCGTGAGGACCACTCATGAGCGCACCTGACATCCGGAATAATCCGCAAACGAGGCCCGGGGAAACACCACTCCTGACCATCCCCCTCCTCCGAGGTAATCCGAACCATGGTGCGGGTAAACCACAATCATGAGGCAGCCAGATAACCTCCTCGGGCTGAGTGCTGGCCCTTGAAACCGGCCCACGGTTAGGCCGCAAAGCGAGCGAACCCCGTACACGTCGCGGCTGCTCGGAGAGCGCGCTCTTAACCTCCGGCGCAGTCGCCACGAACGCCGCGCGCGGCGACCGTGAGGCAGCTCGATCGCACCTACGCTCTCGGACCGATCGCCTGGACACCCGCCATCTTCGAGGCTCCGCTCCGCCTTCGAGGTTGCGCCGATGGCGTGGTCGGCCGGCGGCTGCTGGGTGAGGCCGGCGCGTGGCACCGCGATCGCGAGAGCAGGAATCCCAGCGACCCGAGCCGCGCCTGCTCATCGGGCGCCGCGCTCCAGCGCCCCAGCGCGCGCGGCGAGGTCGGGTGCTCGGCGGACATCACCGTGATCGCGGCCGGCCGAGCGCGAACGCGCCGACGCCAAACGGCATCAACGCCGCCGACGCCCGATCATCTCGACAGCGCGTCGAGCGCAGCTCCGGACAGGTCGGCCTTCGCGACGAACCCCCGCGCGCGGCTGCGCACGGCCAGCCCATTGATGTCACCGAGCTCGCGGCTCGATGTCAAGACGACGATCGGAGCGTCGTCGGCGCCGGTGAGCGCAGAGGCGACTTCGAACCCATCGAGGTCGGGGAGGTTCACGTCGAGCAGGACGATGTCCGGGCGCAGCGCTCG
>Ga0187781_10001171_pt1 | contig 19764 bp, 17 predicted proteins | sample 0715_SJ02_MP02_2_FD_132447 | JGI IMG/M metagenome (GOLD analysis project Ga0187781, IMG submission 132447) | Tropical peat soil microbial communities from peatlands in Department of Meta, Colombia - 0715_SJ02_MP02_20_MG | ecosystem: Environmental > Terrestrial > Soil > Wetlands > Peat | place... | reverse complement strand
TGGTTCGCGTTGCGCGAGAAGCACGGCGGCACCGATTTCCTCGGCTACGAGACGGAGACGGCCGCGGGCGTGGTAGTCGCGCTCCTGCACGACGGCAAGGAAGTGCCGGCGCTGCAGAAGGGCGAAAGCGGCGCCGTCATTCTCAATCAGACGCCGTTTTATGCCGAGTCCGGCGGACAAGTCGGCGACACCGGCGTGATGACGGCCGACGGTGTGCGCTTTGCCGTCACCGACACGCAAAAGCGCGCCGGCGACCTCTTTGTGCATTTCGGCACGGTCGAGCAGGGCAGCCTCAAAGTGGGCGACGCGCTCGATCTTCAAGTCGATCACGCGCGGCGCAGCTCCATCCGGCAAAATCACTCGGCCACGCATTTGTTGCACGAAGCGTTGCGGCAGGTACTCGGCGACCACGTGGCGCAGAAAGGCTCGCTGGTTGCGCCCGATCGTCTGCGTTTCGATTTTTCCCATCCCAAGCCGATGACGGCTGAGGAAATCGAGCGCGTCGAGGACATCGCCAACGACATCGTGCTGCAGAATGCGCCGGTGGTGACGCGGCTTCTGAGCCGCGACGACGCCGTCGCCTCCGGCGCGCGGGCGCTGTTCGGCGAGAAATACGGCGACGAGGTCCGCGTGGTCGCCATGGGCGAGGGCGGCGGCAATACGATGGGCTGGTCGGTCGAACTCTGCGGCGGCACCCATGTCGGCCGGACCGGCGACATCGGCATCATTTCGGTCGTCGGCGACTCCGCGGTAGCTTCGGGCGTGCGCCGGCTCGAAGCGCTTACGGGGCGTAGTGCGCGCGCGAACGCGAACCATCTGGCCGCGCTGGCCAAGGCGACCGCGTCCGAACTGCGGGTGCCGGTCGACGAAGTGCCGGCCCGGGTCGCCGCGCTTATCGACGAGCGCAAGCGGCTGGAGCGCGAGCTTTCCGAGGCGAAGAAGCGGCTCGCCATGGGCGGCGGCAAGGCCGAGGGCGCCGACGGGATGCGCGCGGTAGGCGACGTCAAACTCATGGCGCGTACCGTCGAAGGCATCGACCTGAAAGACCTGCGCAGCCTCGCCGACGAAGGCAAAAAGGCCGTCGGCTCTGGGGTCGTCGCCATTGTCGGCGTTACCGAGGATGGCAAAGCCGGCATTGTGGTCGGCGTCACCAACGATCTCGTAGCCCGCTTCAATGCTGTCGATCTGGTCCGCAAGGGTGCCGAGGCACTGGGCGGCAAGGGCGGCGGCGGGCGGCCGGATATGGCGCAAGCCGGCGGTCCTGACGGCTCGAAGGCCGATGCGGCTTTGGCCGCCGTCGAGGCCGCGCTCGGCGCGTAAGCCTCGCCCGGGCGGCGATCTTTGATACGCTCATTCCCGCGAAAGCCGAAAGCGGGAATCCAGCTCTGGGTCCTCGGCTTCGCGGGGACGAGCGGGTGGTCAACAAAAACTTAAAGCTGGACGACCATTCCATCCTCGGCCGTCTCGAAGGAGAGCTCGGCCCGACGCGCGAGCATGTCGTTGCTCATATGGGTCAGGATCAGCCGCTTCGGCCTGATTTGCCCGAGGTGACGTTCGAGCGAGGAGAGAGCCATGTGGGTGGAGATCGGCTTATCCCGCGTATAGGCCTCGCAAATGAACAGGTCCGCCTCGTGCCCGATATCGATGACGGTGTTGGTCCACTCGGTATCGCCGGAGAAGGCGATGACTTTGCCTTCCGCTTCGAAGCGAAAGCCGAGGCAGGGCCCGGCGCGGTCGTCATGGACGACGTGAAACGGCGTGACCCGAAGCGCTCCGATGTCGGTGCGCTTGCCGATTTCCAGCTCCTGCAGGTGCAGGGGAAATTGGAGATCGAGATCCTTGGTGCCGGGAAAGCCCGCCTCCATGAGGCCCGAATAACGCGATTTGAGACTGGGTGGTCCGATGATGGTGAGTGGCCGCCTGCGCTTGAGCACGTAGTTGGCTTCCAGCAGAAAGAACGGCACGCCGCCGATATGGTCTTCGTGGAAGTGGGTCAGAAAAATAGCGTCGACGTCGTTGCGGTCGATTGCAAGCTTGTTCATCGCGACAAGCGACGTCGCCCCGCAATCGATGAGTACGTTGATGTTTCGTCCGACGAGATGAAAGCAAGTGTTGAATCTTCCCCCCGAACCGAACGCGTCGCCGCAGCCGACGAACTGAAGATGCATGCAGAAGATCCCCGGCTTCTTTATGAATTGCGCACGGTCGTTGGAGCCAAGTGCGAGTTTCGTGCCGGCTTAAAGAAGGGTCTGTGATGAAGGTCACATTCCAGGCTTTGCCCGGCCAAGGTCCGTGCAAAACATCCCGCAAATGTCTGTGGTCCCATTGCTTTTTAACCATTACCCGTTCATTCCGGGCGGTGCAATGTGGCCCAGGGAGCATCCGGCATTTACGGTTTACGCCCCGGTCGCATAACGAAGCGACCCATGCTTCAATACGCGCGGCTTGGGGCAAGAAGGGGTCGTTGAGGGTGTTGGCCAGGTCTAACGGCGCTGTCGCGATGGTCGTCGTGAGCGCGGCGCTTTCACTCGCTGGTTGTGATGATACGGCCAGGTGGTTCGCAAAGCCGCTGAACCCGTTCAACGCCCCCGTTGGCTACACGTATTCCTCGCTCGGCGACGTCAGAGTTGATCGCGTCGTCACCGCGAACGATCTGGTCGACGCCAATGGCGCGTGTCCGAATTACGTTGCACCGGCGCCGCCGCCGAGCGCGTCCGCCAGTCCGGGCGAGGGCGCACAGCCTCCGCAGGACAGTGCCGCCCTCTTCAACGGCGGGGTCGCGCTTGGAATGAGCGAGTGCGACGTGGTCTCTCGGCTGGGGCAAGCGACCGCCGTGAACTTCGGAACCGGCGCGCATGGATCGCGAACCGTCATGTTGACCTTTAACGCCGGTCCGCGGCCCGGCATTTATCGGTTCGACAACGGACGGCTCTCGGAAATGGATCGCGTCGAAGGGCCGCCGCCGGCAGCCGAGAAGAAGGCGGCAAAGAAGAAGCCGGCGAAATCCGCCGATCCCAAGAGCTGACCTGTCCCTGGTCCGAGGCGGGACGACGTGTGAGCAAGTGAAGTGCGCTCGCCGCATAGCGATCCGGCGAGCAATGATTTTACAGGGGATATCGGAGGCGCCATGAGTGCGGATGTCACCCACCAAACAGTCGAAGCGAACGGCATTCATTTGCATATCGCCGAGCGGGGCGAGGGGCCGACAGTGCTCTTGTGTCACGGCTTTCCCGAGTCTTGGTATTCGTGGCGCCATCAGCTTGCCGCTCTCGCGGACGCCGGCTTCCGCGCTATTGCGCCCGACATGCGCGGCTATGGCCGATCGGATCGGCCGCAAGCGATCGAGCACTACACGCTTCTGCATCTCGTCGGCGACATGGTGGGTCTGCTCGATGCCCTGGGTATCGAACAAGCCGCGATTGCCGGTCACGACTGGGGAGCGCCGGTCGCCTGGCATGCGGCCTTGCTACGCCCCGACCGCTTCCGCGGCGTCATCGGTCTCAGCGTTCCCTATCGTCCGCGGACATCGGTCGTGCCGACCTCAGTAATGCCGCGGCGCGACGATGCCGTGTTCTATCAGCTTTATTTCCAGACGCCGGGCGTGGCGGAGGCGGAATTCGAGCGCGACACCCGGGCGACCCTTGCTAAAATTTTGTACGCGGCGTCGGGCGACGCGCCGCGCCCGCCAGGAGCGGGCGGCGGCGAGGTGGCGATGGTGCCGCGCGACGGCGGTTTTCTCGGCCGAATGCCGATTCCCGATATTCTGCCCGCTTGGCTGAGCGAAGCGGATATTGACTTCTATGCCGCCGAATTCGCCCGCACCGGATTTCGCGGCGGCCTCAATTGGTATCGCAACATCGACCGCAGCTGGGAGCTGCTGGCGCCGTTCGCCAATGCCAAGATCGCAGTGCCGGCGCTCTATATGGCCGGCGACCGCGACTTGGTGGTCGCCTTTCGCAACATGGACAAGGCCATTGCCAATCTGGCCACCTGCGTGCCGCAATTGCGCGGCTCGGTCATCCTTCCGGGTTGCGGCCACTGGACTCAACAGGAACGTGCAGCCGAGGTCAGCGCTGCGATGATCGATTTCCTGCGTCGGCTCTAGCTCAATCAGCGTCTGCGACCATTGAAATCCGGCGGCGCTTGCCCCGAGCATGGGCCACCGCTATAAGCCGCGCACTTCCGGCCGTCCGCACTTTTCAAGGGATCATTTGATGGCGATCGAGCGTACCTTTTCAATTCTCAAGCCCGACGCAACTGCCCGCAATCTGACCGGCGCGATCAACGCGATGATCGAGAAATCAGGTCTGCGGATCATCGCGCAAAAGCGCGTGATGATCAGCCGGGCGCAGGCCGAGACATTCTATGCCGTTCACCGTCAACGGCCATTTTTCGGCGAGCTCGTCGACTTCATGATTTCGGGTCCTGTCGTGGTGCAAGTCCTCGAAGGCGACAACGCGATCGCCGCCTACCGCGAACTCATGGGCGCCACCGATCCGGCCAAAGCCGCCGAAGGAACAATTCGCAAAGCTTTCGCTAAATCGATCAGCGAGAATTCGGTGCACGGCTCCGACGGTCCCGAGACTGCGCAAAAAGAAATCGCGCAGTTTTTTTCAGGGAAAGAAATCGTCGGCTAACGATCAGTTCAATCAAAGCTGCACGGCGACGTCTGTCGCACAGACATCCTGCGCAAAGCATGCGACTCATTGCAGCCATGCTTGCGCCGCATTTGTCGGCTTTTTTTTACTGGCAATCGGATTTTGGCCTTCCGGCCGGGGCTGTCTTGGCGACGCAATCGTTTCGGACTTTCCCTAATCTGGCTTGTGGCATGGAGCGCAGCCCCCGCACGCGGCGTGCGAAGGCAGTTTCATGTCTTTTCTGGCATACGGACTGAGGAGACAGACGATGCAAAAGGGCACCGTCAAATGGTTCAATCCTACCAAGGGCTACGGGTTCATTAAGCCGTCTAGCGGCGACAAGGATGTGTTTGTGCACATTTCGGCCGTTGAACGCGCTGGTCTGCGTACGCTCAATGAAGGCCAAGAGGTCGAGTACGAGCTTGTCACCAATCGCGGCCGCACGTCAGCGGAAAATCTGAAGGTCGCTTAAGCGCTCTGGTGTTCCCGCATCGTTTGGCCCCCGGTGATCAGCTGGGGGTTTTGTATTTGCACCCTCGCCTCGCGGCGAGGGTTGCCGGGCTTGGGTGCGACCTGGAGCGCCAATCGTTTTCAGATTGAAGCGATCGGCGCTCTAGCTTTTTGGCGGAGCATGATCTTCTCGGGAAACTGCTTTCCACGTTTCCGAATCACGCTCAAGCGCTACGGCGCGCAACGCGCGCGGATAAATATGGTGCTCGAGTTCGAGCACGCGGGCGGCGAGGGTTTCTTCGGTATCGTCCGCGTGCACCGCGACTGAATCCTGCGCCACGATCGGTCCGGCATCCATTTCCGGCACCACGAAGTGCACGGTTGCGCCGTGGCGCTTCGCTCCGGCCTCGAGCGCCCGCCGGTGCGTATGCAGCCCCTTGAATTGCGGCAGCAGCGACGGATGGATGTTGAGCATCCGGCCGCTCCAGCGGTTGACGAACCACGGCGTCAATAACCGCATAAAACCCGCCAGGCACACAAGATCGATCCGCCGCTGGCAGAGTTCCTGATCGAGGGCCCGCTCGAACGCTTCGCGGTCGCCGCCGAACAGCGTGTGATCGACCACCGCGGTCGGAATGCCGGAGGAACGAGCGCGATCGAGACCGGCGGCATCCGGCCGATTCGAAACCACCAACGCAATTTCGGCCGGATAGTCTTTTGCCTCGGCGGCTTCGATCAGCGCCGTCATGTTCGAGCCGCGGCCGGAGATCAAGATAGCGACGCGCTTTTTCATGAGCGCCGTTGTTCAGCATTAGTCATGACGATAGATCGAGATGCCCGCGAAAATTCACGAGCGCCGGGCTGCTGCCGGCGACCACTTCGCCCAAGCGGACGACGGTTTCGCCATGGCCGGTGAATTGCGCGATGGCCGCGTCGGCGAAATTCGGATCGAGCACGGCTACCATGCCTATTCCGCAATTGAACGTGCGCAGCATCTCCGGCTCGCTGATGCCGCCCGATGCGGCGAGCCACTTGAACACCGGCAAGACGGCTACGCGAGCAAGATCGATGGCGACCGCGGTGTCCTTCGGCAGCACGCGCGGAATGTTTTCAACAAAGCCGCCGCCGGTGATGTGGGCGAGCGCCTTGAGCGCTTGCGTCTGGCGCGCAGCGGCGAGGCAGGAGCGCACATAAAGGCGCGTCGGCGTGAGCAGCGCTTCACCGAGACTGCGCGCGGGCTCGAACGGCGCCGGCGCATCCCAGCCCAGTCCGCAGTCGGCGACCACACTGCGCACCAGCGAAAAGCCGTTCGAATGCACACCGGACGAGGCCAGGCCGATCACCACATCTCCAGGCGCGACATCCTTGCGCGGCAGCAGCTTTTCGCGCGAGACAGCGCCGACGGCGAAGCCGGCGAGATCATAGTCGCCATGCTGATAGACGCCCGGCATTTCCGCCGTCTCGCCGCCGATGAGCGCGCAGCCGGATTCACGACAGGCCGCAGCGACGCCGCTCACGATCGCCGCCCCGACCTCCGGGTCGAGCTTGCCGCAGGCGAAGTAGTCCAAAAAGAATAGCGGCTCGGCGCCCTGGACCACAAGGTCGTTCACCGACATGGCAACGAGATCGATCCCGATCGTGGTGTGGCGCGAGGTCTCGACGGCGATTTTTACTTTGGTCCCGACGCCGTCGGTCGCGGCGACCAGGATCGGGTCGGCGAAACCCGCCGCTTTGAGGTCGAAAAGCCCGCCGAAGCCGCCGATCTCGGCGTCCGCCCCGGCGCGGGCGGTTCTGCGCAGAAGCGGCTTGATCAAATCGACCATGCGGTTACCCGCATCGATGTCGACGCCAGCGGCCGCGTAGCGTCCGTCTTTCACGGGTTCACCAATGGCGATGATCTCCCCGGCGGGGCCATGCGGCGCCTCCTACGTGGGAATCGCGGGGTGCGCAAGCCATGCCGCCCGGCTATATAAATGGCCTAGAGCCGGGGCGTACGTTTGGGTATTCCGAATCTCATCACATTGGGGCGCATTATTCTCGTGCCGATCGTGGTCTGGGCGATCACTTCGGGCGAGATGCGGGCCGCGTTTTTCCTCTTTGTCGCCGCCGGGATCAGCGACGCCGTCGACGGATTCCTCGCCAAGCGCTTTCACATGACGAGTGAGCTTGGCGCTCTCATTGATCCCCTGGCCGACAAGGCGTTGATCGTCTCGATCTATGTGGCGCTGAGCATCGCCGGCGCGCTGCCGATCCCGCTGGTTATTCTGGTGGTATCCCGCGATATTATGATCATTTCCGGCTTCATGCTGTCCTGGGTCGTGGGAAAGCCGATGCCGGTGCGCCCGCACCCGGTGTCCAAGGCCAATACCGCGGCGCAGATCGTGCTCGCGACGCTGGTCCTGGCCGAGCAGGCGTTCGGCTTCGATGCCTCTCTGGCCGCGAAAGTGATCATTGCGCTGGTCGCGATCTTGACGCTCCTTTCCATCGGCTTCTATCTCGCTGAATGGCTCCGCCACATGAACTCGCTCGGCGCAGGGCACTAAGAAGGACAGGCCACCTGGATTGACGGCCGGGACCCGCGGGCAAGCTTTCGTGAGGAATTCCCGATCTAAGCTTGCGCTTGCGGCTTGGATCCCTCCGCTGTCCCTGGGCTCCGACGTCGGCTCAGGGATGCGGGAAGAAATCCGGCGCCGGGCGTTAACGCCGGCCCAGAAGGGTAGCGCGATGCGGATTGAGCGGCAGTTCGTGTTCTGGACCATCGCACTGCTGGTCTTTGTCGGCCTGCTCTTGCTGCTGCGCCACATTCTCTTGCCCTTCGTGGTCGGCGCGGCACTCGCTTATTTGCTTGATCCGCTGGCCAACTTGCTGATCCGGCGCGGCATCAACCGGCTTGTTGCAGCATTGCTGATCATCGCTCTCTTCGTGATCGTCTTCGCCGGCATTTTAGTGCTCATCGCCCCGGTGCTGGTCGACCAGTTGGCGGCCTTTGTCGGCAAGCTGCCCGGCTATCTGGAGAAATTGCAGGCGCTCGTCGCCGATCCAAACAATTCCTGGCTTTTGAAGACGATGGGCGGCACATCCGGCGCCGCCCAAGGCTCGCTCGGCGTGCTGATGAACAAATTGGTCGGCTATCTGACCGACATGCTTTCGACCTTGTGGACCAAGGGCGAGGCGCTGCTTTCGCTGTTGTCGCTTTTCGTCATCACGCCGGTCGTCACATTCTATTTGCTGGTGGATTGGAATCGGGTCGTCAGCTCGCTCGACAGTCTCATTCCACTGCCGCAGCGTCAGACGGTGTACGAACTTGCAGCCGAGATCAACAAGGCGCTCTCCGGCTATGTGCGCGGTCAGCTCCTGGTGTGCGTCGTCCTCGGCATCTACTATGCGGTGGGTCTGACGCTGGCGGGGCTAAACTTCGGTCTGTTGATCGGCGTGGTGTCAGGCTTTCTGACTTTCATTCCCTATGTCGGATCGCTGACCGCACTGGTCGTCTCGTCCGCCGTGGCGGTGGCGCAATTCTATCCTGACTGGACGCACATTCTCATCGTGGTGGGCGTGATTCTGGTGGGCCAGTTCCTGGAAGGCAACGTGCTCTCGCCGAAGCTGGTCGGCGGCAGCGTGGGGTTGCATCCGGTCTGGCTGATCTTTGCGTTGCTGGCTTTTGGCTATCTGTTCGGCTTTGTCGGTCTCCTGCTCGCCGTGCCGCTTGCGGCGGCGATCGGCGTGCTGACGCGGTATGCGGTCGCGCGCTATCGCTCAAGCGCCTTCTATACCGGAAACGGGCCGACGTAAGCGCCATGTCGGAACGCCCGCGTCAGCTTGCGCTCGCGCTCGATCATGCCGAAAGCTATGCGCGGGATGATTTTCTTGTAGGGCCGTGCAATGAAGGTCCGTTCCAGCTCATCTGCTCTTGGCCCGACTGGCCGGCTAATGCCGTGGCGCTCGTCGGGCCCGAAGGATCCGGCAAAACTCATCTCGCCATGATATGGGCGGCGCTGGCCGGCGCGCGGATTATCTCCGCGCGCGCGTTGCGCGACGCTGAAGTTCCGTCCGCGCTCGCGACCGGCGCGCTCGTGGTGGAAGATGCTACTAGCGACGCCGACGAGCGCGCGCTCTTCCATCTCATCAATCTTGCCCGCGAAGAAAATGCCGCTCTATTGTTCACCGCGCGAAGCGCGCCGGCAACCTGGCCGGTCGCCATTCCCGATCTGTTGTCGCGGTTGCGGGCGCTGCCGGTCGTGACGTTGCAGGCGCCGGACGACGCCATGGTCCGGGCGGTCATCGTGAAGCTCGCCGCGGATCGGCAGCTCGCGCTGGACGAGAGCGTCGTCGCCTTTATCGCCACGCGCATCGAGCGCTCTTTTGCCGCAGCGCGCGCCGCCGTAATCGCGCTCGACAACGAGGCATTGCGGCAGAGGCGCGCCCCGACGCGCGCGCTGGCGGCCGAGATATTCAGGGCCAATTAGGCTCGCCGCCTCGCAGCCCGGATTCCAATGAAAGAAGCGGTCGTGACCCGAGTGGGGCGCGGATTCGGCTTCTTAATCGAGGCCGCGGCGATAGCGGGAACCTCGCGAAAGCAGGCACAATGTCACGCGCCATGAGCATGATGCGATGCGGCTAGCGCCGCTCCGGCCGCAGGGGGCGTGGAAACGGCGCCGTCTTGACCGCCTCGCCGAGTGCGTCGAAATCGCGGCGCCGAGGCGATGTCTTGCGCCACGCCAGCCCGATCGTGCGCCCCGGCTCGGGCGCGGCAAAGCGCTTCATTGCCACACGCTGGTCGCGCACTTCCACTTCCGCCGCGATCTCGGGAACCAAGGTCACACCGTAGCCGTTGGCGACCATCTGCATTACGGTGGCGAGCGATGTCGAGCCGAGCGCCGCCGCGGAATCGCTGCGCTTGGTCGCGCAAAAGGCCAGCGCCTGATCGCGCAGACAATGCCCTTCCTCCAACAAGATCAGGCGGTGCTGATCCACGTCCTCGGCCTTCAGCGGCCTGCGCGGCATCGGTTCGTCCGCAGACGCGGCAAGCAAGAACCGGTCCCTGAACAGCGAGATGGTATCGACATCCGCATGCTCGACCGGGAGCGCAAGCAGGACGCAATCCAGGTCGCCGGCGACCAGTTCGCCGATCAGAGCGGCGGTCTGAGTTTCGCGGACGTCAAGCCGGAGCGAGGGATAGGCCCGCTGCAAACGCGGGAGGAGTCGCGGGAGCAAGTAGGGCGCCAGCGTCGGGATTATCCCGAGCTTCAGAGACCCAGAGAGGATTTCGCGGTGCCGCGCGAAATCGACAAGATCGCGTGCGGCGGCGAGAATGCGCTCGGCTCGCTCAGCCGCTTCGATTCCTGTTGCGGTAAGGGCGACTTCGCCGGCCCGCCGTTCGACCAACTCCGTGCCGATCTCGCGCTCCAGTTCTCTGATCTGCATCGAGAGCGCGGGCTGCGTCACCGCGCAATCGTCGGCGGCGCGGCCAAAATGCCGATGGCGCGCGAGAGACGCGAAGTATCGCAACTGGCGTAACGAGATCACGTCGATAAGATAATCTTATCGCCTGCGGGACGCAATCCGATTAGACCTGATTGACGGCTGGCGCCTAGAATGCGTTACCCCCACGAAAAATATGCCGCCAGCAATTGGAGGAGAAAATGGACGCAAAGACCGATGACAAGAGCGCGGGCAAGTGCCCGGTTGTGCACACCAACAGGGACTGGTGGCCGAGCCAGCTGAACATTCAGGTTCTCCACCAGCACTCCGCCCTGTCCAATCCGATGGGCCAGGCGTTCGACTATGCCAAAGAATTCAAGAGCCTCGACCTGAATGCTGTCATCAAGGACCTTCATGCCCTGATGACGGATTCGCAGGAGTGGTGGCCGGCAGATTTCGGTCATTACGGCGGGCTGTTCATTCGCATGGCGTGGCATAGTGCCGGCACGTACCGTATCGGCGACGGCCGCGGCGGTGCCGGATCCGGCCAACAGCGCTTTGCGCCGCTCAATAGCTGGCCGGACAACGCGAGCCTCGACAAGGCGCGCCGCCTGCTGTGGCCAATCAAGCAGAAATACGGCCGGAAAATCTCCTGGGCCGACCTTATGATACTCGCGGGCAACGTCGCGCTCGAGTCGATGGGGTTCAAGACGTTCGGTTTCGGCGGCGGGCGTGTCGATGCCTGGGAGCCCTCGGAGGACATCTTCTGGGGGCCCGAAGGCAAGTGGCTGGCGGACGAGCGCTACACCGGCGACCGCGATCTTCAGAAGCCTCTCGCCGCCGTGCAAATGGGGCTGATTTACGTGAATCCAGAAGGGCCGAACGGCAAACCGGATCCAGTCGCCGCAGCGCGGGATATCCGTGAGACGTTCGCGCGCATGGCGATGAATGACGAGGAAACCGTCGCGCTCATCGCCGGCGGTCACACCTTCGGCAAAACCCACGGTGCCGGCGATCCGACGCTGGTGGGCCCGGAGCCGGAAGGGGCCAGCATCGAGGAGCAGGGTCTCGGATGGAAGAGCAAATTTGGCACGGGGAAAGGGGCTGATGCGATCACCGGCGGCCCGGAAGTCATCTGGAGCCAGACGCCGACCAAGTGGAGCAACAACTTCTTTTCGAACCTGTTCGGCCACGAATGGGAACTGACCAAGAGCCCGGCCGGCGCTTATCAGTGGAAGGCGAAGGCCGCCGCCGCCACGATTCCGGATGCCTATGACAAGTCGAAGAAGCATCTGCCGACCATGCTGACCACAGATCTCGCGCTGCGGTTCGATCCGGCCTACGAGAAGATCTCGCGACGCTTCTACGAACATCCGGATCAGCTCGCGGATGCGTTTGCGCGGGCGTGGTTCAAGCTCACGCATCGCGACATGGGCCCAGTCGTGCGTTATCTCGGGCCGCTCGTTCCGAGGGAGCATCTGATCTGGCAAGATCCGATCCCTGCCGCGGATCATCCGCTGATCGGAGAGCAGGACATTGCTGCCCTGAAGGCGAAAATCCTGGCGTCGGGCCTGTCCGTTTCCGAACTGGTCTCGACTGCTTGGGCTTCGGCGGCGTCGTTCCGCGGCTCCGACAAGCGCGGCGGAGCGAACGGCGCGCGCATTCGGCTTGCGCCGCAAAAAGACTGGGACGTCAACCAGCCGGCTCAGCTGGCGAAGGTGCTGCAGACGCTTGAAGCGATCCAAAAGGAGTTCAACGCTTCACAGTCTGGCGGGAAAAGGGTCTCGCTTGCCGACCTGATCGTTCTCGGCGGCGGTGCTGCGATCGAGAAAGCCGCAAAGGCCGCTGGGCACGACGTGAAAGTCCCCTTCACACCGGGCCGCACGGACGCGTCGCAAGAGCAAACCGACGTTGAGTCCTTCGCGCCGCTCGAACAAACCGCTGACGGGTTTCGCAATTATGTGCGCGGCAAGCAGCCCCTGTCGGCCGAGGAGTTGTTGGTCGATCGGGCGCAATTGCTGACGCTGACGGCCCCTGAGATGACGGTTCTCGTCGGCGGCCTGCGTGTCCTGGGCGCAAATGCCGGGAAGTCCAAGCACGGCGTCTTCACCAAGAAGCCCGAGACGCTAACGAATGACTTCTTCGTCAACCTGCTCGACATGGGCACGCAATGGCAGCCGTCCGCTGGCTCCGAAGGCGTGTACGAGGGGCATGACCGGAAGACGAAAGAAGTCAAGTGGACGGGCACCCGGGTCGACCTGATCTTCGGTTCGCACTCGCAGCTGCGCGCGCTCGCGGAAGTCTATGGGTCCGCCGACTCGAAGGAGAAGTTTGTGAAAGACTTCGTGGCGGCGTGGACCAAGGTGATGAACCTCGACCGTTTCGATCTCGCCTGAATCTTGGCTTTCCGGGCAACGGGGCGGCCGGGATTTTTCCCGGCCGTTTCGTTGTGTCGTCTTGCTGCGGTTTTAGTCGCGGAGCCTTGGTTAAGAACTTGCAATTGCTGTGATTTTCTTCACCGGCGGCGGGAGCGCAGATCGTTCTTGGATCGTCCTGCCAGTCTTGACGAAGCGTCACTGCGCCGCCTTATCTCAGTGTTGTGGTTTATCGAATCGTTGCTGCCGCTTCCGATTTGAACTTCCTCAACGCACTTGCGGCAATCTGTGCAGGAACTTCACATCCGCGGCACCAGGGCGGCGAGCGTGAAGTTCGAGGAACAAGGAGCAGTCATGGCTGATCGTGGGCAAGCGACCGCGGTCGCACTCGACCATGGTCCTACGCAGCGCCTGGAAGCCCCTGAGCGCCTTGCGGAGCGGGCGGAGAGCCATTCTGCTTCCGAACTCGCCACAAGCCCGGAACGGTTCATCAACCGGGAACTGTCCTGGCTCGATTTCAACCGCCGCGTTCTCGAGGAATCGGAAAACCGCGAGCACCCGCTGCTCGAGCGGCTGCGGTTCTTGTCGATCTCGGCAAACAACCTCGACGAATTCTTTATGGTGCGCGTGGCCGGCCTGCGGGCGCAGGTGCGTGCCGGCATCTCCACCAAGAGTCCCGAAGGCTTGACGCCGGCCGAGCAGCTGGTGCGCATCGCCGAAGCCGTCGTGCTCCTGGTGCGCGATCAGCAGGAACAGTGGCGCGAACTGCGCGCCGCGCTTGGCAAGGCCGGCATCGTTCTGGTCGACGGCCCCGATGTCAGCAAGCTGGAGAAGGCCTGGCTCGAGGATTATTTCCTCTCCCACATCTTTCCGCTGCTGACGCCGCTTGCGATCGATCCCGCGCACCCGTTCCCGTTCATCCCCAATCTCGGGTTCTCGATTGCGCTGCAGCTTGCCCGCGCCAAGGACGGGCGGGCGATGAATGCGCTCATTCGCATGCCGAACCGCATCGAGAGGTTCGTGCGGCTGCCGCACAGCGGCGGCGATGGCGATGTGCGGCTGATTTCGGTCGAAGGCGCGACCAGCCTGTTCATCAACAAGCTGTTCCCCGGCTACGTGGTCAAAGGCGTGGGCGCGTTCCGCGTCATCCGCGACTCGGAATTGGAAATCCTCGAAGAGGCCGAGGATTTGGTGCGGCTGTTCGAGACCGCGCTCAAACGCCGCCGCCGCGGATCGGTGATCAGGCTCGACATCGAAGCGAATATGCCGGCGGAATTGCAGCACTTCGTGCAGCGCGCGCTTGGCGCCAGCGACGACGGCGTGTTCAAGGTCGATGGGGTGCTCGCCCTCAACGAGATGTCGCAGCTTGCGAACCTCGACCGCCCGGATCTTGAATTCGTGCCTTACACGCCGCGCTATCCCGGCCGCATCCGCGATCACGGCGGCGACTGTTTTGCGGCTATCCGTCAGAAGGATCTGATCGTCCACCACCCCTACGAGTCGTTCGACGTGGTAGTGGACTTCTTGCATCAGGCGACCCGCGATCCCGACGTGGTCGCGATCAAACAGACGCTCTACCGCACCTCGGCCGACTCGCCGATCGTGCAGACGCTGGCGGAAGCGGCGGAAGCCGGCAAATCGGTCACCGCGGTGGTCGAGTTGAAAGCGCGCTTCGACGAGGAAGCCAATATCCGCTGGGCGCGCGATCTCGAACGCGCCGGCGTGCAGGTCGTCTACGGCTTCATCGAGCTCAAGACCCACGCCAAGCTGTCGCTGGTCGTGCGGCGCGAGGGCGCTTCGCTGGCCTCGTACGTGCATGTGGGCACCGGCAACTATCATCCGGTGACGGCGCGCATCTATACCGACCTGTCCTATTTCACCGCCGATCCGGTGATCGCTCGCGACGTTGCCCGCGTGTTCAATTACGTCACCGGCTATGCGGAGCCTGCCGAACTCGAGCGCATGGCGGTATCGCCGCTGACCTTGCGCAACCGCATCCATGAGCACATCGAGGCGGAGATCGCCAACGCCAAGGCCGGGCGTCCTGCCGCGATTTGGATGAAGATGAATGCGCTGGTCGATCCGGACATCATCGACGCGCTCTATCAGGCGTCGAGCGCCGGCGTCCCCATTGAGCTTGTGGTGCGCGGCATCTGCTGCCTGCGCCCGGGCGTTCCCGGCCTGTCCGAGAATATCCGCGTCAAGTCGATCGTCGGGCGCTTCCTCGAGCATGGGCGCATTTATTGCTTCGGTGCCGGTCACGCCTTGCCGCACCCCAAGGCGGCGCTCTACATCTCCTCCGCCGACATGATGCCGCGCAATCTCGATCGTCGCGTCGAAGTCCTGTGCCCGATCGTCAACCCGACGGTGCATGAGCAGGTGCTCGATCAGATCATGGTCGCCAACCTGAAAGACAATGAACAGAGCTGGGAGCTCCTGGCCGACGGCTCGTCTTCCCGCATCCGGCCGGGACCGGACGAAGAGAGGTTCAACGCGCATACCTATTTCATGACCAATCCGAGCCTGTCAGGCCGCGGAAAATCGCCCAAGGATTCGGTGCCGCGGTTGCGCCACCGCGGGGAGCGGGTGTGAGCAAGGCTCGGAAGATTTTTGCCTCGCGCTGATTTGAGCAAATGAATCAGGAAACGCTTGAAGTCGCTCCCGGACGCCTCAACCACGGGCCGCCGCTGGCTGTGGTCGACATCGGTTCGAATTCGGTGCGGCTTGTGGTCTATGAAGGCCTCGCCCGCGCGCCGACCGCGCTGTTCAACGAAAAAGCATTGTGCGGGCTCGGCCGCGAAGTGCAAACGACCGGCCTGTTGGCGGCCGACGCCGTGGAGCAGGCGCTCGGAGCGCTCAAGCGCTATCGCGCGCTGTGCACGACGATGGGCGCAAAACGCGTGCTTGCGATCGCGACCGCGGCGTGTCGCGACGCCAAGAACGGCCCGGCCTTCATCAAGCTTGCCGAGGCGATCATCGGCACCGAGATCGAGATGCTCTCCGGCGCGCGCGAGGCGGAACTCACGGCGCTCGGCGTTATCTCCGGGGTACACCAGGCCGATGGCGTGGTCGGTGATCTCGGCGGCGGTTCGCTTGAGCTCGTCGATGTTCAGCGTACCCATGCGCGCCGCGGTCTCACGCGACCGCTCGGCGGATTGGCCTTGGCCGACATTTCGGCAAAGTCGCTGAAGAAGGCGGAAAAGTTCGTCAAGAAGACGCTCAGCGAACTGCCGATGCTCAAGGACTGCAAGGAGCGCACCTTTTACGCGGTGGGAGGCACGTGGCGTGCATTGGCGCGGCTGCACATGTGGCAGACCGGCTATCCGCTGCATGTCATGCACGGCTATGCCATTCCGGCCGAAGAGGCGCTCGAATTCTCCCGGCTGGTGCACCGCGTTGACGTGGAGACACTCTCCAACATCGAAGTGGTGACCAATGCGCGGCGGCCGCTCCTTGCCTATGCCGCGCTGGTGCTCGAATACGTCATCCGCATCGGCAGGCCGAAACAGATCGTGTTCTCGGCGCTCGGCGTGCGCGAGGGGCTGCTCTATTCGCTGCTCAAACAAAAAGACAAGGAAAAGGACGCGCTGATCGAGGCGGCGCGCAATCTCAATCTGCTGCGCTCGCGCTCGCCGCAGCATGGCGAAGAGCTGATCGGCTGGACCGATCGTTTCATGGCCTCGTCGGGGCTTGACGAGCCGGCGGAAGAGCGGCGTCTGCGCCACGCGGCGTGCTTGCTGGCCGATATCGGCTGGCGAGCACATCCGGATTATCGCGGCGAGCAATCGCTCAACATCATCGCCCATGGCGGCTTCACCGCCATCGATCATCCCGGGCGCGCTTATCTGGCACTGGCGGTGTTTTACCGGCATGTCGGCCTGGTCATGGACGATGAGTTGTCACCGCGGCTGCGCGAACTGGCCTCGACCCGCATGATCGACCGCGCGCGGGTGCTCGGCGCGGCGCTCCGGCTTGCTTATGTGGTCTCCGCCGCGATGCCGGGCGTGCTGCCGCGTACGCCGCTTGCGGTCGAGCGGCAGCGGCTGGCGCTGCGTCTGCCGGACGAATTCGCCGCACTTGGCGGTGAGCGCGTCTTAAGCCGCCTGCGCTCGCTCTCCCGCCTGATCGGCCGCGATCCCGTGATGCTGATGGGCTGACGGACGTAGAATGAATTGTCGCGGTCGCCGCTCGTCGTGGCCTCCGCGCCTTAGGTACTTCCGAAAGACCGGACGTGACGGCCCGGGACAAGCGACCGGACTGCCGTTCGTTGATTCGCGGTCGTGAGCATCGATCCTGAGAGCTTGATTATGCTGCAGTCTGCTCTCAAGGCCAACCATATAAGCCATTGATTTCTTTCAAATTAAATCCGCTGCGGCGTCGCGACAGTCACCATTAGGTTGACGGTTGTCTCCGAAGCAGTGTCAAACGTCCCCGTAACGAGGACGAATATGATCCATCCCATTTGGCGTTTGAGCGAGTACACGCCCGACAATCTTGGGCTTGCTTGCACCGACGATGGTTTGTTGCTCGGCCGCACGCCGCTGATCGAACGGCGCGACGGGCGTTTTGTCGTGCGCGAGCGCGGCGAAATCGCCCGTTTGCTCAAGTACGCATTTCCGCAGGGATTGGCCGTTGATCGGATCATGCCCGGGCTCGCGACCGTCGCCTCGGCACTGAATGCCAACGATCAGGCGCTAGCACGGATCGCGGCCGTGCATTTGCAGATTCCCGACCTTCCGAGCACGGCCGCGCGCAACGCCATGGTCGCCGAGGATGCGCTGATCAAATACGCCCGCGACGAAGGCGGCGACAGTAACTGGAATCCGGCTGTGCATCCGCGCGCCGGCGTGCCGCCCAATCCCGGCTGGTTCGCGACGACCGGTGGTCCTCAAGATGGATCAAGCAAGGACGCATCGAGCGGTGGCCAATCAAGAGTGCGCCTTGCCGCAAACGAAGATGGTTCACGGCAAACCGACGCCGCGCCAGCGGGCGACGATCGGGTAACGCCGCAGCATGGCAATCCCTTCGACGAGCCGGCGAATTTCACCGATCGGTTCGGTTCGTGGGATCAGCCTGGCAACAGCGAGTTTTGGTCGAAAGTCTGGCCGTCCATCAGGAGTTGGCTTGAAGAGCCAGTGCCCGAACATGACCTCGAGAGCGGTGAGGTGGTTGGGGAGCGGCCGCGCTGGCGAGCCATCGCACCTTATCTCGGCATTCCGGTTGCGTCGGCGTCAATCTTCGGTCTCGAGGCGTTCGCGCCGACGATCGCAGCGTGGCTGGGTCTCGGCGGTGGCGCTACCGCGCCGGTAGGCTCTGGCGCGGTGGTTCCCATAGGGAATGCGGCCTACTCTACAGGTTCAATCCGCATGGTCGCGGGCTACGAGATCGGTGGGAATGCTGGGCTCGTCGGCAGCACCTACAACATCAACGTTTGGGGCCTTTATTTAACCGAGGAGAGCCTGGGGCTTCGCGCGCTAGCAGAGGCTTTCCGAGCGGAAGCGCGTGCAGCCGGGGCGTCAAATCTCTCGATCGTCGGTAGCAATGTCCTGAATGCCAACATTGCGAATATAAGCCCTACGCTTGCCGCAAGATTCGGATTTAGTGTTTTGCGGATCAACCCAAACACGATTTTGTTGTGAACACCATTGCCATGAGCATAACCGACCCCGAAAGCCTCAAAAATTTCTGGTCAGCGATTTTCCGGCGGAATGGAGCAGACGGTACTTATACCCGTCTGTTTGATAATCTGAACGCGGCCCAGCGCAGTGAATTGCTCATGCGGGGTGCCTTGCGAGACACCGAGCTTCCGGTTATCGGTAGCTTTGAAGATGCGAGTAACTGGCTGATATTGACGACCGAACGACTTGTTTGGTCCGTTCGGGGCGGTCGGCACGACATCGTCGTGGATGCGATCCAAGACGCGACGGCCGATTTCAGGCGACTGCAGCTGAGCGGCCTGACGAAATTGGAAATGCGCGAGCTTGAAATAAAAACATTGCAAGGCGATGAATATTCCATCGCATTGGAGTGCGGTGCGCCCCTGATCGGCACATGGAACGTGTTAAAGCACTTGGGGAGGCGCAATCGCCGGGCGATCCAACGGCAACCGAAACTCAGAGACAACATGGGATAGAGAAAAGCGCCCCGAACTGATCGGGCTTGAGGAAAGCCTGCCCGAATCTCGTGCATTCCCGCCAATCTCGCTCTGCGAGCCGCGTTGCTAAGCTGACCGCCTTGCGGTTGAATGACTGCGAATCGCGAAAAGCGCCTCCGGGCATACCCGGCCGCGTGCTGAAACTTAAGCGAGGGACGAACGTAGTTCTGATAACCCAGTCTGCCGCCTATGGCGGCAGGCAAGCCAGTGGGGGCGAACATGGAAAATGTGAAGCTCAAGCGTTTCTTGGCGCTCGCCGCGATCATTACGTTGATTAACGGCGTAAGCTACACGCTGGTGCCGGCCGCTCTTCTTCCCAATTACGGCTTGCAGCCAGGGCCCGCCGCCGTGCTTGGCTTCCGGCTGTTTGGCGCGGCGCTGCTGACCTTCGGTCTGATTTTGTGGTTCTTAAGAGAATCGCGCGAGTGGGTCGCCATCCGCGGTCTTCTGATCGGCGCCTCGGTCGGCAATATCGTGGGCTTCATCGTCTCCGCCCGGGCTACGCTTGCCGGCGTCATGAACGGCGCAGGCTGGCTCTTCGTGCTGACGTACGGTCTTCTGCTGCTCGGCTACGCCTACTCGCTCTGGCAGCTGTCACGCAAACATGCCGCCGAGGCGGCACACTAAGAGCGCGATGGCTTTAGGTTGAATCGTCATCGCGCTCTAGATATTTGGTGGAGCATGATCTTTTTCGGAAAACCGGTACCCACCCATCGGGTCAAAGCCC
>Ga0187781_10001170_pt1 | contig 19771 bp, 22 predicted proteins | sample 0715_SJ02_MP02_2_FD_132447 | JGI IMG/M metagenome (GOLD analysis project Ga0187781, IMG submission 132447) | Tropical peat soil microbial communities from peatlands in Department of Meta, Colombia - 0715_SJ02_MP02_20_MG | ecosystem: Environmental > Terrestrial > Soil > Wetlands > Peat | place... | reverse complement strand
TTTTCGTGTAATCTGTCTTCAGAGTTGAAGTTTTGATCGTAATTGCTTCTTTGCGCCAATATAGTCTAAATCGATTTGTCTTTAAACAGCCCAGATGCACAAAGGTAGTCTCGCTAGACTTTTATAAGTATCTGTTTTTGGCGCAATATATATTTTAGACGCCGTAGATCTATGCTGAATTTGAACTCTGTCTGAGATGAAAAAACTTTATGAAAAGCAGTTTTTGCTCAAGGATGGCAGTATCTTTAAGTTTATAGCACTCTAAGTTTACAAGGGCATAAAATCTCACGGAGCTACTGAAATAACTATGGCCGAGAAAAAGTATAATGCAAAAGCTGTGAGACCTTGCAAGGGTGGAGGCATCCTCGTAGAGGGTGACTTTGGTAGGCCGCTTTCTATGCAAGTGCTATGCGAAATGTTGAAAGAGATGGGAAGATGCTCCGAGAAATTAGGAGTTGCGAGGATTTTTTATGAAGAATGCGGAATCACGTTGTACAAAAACGGCAGGGTTGATGTTCACCGTGTCGACTCCGAAGAAAGGGCGATCGAGCTTTTGGATGAGATAAAAATGATCGTTGATAAGGCGTTTATCCGCGACTCGTGAAACACTACGCGGCTTCTTTCGTTTTTCCCTTCATTTTGGCCTTGTAGTCCTCAATTGCTGCGTGCAACGCATCTGCAGCCAAATTCGAGCAGTGCATTTTTATTGGTGGTAGCCCTTCGAGGCTCTCAGCCACATCATTCCTTGTAATCTTCAACGCTTCTTCTATAGTCTTTCCCCGTGCAAGATCAGTTATCATGCTGCTCGTAGCGATTGCTGCACCGCAGCCAAATGTTTTAAACTTTATGTCAACGATGATATTATTTTCAACTTTTATCATGATTTGCATCAAATCTCCGCACACGGGATTTCCCACGGTTCCAACCCCGCTCGGGTTTTCTATTTCCCCCATGTTATGGGGATTCATAAAGTGCAGCATTACTTTGTCGCTATACATTGTTCCTCCAGTTATTCACTCAGGTTTTCCGTAACCTGCGTCATTACATTTATAAAGCGGTGACATAAGTCGTAGCCTATGTACCACATCGGGAAGCACTTCTAGGACATAATTTATGTCATCTTCTGTGTTATCTCTCCCAAGTGTTAGCCTCAAAGAACCGTGCGCATCTACAGGATCCAATCCAATTGCAAGGAGAACGTGTGAAGGTTCAAGCTTCTTTGAGGAGCACGCAGATCCAGTCGAGGCTGCTATGCCTTTTGCACTGAGACTCAAGACTAACGACTCGCCTTCGATAAAACTGAAACTGAAGTTAGCATTATTAGGGAGTCTTCTCTCTCTTCCGCCATTTAACCGCACGTGCTCCATAGTGCTCAGAACCGTGTCTATTAGTTTGTCTCTCAGTTTCTTGATTCGTTCATTGTCGTAGAAGTCTTCTATTGTTAGCTTTATAGCTTCTGCGAATCCAATGATTCCTGAAACGTTTTCGGTTCCACTCCGTAAACCTTTTTCATGTCCCCCCCCAAACAGTAATGGTTGTAACTTGGTCCCTTTGCGCACGTAGAGACATCCAACACCCTTTGGTCCATAGATTTTGTGTGATGACATCGAAAGCATGTCTACATTCAAGGTATCTACATCAACAGGGATTTTCCCGACACTTTGCACTGCATCAGTGTGCAAGTGAACATTATGCGCTTTCGCTATCTCCCCGATCTCTGAAATCGGCTGAATCGACCCTATTTCATTATTTGCATGCATAATCGAAATTAACACAGTGTTATCTTTTATCGCAGTTTCAACATCACCCAGATTGACTATGCCATCACGGTTGACAGGAACGTACGTGACCTCATGTCCGTCCTTTTCTATGTTCTTGCACGTCTCAAGGATGGCAGGGTGTTCTATTGCGGAAGTGATAATATGGCTTCTTTTTTTAAGCAAGCCGCGTAACGCCATATTGTCGGATTCGGTTCCACCAGACGTGAAAATGATGTCAGTAGCATTGGCCCCAATTGTACGTGCAATGGTTTCCCGTGCTTCTTCAATAGCACGCCTTGCTTCAAGCCCATAGGCGTGTAGGCTCGAAGGGTTCCCAAACTTCTCAAAAAAATAGGGCATCATCACATCGAGAACTTCCCGGCGCATCGGAGTCGTAGCGGAATGATCGAGATAAATCATGTCACCATCTCGCTGTTCAATTCGTACCATGTAAATGTACCTAACATTATTTTAATCCAGTTAAAGTTACCTACAAAAAATCTGTCAAATTTTCTGCAAATCGTGGAGACTTCTCTGTAATTCCGCTACATCATGTAGCTTTATAGGATTCGTACAGTACGGGCATATAAAGTCGCATTCTGTCTTTCCGTATGGGCAAATAATCTTTGATAACACTGCCATCGGGTGGCCTTTGCTTTTCACGTCAAACTCTTTGTTCCAGCCAAAGGGGGCCCTTTTCACATCAAACCCTTCATGTTTCAAGGAATTTTCAAGCAAATTCAAGATCAACAAGGCAACTTCGGGAGAACCAAGCGTGCTGGTGAGGTGGGCGAACGGAAATATCATAATTTTGTTTTCCTTAAGCTTTCCCATAACATCAACTATGCCTTTTTTGGCAGCATCGACTATGCCTTCTGGGTTGATTTCATCGAGCTTTTCAACGCATGAGAATACCACGAGACAATCTTCCATGGCGTCACTTTTTGCTTCGATTTTTTCAGCCATTTTAGTCTTTTTAGTGACCTTATAGTTGATCCTATCTGCATGAATTAAAAGAAGTCTAATATACCTCCCTCCGTCGAACAATTTAAATCACATGCTTTAGGTGAGCTGCGCGCTTAGCATGAAAAGTTTTGTCTACTTACTCCCTTTTAAAGGTTAACCTTTATTATACAATTAGTTTTGGTTTACGGACATATTTTGTCCGTTTGTAAATGTTAAATACACTTATATGCTTAATTATCATACGGATATTATAATATGGACCAATTTGATAATCGGCTCTAAGAAAGTCTCTTGATTTATGTATACTAAACATAATTAAGGTGCAAATATGGATGAACGAATTAATAATTTATTTGAAGCTTTATTCGCATTGACAGATTTACGAGTATTGTTCAGGGAAACAGCACCGTTACACAAGTTTAGCGAAGAGCAAAAGGATAACGCGAGAGATATTCTTAACCGCGCAAAAGATGCCCTAAATAAGCTCGAGGAGGCGCTTTAAAAATGAAGATAGCAGATAGCATACCTGTTCGTGAAGTCGAAGAGACGTATGTTAACATACATCCGATCCAGGCGGCAGGGCGTTTGACCGCAGAGGCTATGAAAGCATTAATTGCATTTGGTGACGGATATTCTACGTGCGATCAGTGCAGAAAACCATTCAGACTTGACAAGATTACAAAACCTCCCATTGCGGAGTTTCACGATAACTTGGCGAAATTCGTCAATATGGACCATGCACGGGTTACGCCAGGTGCGCGAAGAGCGTTTCAAGCGGTGTGTCAATCACTCGCGGAAAAAGGAGATTCAATAATAGTAACGGCCGTTGCGCATTATACTGAATTCTTAGCAGTAGAGAGTGCCAAGGCAGTAGTGAAGGAAGTCCCATTGGACAATAAAAATATTATAACTGGCGATGCAGTAGCTCAAAAAATAGAGGATGTCACTCGAGAGTCTGGTAAACCACCTGTACTCGTTTTGCTAGATGCTTTTGACTATTCATTTGCCAATGAACATGATGTTAAAGGAGCTGTTAAGTCTGCCCACCAGTATGATGTACCTCTATTGTACAATGGAGCATACACTGTAGGTGTGAAGCCGGTCGATGGAAAAGCGTTGGGAGCCGATTTCGTAGTAGGTTCTGGACACAAATCGATGGCTTCTCCAGCGCCGAGCGGAGTTTTGGCCACAACAGACGAATATGCGAGCAAGGTACTTCGAACAACACAGATGATGGGTGACGTGACGAGCAGAAAATTTGGTATAAAAGAAGTCGAAATGCTCGGCTGCACACTCATGGGCGGTAACATACTCGGTATGATGGCATCATTTCCCACTTTAAAACAGCGTATTAGCGAGTGGGATGAATACGTGAAGAAATCAAACTACGTCATAGATGCAATTTTGAGTATAAAAGGAAACAGAAGCCTAAGTGAATATCCCCGCAAACATACACTTACAAAAGTAGACACTACTGATAGCTTTGACGTTGTTGCACGAACACATAAAAGGCGCGGTTTCTTTTTTAGTGATGAATTAAAAGAACGGGGAATTGTGGGCGAATTTGCAGGAGCAACGCGCACTTGGAAATTAAACACCTACGGTTTAAGCTGGGATCAGACGAAATATGTAGCGGACGCATTTAAAGAAATAGCGAATAAATACAGTCTGTCGTAAATATATGGACTATGAATATAACAAATAAAAATAAATATAGACCACTCATAAAATATGAAGACAAATGAAATGCAATCGAATATGAGACCCCGATGTGAAATTATTGTGCAGTACGTCCTTCCAGCAATAAGGGCTGAGATGGCTATACAGATGCAAAAACAGGGGATAAGTCAAATTAACATAGCGAAAGCACTTGGAGTAACTCCTGCAGCGGTAAATCAGTATTTGAGGAGTAAGAGGGGAGCGGCAGAACAGGACAATGAAATTTTAAAGATCATCGATGAGTTCATTGAGGAGTATAAAACTAATCCAGACGCGCTTGGCGAACACTTATGTGAAGTCTGTAACAGAATCAAACTGTTATTAGATAGACCTAAGAATACGCCTACGAATACGGAATCAGAGCACGACTATCACTGCTACAACTTTTGCTGCTCCTGATTGGGGTGGATAATATAGTTGGTTGTAACGCTCTTGAAATTAACCGGCTAGCCTATAGAGACTTTTCCGAGCATCTTTTATATAAAAGATTTTAAGTATAATTCCTTCAGCCTTTAGCCTGTTAATGGCATATCTAACTGTTCTGTAAGGCAAGTAAGTCTCTCTTTCGATCTCACTCAAGGTCATGGTACCATTTCTTTCAAGAGTTTTAAACACAAGCTTTACGCTGGGGGGAAGCTCTCTTACTCTATCGAAAATGTTCAAATCATTATGGTCTATTTCGATAAGACTGCTCACTTAAATCACCATGTTTATTAACGCCGTTAACATATAAAAAATTAACGGCGTTAATCAAACTACTTTAAAATCATATTTCTAAATCTCAAGCATCTTATTGAAAGACAGTCTTGTCTACACTTTTGTCTTCAGCGATCATAATTTTGCATCCACATTTTAAAGCGATTTAACGATCTTAAACGGTGGTAAGTTTCATATGTGGACATACTGCTAATTCTAATTATGAATAACTCCTCATCTGGGTTTTCTTTTCGCAGATTTTTCAAGGTCGATGAAACTCAGCAAAGGTAGATGACGAGAGAGGAGGACTCTATTGCGCAAGTGAGAGCTGCGAGTCGACAGATGTGTGTGCGTTCCACTATGTTAATCCTGCATTTGTCTCGGTAGCGACAAGACCAGAAATGATCCTAGGGAGATGGGTGGAGATCTTTGATAACAAGGTTTAATTTTTTTCTTAAACCGAAACCTCTCTTACAACGAACGTTTATTATGCATGATATAGCAACATATGAAGCAGAAATTACTGAAGAAGTGGAAGAAGAGAAGATGCAGGATGTTGACGTTGAGCTTCACAACATGAGGCAATTGCTACAAGAGAGTAGCAACATTGCTGAGAGACTCGCGGCGCTATCGAAAGAGCGCAGGAGCTTGAACCCCCTTCCTGGCTCGCTGCGGAAACGTCGAATGCGTTGCGGGAAGCAGAGCTGCCGCTGTAAGGCGGGCTATTTGCACGGCCCTTACTACTATTTTGAGCCCTCTCGACAACACGGGAAGTGGCACTATGTCTCCAAAGTGCGGCTTGCAGAGGTGAAACGGGGCATCTCCGATTGGAAGAAACAGCAGGACATCGATAAGGCGATGCAAACGCTTGAAGAGCAGCTTGAAACAGTGCTTAAAGAGATACAGCGCGGGGTCGCCTCACTTATGCCTGATCGGTAAAGGATCTGCGAGAGATATAAACGCAGTTGACATCGTGTGCCTCGCTGTTATAATTATAGGGTAAAGCGGAGCAGAAGTAAGTAAAACAAGCAAATAATACAGTGGTGAGTTTTGCCAGAGGAATTAATAAAGAGTGAAATAACTGTAACAGTTCGAGGGAACATACAGCTCACAATAACTCGAAAGAGGGCTTAAAGCGACATAACACCCCCACCAGACATGCGGGATGAGACGATATCTCACCCGATCCATATAGACGCTATGGCCTTTGAGCCTCTTCTGCAGCATACGTCCCTCCTGCATCGCCCGTCTCGCGAATACATCCTTGAGGAATAGCCTTAGGAGTACTCCGCTCCACGATCCTAGCAGAAAGGTAGATCCTACACAAAAGAGGATCACGCTCATATACAGGGGGGCGGACGTAGTGTTATGGTCCTGTCAATACCGTCGTATATCCTCAATCTTCCTTAATGCCACTACTGACGACAGGTACTCATTCTCTCGATAAACGAGATATATGAGGTAAAATGAGGATAGGAGGATAATTACTCCTGCTAGGTGGAGCCATGTGGGCATCCATGAACAGCGAAATCTGAAGGCATCGAGTGGCATAGAAACCCACCAGGCACCAAAGGAGACGGCCAGCAGGCCTGTTATAAATATTTTTGCACCAATAACGCTCGTATCCACGCATATACTGATGTGCAGTCTAGGGCGGATTTATGTATAGCTCATGTGTAAATTTTGGCGAAAATAAAACTATGTGTGCTTCACAATTAGCTTCTTGACTCATTTTGCTGCTTTTTTTCTTGGAGCTTCAAGAGAGAACAAGCGATAACTATTACGACTTCCGTTCTAGTTTCTCTATGCGCTCTCCCATCGGGCCCTTACACGCTCTGAACTCTTCACAACATTTCTCCAACTTATTTATACGCTTCTTTAAATCGTTTATTTCGCTCTCATAATCCATTATTAAACCTCGTTACCTATGAAGCTGTTTGCTGGTTTTTAACGGCTGCCCTCTTTGTGTTCTCGTTCACACTTTCGACGAACTGACTCTAGAATGATGGTAAATATGCTGTGAGGGCGACATCGAGCACCGTTTTACATTACCTCATCTAAATAACGCACCATTTGCTAATACTGATAAAAAGGGCTGCTTATTCAACCAATATCTCTTTAGATATATTTGCATATTTTGATACTGTCAAATATTGACCCTCTTTCCATAAAGTATGTCTTCGAAGGACGAATCTTGTCAAAATCGCAACCTTATTGAAAAATTCAATCTTTTTATTGATCTTAAAAAAATCGAACATCTGTCCTTTTGTTCACCACCAAAACCTTTTGTTTACTAACAATAAATCGACAGATTTATAGCAGTTAAGCACGACTACGACGACAGATTTGCAGGAGTTTTTTCAGAAGAGCACGTCAGTCGAGGGCTCCCACTTGTGATTGATTAAGTTTTTAATGGAATGATGTGACGTGTTGAGTCATCACCAATTGCCTTTTCCCTACTCTGTAATTAGTCGAAAAATTTATATCTGAGAGTAGGATATGTCCGATTATCATGTCTCATATTCACTTACCAGAACGAAGTTTTTGATTCTTGGAGTGATGAACCTGACAAACAAGTAAAAAAAGAAGACGATGGTTGTTATAAAGAAGCTCACTGGGTACGGCTCAAAAAAACCAATAAAGAGCCCTAACCACGTTGCTATCAGAGCAATGACTGTAGAAATAATTATGACTCGCCCCGGTCGTTTTGCCAATAGCTGAGCCGTCGCAGCTGGCGTGACCATCAATGAGAAAATGAGGAGGACACCAACTACTTGAACCGCAAACGACGTTGCTACCGCGACTAGGAGCATGAAAATTATGCCGAGCAAAACCACGGGCAATCCTTTTGCTTCCGCCACATCTTCATCGAGCGATGCAAACAACAGAGGTCGATAAACAAACGAAATGAAAACGATAACTATCACGCCGGCAATAAGTGTTAAAAGGACATTGCTGAAACTGACGCCTAATATTTCTCCAAATAAGATGGAGTACGCTTCAGTTGCATAGCCGGTGTAGAGGCTGAGGAACAACACACCTAGGCCAAGCATGAGTGCGAGGACTATTCCGATTTCGACGTCGCGATTAGCTGCACGTCGGCCAAGCATAGCTATCCCAAGTCCGCCCACGCTTGTGAAGAGGAGAAGACCGTAAACTGGGCTGACCCCGACTAATACGGCCGCCGCTGCCCCAGAGAAACCGATGTGGGAGAGCGCATGCGCTGCGAATGAAGAACGGCGCAACACTACGAAGTAGCCAACAATGCCCGCTATGATTGCGACTACTGTTCCTGCCTCGAAGGCGTGCTGCATGAACTGGTACTGAAACATCTGTTGCAGGTCGATCAATGGATTAATGCTGAAAGTCATTCTGTTCGACATCCGTGGCAATCTTCAATGCCTACAACTGCAATGTTACCCCTAGAGTCTTGAAGAACCTCAACTTGAACCCCGAACAAAGCCGAGAGACTTGCTGATGTCAGGACCTCTTTCGGCGTCCCGGTCGCCACCTTGCCGTTAGCGATGTAAATCACTTTATCGAGATACGGCAAAAGAGGGTTGATGTTATGGGCTATCAGAAGTACGGTCACGTTGCGCGATCGAACTACACTGTTTATAAGCTGAAGCAACTCTCTTTCGCGCCTCATGTCAAGATTCGATAAAGGTTCATCGAGCAAAAGGAGAGTAGGTTTGCTTACCAGCGCTTCTGCCAGAAATATCCTCTGCAGTTCTCCGCCCGACAATACGCCGAGAGACCGGTGGGCAAAGTCTGTAGCTCCAACGTCTTCCAGCACGTCAAGAGCAGCTTTGCGGTCTTCGTGGGAAAACAGGCCCAGACCCCATTTTTTGCCGGAGAATCCCAGTCGCACAAGTTCAAGGGATTCAACATTTGCGTCACTGTCGAATATGTGACGCTGAGGTACGTAAGAAATCTGTGGATTGCCACGTTTGGGCGCTGCACCGAATATCTTGATCGTCCCGCTGACGGGTTGCTGCAAACCAAGTAGCAAACGAAACAGAGTCGTCTTGCCTGCTCCGTTAGGGCCGATAACCGCTACAAACTCGCCTCGATTGATTGAGAGACTGGCGTCTCGCCAAACTATTTTGCCTGGATATCCGGCCACTAGATTCTTGGACGTGATGATCTCGTACTGTGTACTCATTCGTTATTTCAAAAGGGCTTCTTGGTTAAGTGCATTCTGAAGAATGATTAGCTGCGCATTCATCCAGTCTTGGAACGAGACATCTGGTGGTTGGATAGTCTCCGTCACTGGAACGATCGGAATGTTATGTTGAGAGGCCAATGTTTTGATGCTCTGAGTGAGCGGCGTCACCGTTTGCTCATTGTAGACCAGCACTTTAACAGTTCCGTTCGTAATAAGCTGATCGAACTGCACGACGCTCTGCGCTGGGGGGTCATTTCCTTCGGCGACAGCTTCCATGAATGCAGGAGGAGACAAAAGGTCAAGACCAGTGGCGTTCGCCAGATACACGAAGATGCTCTCTGTCGATGCTACTTTCGCGCCTCCAAACTGTTGCTTTATCGCAGCGATACGCTCGTTGTATGCCGCAAGCGATGCGTTCAACTTATCATACTGCTGTGCATAGTATGAAGCTTGAGAGGGATCTATCGAAACAAGATCCTGATACATAGCCTTCACTGTTTCATTCACATAAGTAGGACTGTACCAGAAGTGAGGATTGGCACCTTCCGTCTGGTTTATGAGTTTCTGTACGTTTAAGACTTCTCGATTTGGACTACTGCTTGCATCTATAAGCTTTTGAGCCCAAGTGTCATATCCGGCTCCGTTAATAATTACGAGCTGGGCATCCGCTATTGATCTGGCGTCAGCGGTATTGCTTTCGTATTCGTGAGGGTCAACATTGGGGTCTGTAACGATACTCGTCACACTAACCCGTGTTCCGCCAAGCTGAGTTATCAGACTGCCCCAGAAATTTTCGGCGGCAACTACGTGTATCACTCCACTAGAACTTGTGGAGCTGGAAGTTGTATGGTTTAAGAGATAAAAACCTGCGAAGGCTCCGGAGACAATTAACAGAACCAAAACGGTTGCAATAATTACATAATTAGTTCTCTTCATTGTCTTACCTTCTTGTATGTGTATTGTAATCAGCTACGTCTCTGCCGGCTAAGGGCAGGCCGGCTAAGGGCAGGCCGGCTAAGGGCACGTTTAGCTGAAATATCGCAAACGACTGCTGCCACCATCGCCGCAGTCGCGAGCCGTTGCGTTGTTATGGTTTGGTGGTGCGTAATAATGAGGGTGATCGAAATGAGCACGACTGCCAGCACCTACCAAGAGATTATCCACTGGATCGAAAAGACGCCATTTGACAAATGAATATGCGCCATCGACAATTCCCCACGTGATTTAGTGTAGTACAGTACACAACACCACCCTACATGTGCATGCATCCTACTCTACATATATAAATACATTTGGATCCATTAGGATAGGAATAAGAGCCTTACGCGAAATAGCCAGCGCGCCGCTTGTACGAGCAATTTGACTTCCTCCCGTAGCGCTTTCAGAGCTTTGTCAAGCCGTGCTGCACACGCTTGAAGGATTTCATCGATTTCGCGCTGCTTTTTCCATCTGCGATGCCCTGCCGCACTTCACTGAGCCATTCGTTGGGTACGCAGCGCCACTTCCCATGCTGCCGCGAGAGCTTAAAATAGTAGTTGGGGCCGTGCAGCGGCTCTCCGTCGCAGCACTATAGACGCAGCATTGTTTGCGATATTTCAGGTGGAGCTTCCGTTTGCCGCTGGGGTGCATAAGAACTTCACTCAACTCATCGGCATTCTCACAGATCCATCTATTGGGTCGTTGATTGCGTTTATTGTCCATATCTTGAGTGTCTCCATCGGCAACGGATAGGGGATGATAGGGCCACACACCTTCGTCAACGCCAGCGAGGTAATCAGCGCATATTACCTCTTTACTTTTGCGACCCGCCGATTTGAGCTCTTCACATCAGGGCTGTATCTGTGTTTGGTGGATTGCTCGTCGGGAACGTACTATCAGCACGCACCATTCTAATTTCAGGAATACAAGGGAGCACACTGAGGGGAACTGAACTATTCATGTACTTGCTCCAAACCCCTATATTGAGTCTATTCGTCGCCGAGTCGAAGCGATTGTGACGGGATCTATCGGTATAATGTTTGGGCAAGGTATGGAAAGACCTAATCGTTGAAGTGGCCGTGACTTAAATGAAGTGGCAATAAATCGTGCTTGCAGTACTTCTCATCGGAGCTGTTGCATTGCGTTCCCTCTGTGAATGGCCACTCGCATCAGCATGGAGGACATTGAGAACTGCCTGACTAATACCTCAGAGGGAAAGCAAGGGCACCTTCTATCCTGATCCATTAAACATTAACCGAACCTCAACCGTCATTTACCACATCTGTCATAATTAACTGCACCTCGTGCTTGTAGAATATGGTATCACGCACAGACTATCTGCCTGAACATGATAACAAACTTCGCCATACTCTCGGTTGCCGATATTTTACTTCACCTTATACCTCTTCAATCGCAACGAATTGGCGACAACAGATACGGAACTAAGAGCCATAGCTCCTGCGGCAAATTCGGGACGGAGAAGTCCTAATGCCGCAACAGGGATTCCGACGGTGTTATAGATAAGCGCCCACCCGAAATTTTGCCGAATTGTATTCATAGTCTTTTTCGAAAGCTTTATACTTGCCACTACGTCCCTTAAGTCACCCTTTACAAGTGTTATGTCGGACGCCTCTATTGCAATATCAGTACCAGTCCCGATCGCTATCCCAATATCAGCTTGAGTTAACGCTGGGGCGTCGTTCATTCCATCGCCCACCATGGCCACTATGCGGCCTCCTTCTCGTAATAGCCTCACTTCGGGATTTGTCTTGTGGAAGAACTTCCGAGAACACCTTGTCTATTTTCACTTGTCTCGCAGTGGCATTAGCTGTCATCTGGTTATCGCCCGTTATCATTGCTGTTTTGATCTCCATGTCTCGCAATTCCGTGATAACGCCCGACGCCTCCTCTCGTACTGTGTCAGCGAGCGCTATGGCCCCTTCCAATACATTGTTGACCGCTAGCAGCATGACAGTTTTTCCTAGCTGATTCCGATATCCGATAATCTCCTGTTCTCTAAGTGTCCTCTCTCGGTCAACTCTCGCCGCTTTGGCTTCGACGGGCGGAACTTCCGACACGTCGTAACCAGTATTTTGAATGGTTTGTATAATGGTATTAATGGTCGCTATGGATGGATCATAGTCGATCACCGCCTTGGCGGTGACTGGATTAATGCTTGCATCAATAACTCCAGGCACTTCTTTAAGGGTATTTTCGATTGCAGTAGTGCACGCAACGCATATAATGCCCGTGATATCAAACTCAGTTCTCTCTATATCGACATCGTACCCGGAGTCTCGTATTGCCTGCGCGAGTTGTTTGGACGCTATTTTATCCGGCTTATACGTTACCGTGGCCCACGCTAAAGCAAAGTTGACAGTCGCATGTGTCACTCCCTCTAGGTTCGAGAGTTGTTTCTCGATAGTGAGGGCGCACATCGTGCACGTCATTCCAAGGATCTTAAACGTGACGGTAGTTTCTGTCATTCGAAAGCCTAATAAAGCGTCTCTCCATAATAGATTGTAACGGATATCAATTTACAGGGGTCATCATAAGTTTATTGCCGTAGTTATAATGGGAACGGTGGCACCTCTCGTTTATGGTAAGGGCTCTTGTTATATTTGCCAGAAGGCTGCTACTCTATCAGCATTTACGTAGTCTCTACGGTTATCGTGCTCAAGAATTATCACGCCGTCTGCACTCCCAACTACTTTCCCTTTGAGGGTTTCATTTGGCCTCCCCCCAAAGTATACCTCTATCTCTTTGTCGTAGAAGTGCTCGGAAACAGTTTTATCCATCATAGTGTATCACCTCCTGGAAAAATTGCCATTAACTTTTTTTTGAATTGCATATTTGTTAATAGTTTCCTTGTGCAGTCGAAAAACTGCCAATTGAGGAACATGTGAGTGTAGACACCATACGGTATATATATTAAACTTAAGCCGTCACTCAGATAAACTCGTACATTGAAGGAGCGCGTTATGATCTAAAGATGGCAAGGGAAAGGCCGAACTGCATTGCTAGTTTTTACCTAGGTGCACGTAGATACGCGCTGGAATCCTTGGCATCAATACAAGTCAACCTGCTGTTCAAGAACGGCGATCTGCTGGAACTGTATGCCGAAAATAAACAAGCTGAAATGGCCGCGGATGCTTCGTTGACATTTTTTCAACTGTTTAATAAATAAGAACGTGCTTTCGTGTTATCAGTGTAATATTATTATTCGCAGGAGCTCACCGATTTCTGCGTCTTCATGTTCACATGCCCTACCATGACAAATCATTTAATACCGTATATTTACTTGATTCTCTTCCTCCATTTATTCTTCAAATGGTAAATTGTTTAGGATGATGTACTCTCTCTCACCACGTCACTTGAATCGCTTCTTCGAGCGGCATAGCAGGTGCGATATGAGCCACGCCCAAGGATCTGAATGGTCCCGTAATCTTGAGCAGTGTTTCTTCATCAGGCGCGTCGAAGATTGCGACAGACATATGTCTGCCGATAAGAACGTAACGTCCTATCACGTTCACATTTTCGGGATACCTGAAGTGCTTCCACAATTCGACCACCCGATTGGCATGATCGGGATCAAATTTGTACCATAAAACGAACAACATTCTTCCTCACTTTCCAATAATTGATTAATTTAGGGACGCTCGAACAGAGCTTGCCTGTTCTTGACTTCAAGAAAAGAAAATCTTATGTTAAGGTGCCATTTGTCATGGCACTTTCTCTTCTTGAGGTAGAACATTAAAGAAAATGACCAGTTTGGCAATAACACTTTCACCCTTTTTTCTGGTTCCAGCTTTATCAGTGTGCGGCTGCCTCTATTGTGAGTAGTTACTGCCGCAATAGAAATGAAAAACAAATAAACAATATTTTAGTGCTTTTACTCTAAAACGGAAAGATGCTCATATTACTATTAACCTGATTTGATACTTTCAATTTCTCAAAACTACTTAAAGTAATGCACAATATTGCTTCTAACAAAGAATTTAATATTATAAATAACATAATATATAAAATAAAAAACAATTTGTCACGGAATAAACTGATTAACCTCGAATTGATGGGAAAAGCGTTTCGAGTGCAAATTTTGCAAATTGTTATGACAACTCCTAAAATTCTTATACTCGATGCCAATGATCGTACGATCTACACTATCGCGATGCAACAACTGAGACGTATCGATCGCGAAATATGCAGACAGAAACAAAGTTTTCGAAATAAGCATAAAACGCATGTAAAGTCGATGCTGCATTTTATTCTGCCAGACATTCATGAAGTTGAGATTCGGGCCAAAGAGATCAAAGACAAAAATCTAAGACTCGAGCTTCGAGAAGAAATAGTCGAGCGGAAGAGGAAATACTACGAACTGTATGATGAAGTACAGGATACGATTTTTTTGAACCGAGGTTTTTGTGGTCATCACTAACGCAGAGAAAACCTCCATTTAAGGTCAGGACGTTTCGAGGATCATGTTCAAGTCGTGCGGAGTTAATTCCCTCAAGCTAAACGAAACTACCCCCCAACCCTGTCACGCGGACAGTAAACCGCAACCCCCTATATGCCCGAAACTTGCTTTTTGCAGCGAGGCTAGAGAGTGCTTTCACGTGATTGTGTTTGTTCTTGAGATTAAGGCTTGGTGCCATCTCTTTCACGAGTTTTATCCACGAGCTCTACACTCAGGGCAAGCTCTCTTACTCTCCCAAAAATGTTCAAATAACTTTAATTTGTTTCGATAAGACTACTCGGTTGCGTAACGATAATTATTGACGGAGTTAGTGTGTCACTTAAGGAGTTAGTGTGTCACTTAAGTTATCATATCTCTAAATCTCAAGCATCTTATCAAGAGCCTTTTTTGCCTGCACTCTCACGTCTTCAGCGACGGTTATTTTATACTCCATATTATTAAGTGCATCAACAACTTTCTGAAGGGTCGTAAGTTTCATGTTTGGACATACTGCATGCTCTGAGGGAGAATAAAACTCTTTGTCTGGGTTTTCTTTTTGTAGTCTGTAAAGTAGCCCAACTTCTGTTCCTATGAGCATCCTCTTTGCATTACTAATTTTCGCGTGTCGTAGCATCCCTCCAGTGCCATACACGTAATCAGCAACTTCAATGACCTCTGGCCGGCACTCAGGGTGCACCACTACTTCAATATCAGGAATCTCGTGCTTTTTCATAAGGATATCACCGAGGGTAATGTTCTCATGCGTAGGGCAGAAGCCGTTCCAAGCTATAATCTCCTTATCAGTCTTGGACTGCACGAAGTATGCGAGGTTTATGTCTGGCACAAATATGACTTGGTCGCTATCAACCGAGTTTATCACGTTTATTACGTTTGCTGACGTGCAACAAATATCGCTTTTAGCCTTGACGTCAGCCGGCGTATTTACGTAGCACACCACTGTTGCTTGGGGATGTTCCCGCCTTAATGCCTGAACATCCGCGGCAGTTATCATGTGAGACATTGGGCACGTAGCGTTCTTCACTGGTAGGAGCACGGTCTTCTCAGGAGACAAAATATACGCACTCTCTGCCATAAAGTCGACCCCGCAAAATACGACGATGTCACAATCTATCTGAGAGGCAATTCGAGAGAGCTCAAATGAGTCTCCAACATAATCGGCCGCTTCTTGTATTTCTCCTATTTGGTAATTATGGGCAAGAATTATAGCGTTTTGATCATTTTTTAATTCTTTTAAACGGTTGCCCATGTTTTCACTTGTCAAGTGGTTTGCAGACGCCCCCTTCTCCCTTTATGATGCGGCAAATTTCACAGATTTTTTCACTAATGTCAACATCCTTGTTCTCAATAATATCTCGAGATAAAGTTTTGATTGAACCTTGGACTTCATCGCTTATAGGGATAGCGCTCCCGCGTTTGCTATTCACATAATAGCTCACTGCCGATTGCGTTATTCCCAGGCATCCTGAGACCTCCTTTTGAGGGAGACCTAGTTTCACGAGTTCTTTTGCGATTTCAGCGCGGATTTTTGGAAGAACATACCAGACAGCTATCTCACAAGGCGACTTTTGTTCTTTCATTGTCTATAAAAGTAAGTATGGCTAGAGTTATATAACAATTGTTATAATAATAGGAGCAGTTTCTGTCACTTCCCAAAGATTTAAGAGCGACATTTTAAGTATAACAATTGTTATATTTGAATTGTAAATTGATACAGGTGAAATCATGCCAGGACAAGGAACGAAAGCTCTACATGGGGGACAAATACCAGACCCCTCAACAAAGGCACGAGCGGTACCGATTTACCAAACGACGTCGTTTGTATTTGACAGCACGGAACACGCTGCGAATCTATTTGCCTTGAAAGAACTCGGCAATATTTACTCGAGGATCATGAACCCGACGTGTGACGTTCTCGAGCAGAGAATAGCGCAGCTTGAAGGGGGCAAGGCAAGTCTTGCGGTTGCAAGTGGCCAATCAGCTACCACATTGTCACTTCTGAACATTGCGAGGCCAGGGGATGAGATTGTATCTTCGTCGCTGCTTTATGGTGGGACGTACACGCTATTTTCCTCAACTCTTGCAAAAATGGGCATTAAAATACATCTGATAGATTCACGGAATCCTGAGAATTTCAACAGCTACGTCAACAACAAGACGAAAGCATTTTTCGGCGAGACCATTGGCAATCCGAGCTTAGATGTACTAGACATTGAAACGGTGGCTAGCATAGCGCATGATAACGGGGTGCCGCTTATCGTTGACAACACTGCCGCGTCTCCTATTTTAAGCAGACCGATAGAGCTTGGGGCGGACATAGTTGTGCACAGTCTCACTAAATTCCTCGGTGGGCACGGAACATCCATTGGCGGTATCATCGTAGATGGTGGAAATTTTGATTGGACCAACGGAAAATTCCCTGATTTTACCGAACCTGATCCGACGTATAACGGCATTAAATATTCAGAAGCGTTTGGGGACCTAGCATTTATCGTGAAGGCACGAGTTCATCTGCTTCGAGATATTGGCCCAGCACTAAGTCCATTTAACGCTTTTCTCACCCTCCAAGGAGTTGAAACACTCCACTTGCGGATGGAAAAACACTCTTCCAACGCACTCGAAGTAGCAAAGTTCCTTCAAGGGCACGATAAAGTTTCGTGGGTGAGCTATCCAGGGCTTGAAGGGCATCCCTCTTATGAGCTATCCAAGAAATATTTGTCAAAAGGGGCAAGTGCCTTGGTAGGATTCGGGGTGAAAGGTGGATACGAGGCAGCAGTAAAAGTTATTGAAAGTGTAAAGCTCTTCAGCCATCTCGTTAACATTGGAGATTCGAAATCTTTAATTGTACATCCAGCGAGTACTACCCACCAACAGCTGAGTGGTGAGGAGAAAATAAGCGCAGGGGTAACTGATGATTTCATACGGTTATCAATCGGAATAGAAGATGTTGAGGATATCCTAGAGGACTTGAACCAAGCGTTATCATGCGTGTAATAGAACATGTTGTGAGCACCGAATATTACACATTCGAAGAACTTGAGTTAGACTGTAAGCGAACGCTTTCACCGGTAACAATTGCCTACGAGACGTACGGGGACCTCAATTCCGCAAAGGACAATGCCATCCTTGTGCAGCACGCCCTTTCAGGAGACGCCCACGCGACATTTACAAATGAACGGGGAGAGAAAGGGTGGTGGTATGACTTCATAGGCCCGGGTAAAGCAATCAATACTGAAGAATATTTTGTAATTTGCTCTAACTTCATAGGTGGCTGTGGCGGGTCAACTGGTCCGAGTAGCCTTGATCCTGAAACAGGAAGGCCTTACGGGCTTCGTTTTCCTGTCATTACTACTGGCGACATGGTTAGAGCTCAAAAATGCCTCATAGACCATCTCGGTATCGAGCGGCTCCTGAACGTTATTGGCGGCTCAATTGGGGGGATGCAAGCTCTACAATGGGTGGTCGACTATCCTGAAAATGTAACTTCAGCAATAATTATTGCTTCAACTAACAGGCTTTCAGCTCAGAGTATTGCGTTTAATGTGGTTGGACGTCAGGCAATTATGTCTGATCCTTATTGGTTGGGTGGAGATTATTACGATGTCGCAGTTCCCAGTAATGGTCTCTCATTGGCGCGAATGATAGGACATATTACTTACTTAAGCGAGGAGAAAATGCACGAAAAGTTTGGCCGCGAGCTGAAAGGAGCGCCTATCTATAAGTATGGCTTTTCAGAAGAATTTCAAGTCGAGAGTTATCTCCATTATAAAGGCAACCACTTTGTAGGACGTTTTGACGCGAACTCGTACCTTTACATAACAAAAGCGATGGATTACTTCGATATTTCTGATTTTTCATCTGTACAGTCAAAAATGCTTGTCATATCATTTTCATCTGACTGGTTATTCCCGCCTGCGCAATCAAAAGCAATTGTAAGGGCACTACGGAGGAAAGGAGTCGATGTATCTTATTGCGAAGTGCAATCATTACATGGCCACGATGCGTTTTTACTCGAAGTGCCCCCGCTGACGGAATTAATCTCTAGCTTTTTGAACAACGTTTTCAATGGAAGTTGAGATATGCAGAGATTTGATCACGAGATTATCATAAGTGTCATAGAAAATGGATCCCGAGTACTCGATTTGGGCTGTGGAAATGGAGAATTCCTGAGTAAGCTAAAACAGAGACGCAACATCGATGCAAGGGGGGTAGAGCTTGATGATCGTTGCGTAACTGAATGCATACACAAAGGTCTCACGGTATTCCAAGGTGACATTGACGAAGGGCTTGGGGGTTATGATGATAAGTCCTTCGATTACGTGGTACTAAACCAGACTATTCAAGTCGTACATAAACCAACACTTGTCATAGAAGAGATGCTCCGCGTTGGAAAAAGGGCAATTGTGAGCTTTCCCAACTTTGGGTATTTCCGCATACGGTGGTATCTACTCACAAAGGGGCGGATGCCAAAGGTTGATTTTTTGCCCTGCGACTGGTATAACACACCCAACATTCATCTGCTTACCATTAATGACTTTATAACATTTTGTGGCGTGATGAACGTAACGATAGAGCGATTTATCGGTTTAAAAAGCAATTCCACAGGCAAAACATCGAGGCATTTTCAAAATCTATTATCTCAAATAGGTATATTTGTGATTAAATCCCATGAATGACGCTTTTTTAGTTTTGTTCAAAAATTTTCTGTGACAAAGCTTTTTATGATTTACAGGTTAAGGTAATACATAGTGTTCAAACGCTGTGAACATGCATCGACCCGGTGAAACGCCTGTAATGTTGTGTTTCGCATCGTGCGCTATACCCGGTGCAGTGTATGTAGGAACAATACATCAGTTCTATCTCCATGTTTGAACTGACATAGTAAAAGAGGAGGTGAAGGAACATGTTGCTATTCTTACTATTAGGAGCAATAGCAGTCGCGGCACTTGGCCTCGTAGGCACCGCGTTCTGCCCATTGTTAGCGCCGCTGATTGCCGTGCTTACTCTGGC
>Ga0187781_10001168_pt1 | contig 19786 bp, 16 predicted proteins | sample 0715_SJ02_MP02_2_FD_132447 | JGI IMG/M metagenome (GOLD analysis project Ga0187781, IMG submission 132447) | Tropical peat soil microbial communities from peatlands in Department of Meta, Colombia - 0715_SJ02_MP02_20_MG | ecosystem: Environmental > Terrestrial > Soil > Wetlands > Peat | place... | reverse complement strand
CTTAAAATTCCAATCGCCTGGTTGGAGCGAATTCGAGACCGGGGAAACAACGCTCGGCCTCCATCCGGCTTCGGCCACGAACCCCCCGGGAGCAGTCGAACTGGGCTTCAGGGTCCCGGATCTTCACGAGTTTCATCGCGAGATGAGTGAAAAAGGAGTGCAGTTCACCATGCCTCCCACGAAGCAGGATTTTGGGGGTGAACTCGCGCAGTTCGTCGATTCTGAAGGTGGGCGATGTAGTGTTAGCGGGCAATAGGATGCTCGAGTAGGGGCAATTGGGCGGCACAAACGGGTTTCACGCCGAGACGCAAAGGGCGCTAAGGCCACAAAGCAAAGTCAGAGTTTCATGCTTTCCCCTTTGCGAGCTTGGCGCACTTGGCGGCGTGGCGCGAAACCGGTCTGTTCGTTCAGTGACTAACTCACAGACTCGGGCGGCTGCGATTCCAGCGCACTATCACTTTCCAGGCATCTCGAGTTCGATCCAACTGGCAATGCCGTCGCGCCCAGCGTTGTTACGCGGCCAGACCTTAAGGCGATTGCGGCCGGGATGCAACTTCCAGGGAAAGACCGCGGCGACAGGGGCTTTCGCGCCGTCATCAATCTCAGCCAGAAATGCGTCGAAACCGGGGGTTTCAGTGTCCAGGTGGACCCGAAACTCGCCCGGCCTCGAAGTTGGCTCGAGAACGTAGTGGGCCTGGTCGAGTGTCCATTCGAAATTGCCGTAGCGCGTCACCAGATTGGGATGGATCAATTCGGCGGGTGCTTCCGCATCCGTCCAGACGTAGAATCCATTCCAGGTCCAAGGTCCCTTGCCATTGTTGAGCGGTAAGGGCCACTTCTGCTCGAGGAAATTGCTCCTGGGGATGAGCCTCAATTCCGCGAACGACATGTCAACGTCCAGCCCGCGCCACTTCAACACGGAGTCCACGATATGCACGATGCGCATGGGCTCTGCTTGCTGGCCATGCAACACCCGGAGTTGGCGCTGCCGCACATCGAACAAGGAAAGCGGTATATGGGTGGCTGGGTCCTCAGGATAATAGGCGGCCGTGCCATCGATCCAGATCCACTTGCGGAATTGGTTTGACCAGATCTCCATCGGCTCGTGACCAACGGTTGTCGGACGGCCCACTGTTCCACTATCGATGGAAATATCCCGGCCAACCAGTCCGAAACTCTCGCAGGCCTGCAAGAAGACCAAGTCGTATTGCTGGCAAAAGCCGCCGACCGGCTTGCCGTCGCGGTGTTTTTTCAGAATTTCCAGCGCGTCCCAGGGAGGATAGTATTCGTCCAGGTGCCACTGCTGCCATGGCCAGTTACGCGACGACCAGGCCGCCAACTTGGTGATGATGTCGAGCTCCGTTTGTGCGCCGCTGACGACGTCGTCGAGCCGGTAACGGGTCCGCAGTTCCTGCAGTTTAGGATGTGTGAAGGGCTCGTAACGGAATGGAATGGAGGTGCGCACGATCTCTTCATTGTGGGAATCCACAACCCTGACTACCTTCGTCCAGTCGTCCTCAGCCAACACAGGCGCGGTGGCCAAGGTAATCCCGCATAGCCTGGGTGTCACCAACGGGTTGGCGGCGGCGAGCGTCACCTCGAGTTGAACAAAGCGGCCGCGCGGGGCTTTCACACTGCCATCGCGGTCCAGGGACATCCAATCCGACCACGTTTTAGGGCCCGGCACATACGTCGTTCCGGAGCGCACTCGGACGCTCACGCCACTTTTGGCGTCCGGCCCGGTGGAAAGCGTAACTCGCAGCGGACCGGGCGCGGTAAGGGGTGGGGCCAGCGGATTTCCCTCCAGGTTGGCTACATCCGTCACTGGGAGCACGATGGAACCTCTCGACTGAAAGTGCTCCAAATAGAGACGGACGTAGTACTCGCCCGCAATATCGCCCGCCGGGCCCAGGCGGTCCACGCTCCACGACCTGCCCCCATCGCTACTGCGCGCACTTCTGTGCGACAATTCCGTGTAAGAATCGTCGGCGCGCGCAATCTTAACCACTCCGGCGCCCGAGATGACGATATCGTTCAACCCCGGCTTGAGCGCCGCCGGATCAATGTCGTAGGCCTGCCATTCCCAGCCCGTCTTTTGGGGCGCTTGGAGTTTCTGGGGGTGACCGTTCACCTCCACTCTCAGGTCGCCGCCCAGCCCCACCATCAGAACCGCCTTAGTTGCCCGCGGATCGGGGATCAGGAGCTGCTTCCGAATCGCAATGCCAGGAGAGAGCTTCTCTTGATTTGGCTTGTACGAGAAGCCGGAGGCCGGGCCGTCATCCTGAATCACTTCGCCGGACTTCAGTTGTAGCGATGAGCTATCTTGTGAAAGAGTGATGTTGCTGCTCACCGCGCGCTCGTACATCGTGCGAGCATTCAGACGCAGCGTCGCCGCGCGCGCCTGGCCAAATACAAAGGCCGAGAACACCGCTGCGCCGAGCAAGTTTCGCGCTGTCCGTAAACATAAACGCATAATTCTCCCGTTGGATGCGCATCCAGATCAACTGGCAGGATGGCGCGCTTGCACCCTGGAGCGCTCGGCGCGTGGAATGTCGTGGCGATCTCCATGCCCGGCGAGAGGTGCATGGGGAGGCGACAGGGCCGAAGAGGCTCACTTTGCACCTGAGGTGAGGTAATGTCAAGCAGCTTGTAGGGGCAACCCTTGTGGTTGCCCACGTGCAGCCGCGAGGGCCTACCCTACCCTGCTGCGGCCTTGCCCGCGAATCGCGGTACGAACTCTTCGGCCACGAAGGTTTCAATCGGGGTGGGCGTGGTGTTTTGCGCCGAACGCGGCTCAAGCGGCGCCATGTAACCGGAATTCAGCGCCTCTGACATTTCCAGAATAAGGTCCGCCAGGCTCGAAGACATGCCGGATTGGAGCAAGGCCGGCTTGATGAGCTGGGGTGGGAACTGCGAGTAAGTGAGATTTGGTTTGCCGATGGCCTTCCCGATTACGGAGGCTACTTCCTGGTAAGTCAGGTCGCGCTGCCCGAGAAGCTCACGCGCCTGCTTGCCGGAGAAGCTGAGCCGTAGCAGCTCTTCGGCGGCCCAGTCGCCAATGTCCCGCGCCGCAATCATGGCCACGGGCAGGTCAACGCGCAACGGTCCGCCCAAAAGACCAAAACTCTTGATCACCGAGATTTGAGCCAGGGTGTTCTGCATGAAGTAGCCGGCGCGAACGTAGAGAGCATTCAGTCCGGCAACGCTATTCAGTTTCTGTTCCAGGTTGTGCAGGCCGACAACAGGACCGGTCTTTTTCGGCTTGTCAGCTCCCACACTGCTGAGAACTACGGTATGGCCCACGCCGGCATTCGTGATTGCTGTCAGCAGGGCGTCACTCACGCGCTCCTGGTAAGCACTCACGTCCGTGGATGCAAGATAGGGGGGAATCATTGCATACACTGCTTTAGCGCCGGTGAATGCTTTGGTTAACGCGGCCGCATTGGTCACGTCAGCAACGAAGGCATCGGCGCCCTTTTGGACAAAACCCTTAAGGCGGCTAGCGTCGCGACCAATTACGCGGACTTTCTCCCCACGGCTCAGCAGTCTCGTGGCAATCACACTGCCTGTGTTTCCAGTCGCACCGGTAATCACATACATGTTCACACCTCCATAGGTCTTGGATGTGGGCCACCCGCCAATGGTTCCGACCACGGGATGGGGTATAGCGCAGACCTCCGCTTTTGAGGTCTGCGGCTTTCCCTTCAGGTTCTTGAAAAGATATCACCGCAGGGGCCACAGAGAAAAGCCGGATTCCCTCCGTGTTCTCTGTGTGCTCTGCGGTGCATTGAAAGAATGCCAAACTGGGGAAAAGCCGCAGACTCTCTGGAGAACGAGAGTCTGCGCTACCGCCTCTCGGCGTGCAAGCGGCACGCGGAGTGGTAAACTGGGGAAGGAGCCTCGATGCGCGAATTCCCTTCCCCGCAGGAAATCCTCAAACTCTTCCAGCAGGATCCACAGCGAACCTTTCGTTTGCGCGAACTGGTGCTCGAGCTGGGCCTGCGCTCGAGCCAGGCGCGCGAGTTGAAGAGTGTTCTGAAAGATCTCGCGCGCAGCAGGAAACTCGTTTACATGAAGAAAAACCACTACGCGTTGGTCCACAAGGGCCGCCACGCCGCGTCGGAGACCGTGCCGGCGGTCTATGACCGCCGTGGTGAGGGTCCGCTCATCGACGGCGGCGGTCATAGACCGCCGCTACAGAACACGAAATCGCGCAACCTAGTGAGTGGTCGCTTGATTGGCCATCGCGATGGCTACGGCTTCGTAGTGTCTGACGCCCCGCTGGCAGGCACCGACCTCGACATCTTCATTCCCCCGGATGGCATGGGTTCAGCTTTGCACGGCGACCGCGTCGAGGTGCACGTCCAGCGGGCCACGAAGGGGTTTAAGGGCGAAGGCCGGATGGAGGGGCGGGTCATTCAGGTCACCGAGCGCGCGCAGAAAACCGTGGTGGGCCAATTCCACTCGGGCCCGAGTTACAACTACGTGATGCCGTTTGACCAGCGAATTCCCTTCGAGATTGTCATTCCGCACGGCAAGGAATTTCCTGAGGTAGGGACGGTTCGCGAACCGCCCCTACACCGCCACCGCCAATTCGGCGGGGAATCAGAGGGCCGCTCTGCTGTAGCGGCGGTCTCTGACCGCCGAACCGCCCGCGATCTGGACGGCTTGATCGTGGACGTGGAAATCACCAACTACCCTCGACCTGCCGCCTTGCCGCGCGGGCGCGTAATCGAGATCCTCGGCCGCCGTGAGGAGTTCGGCGTGGATGTGGAGATCATGATCCGCAAGTTCCACCTCCCGCACCGTTTTCCTGCAGAGGTGTTGGCCGAAGCGAGCGCTGCGCCACAATACATCCCCGAGCGCGACCGCGAATTCCGGCGCGACTTGCGCGGCCTACCCATCGTCACCATTGACGGCGAGACGGCGAAGGATTTTGACGACGCGGTCTACGTGGAACGGCTGGCTTGGGGCAATTTCCTGCTTCACGTTCACATCGCGGACGTGGCCCATTACGTCCGGCCCGGTTCGGCGCTTGACCGTGAAGCGCGCCTGCGGGGCACCAGCGTCTATTTTCCCGACCGCGCTGTGCCCATGCTGCCTTTGGAGCTATCGAACGGCATCTGCAGCCTGAACCCCCACGTGGACCGGCTGGTGATGTCCGCGCTGCTGGAATTCGATCCCGAAGGACGCCTGGTGGAATACGAACTTCTGCCCGGAATCATCCGCAGCGCCGAGCGCATGACCTACACCGCCGTGCGCGACATCTTAGCCGGCGAGCCCGCCACCTGCCAGCGCTATGCCGCCCTGATCCCGAACTTCAAGCTGATGGAGGAACTGGCGCACCTCCTCGCCCGCCGCCGCGAGGATCGCGGCTCGATTGACTTCGACCTCCCCGAACCCGAAATCGAGTTTGACGAGCATGGCCGCATGACCGGCATTACGCGCTCGGAGCGCAACTTCGCTCACCGCATTATCGAGGAGTTCATGCTGGCGGCGAACGAGGCCGTGGCGTCCTATCTCGAGGGCCAAGGCATTCCCTCGCTTTACCGCATCCACGAAAAGCCCGACGCGAAGAAGGTGCTCGAGTTCGAGGAGATCGCCGCCACGTTTGGCTATTCGCTGGGCATCGAGCTGCCCCCCGCACGGCGTACCCGAATGCGCCTCCGCGACGACCGCGACCGCTACCCGCGCTTTCACGAAACAATTGAGGGCGAGCTCAAGATCAGCCCTTACAATTACCAGCGACTCACTAAGCGCCTCGAGGGCAAGCCTGAGGAACGAATTCTTTCCTACCTGATGTTGCGCTCGCTCAAGCAGGCGCGCTACTCGGAGGAAAACACCGGCCACTTTGCCCTGGCCGCTCCAACCTACACCCATTTTACTTCGCCCATCCGCCGGTACCCGGATTTGATCGTACACCGTATTTTGAAGGCGGCGCTAGCGCAAGAGGGAGGCAGCGTTCGTATCACGCTTCGAGGCGAAAAACTCCGTTCTCCCGAAAATCACTCCAGCCGTGTCATTCCCGCGAATGCGGGAATCCACAGTTCGGGGACGTGGACCCCCGCCTACGCGGGGGTGACGCCACAAATATCAGCACAGAGGCTCGAATTGCGAACCGGCGGGTCTCTGCCCGGCGCAGCGTTCGTTCATCCGCAGGAGCTGCATGCCCTGGGGCTTGAGACTTCCGAATCGGAGCGCCGCGCTGCCGATGCCGAGCGCGAACTGATCGAATGGAAGAAAGTCTCCTTCATGGCGCAACACATCGGCGATGAGTTCGAGGCGCTCATCATCAGCCTGATCAAGCAAGGGTTTTTCGTGGAATTGGCGGACCTGTTCGTCGAGGGCTTTGTCCCGCTCTCCAATCTCGAAGATGACTATTACGTCTATCGCGAGCGCCTGCGCGCCATCATCGGACAGCACTCGAAGCGCGCCTTTCGCCTGGGTGAACGAATCCGTGTCTGCCTGGTGCGCATCGACCGGTCGGAGAATAAGCTGGAGTTTTCGGTGGCGGAGTGATGGCCCAGCCCTTGCGCCGCCCGCTGTCATTCCGAGCGCAGCGAGGAATCTCGCTCTGCCCGAGGGCGGGTCGGCCCAAGGCAAGATGGGAGGGTGGATGAAAGAACCAGAGCGAGATTCCTCGCTGCGCTCGGAATGACAGGTCTGAGGTGGGAAAACGGAAGTCCGTCAGTTGACGGGACGCACTCCATACAAGTTTTCTCCCCAAATCGCCGTCCAGCAGGTATCATTCCTGTTTGGACTCTCACTCTCGAAAAGGGTTTTGCCGACACCGTGAACATCGACGAACAACTTGCTTACCTCACCAAGGGCGCGGAGGAGACAATCCGCGTGGAAGAACTTAGGGCCAAGCTCGAGCGCTCCGCCCGGACGGGAAAACCTTTGCGTGTCAAAGTAGGTTTTGACCCTACCGCTCCGGACATCCATCTCGGGCATACGGTGGTGATTCGCAAGATGAAACACTTCCAGGATCTCGGCCACACGGTCATCTTTCTCATTGGCGACTTCACCGGCCTGATTGGCGACCCTTCCGGTCAGAACGTGACGCGTCCGCCCATGACGCCCGAGCAAGTGGCGGCCAACGCCGAGACGTACAAGAAGCAGGTCTTCAAAATCCTCCACCCAGAGAAAACTGTCGTGGATTTCAATAGCCGCTGGCTGGGCGCTCTGACTGGACGAGACTGGATTACGCTTTGTTCCAAGTACACCGTGGCGCGCATGCTGGAGCGGGATGAGTTCTCAAAACGCTTCAAAGAACAGCGCCCCATCGCCATCCACGAGCTTCTCTATCCGCTCGCCCAAGCCTATGACTCCGTGGCGCTCGAAATAGATGTGGAGTTGGGCGGGACCGACCAGAAATTCAATCTGCTGGTGGGGCGCACGATCCAGCAGGAGTACGGGCAGGAATCGCAAGTCATCATGACCATGCCTCTGCTGGAGGGACTCGACGGCGTCCAGAAAATGTCGAAGTCACTGGGCAATTACGTGGGCATCAACGAGCCGCCCGCCGAGATGTTTGGCAAGTTGATGTCCATTTCCGATGACTTGATGTGGCGGTACTACGAGCTACTGACCGACCTGCCCCTGCAGGAGATTCAGGCGCGAAAGACCGCGGTCCGGAGTGGCTCGCTTCACCCGATCGACGCGAAGAAAGCGCTGGCCCGGCTAATAGTATCAGGCTTCCATGGGCAGGAAGCTGCGGACAAGGCCGAGCATCGCTTCGAAGTTGAAGTCCAAAAGAAATCCGTCTCCGAATTCGTTGACAGCTATAAGCCCTATACCCTTCGCCAGCCAATTGAACTTTTCCGGTTCCTCGTAGATCAGTATGTCTTCGGTTCTAACTCGGAGGCTCAACGTAAAATAAAAGAGGGCGCCATTTACGTGGACGTCGGGTACCCGGGAGCAGTCACGTGGGTTCGCCTTAGCAACCCCACTGCAAGGATCAGGCTTGAGGTCGGAGAGGGCGGCGCATCCGTGCTCTGGATAGGAGATGTGCGCCTCCCCGCACAAGTGGCCACGTTCAAGGCAGGGAGAAGGGTCTTCCAGGTCCCATTTGCGCCATGATCACCGACTTCTGTTTTTAGGAGACCGCGCTCAGACAGTGATCTTCCGAACGTTGTCCTCCGAACGTCGTTTTCGAGTACGAACATGCTAAACTAAACTTCGGGAGTCCTCCGATGCGGCAAATCAAAATCATTGTCGAGAAGCACCCGGACGGTTATGTGGCCTACCCACTTGGCGTCCAGGGCGTGGTCGTGGGGGAAGGTGATACCTACGAAGCCGCGGTTGCCGACGTCAAATCGGCCATCAAATTCCACATCGAGAGTTTTGGCGCTGAGGTTCTGGAGGTCCAACCTCCCGTGCTCGAAGCTTTTATTGCCGAAGCTGCTGTCGAGATCTAATGGCCAAATTCCCGGTCGATGCGCCAAAACAGAAAGTCATCAGGGCGCTCGAGGCCCTTGGCTTCAGGGTTGTCCGCGAGCGGGAACACATTGCAATGCTTCGTACGAACCCCGACGGCAGTCGCACCCCCTTGACCATGCCGAACCACCCAAGACTGAGAGCTTCGACGCTCAGAACAATCTGCACCCAGGCGGGTATTCCAAGAGATCAGTTCTTGGATACCTACGAAAACTCGTAGTTAAGGCGAACAGCAAGAATCGGGTTTCGGGTCCGACCTCTAATGTGCCAAAATCCCTCTAGTTGAATCCAATAGGGAGGTTCCAGGGGGGGAGCCTAGCGAGGGTAGCCCTTCGGGTAAAATTCCCGGCATCAGGATGAAAACAATGGTCGACATTCAAGAGGCCTTCCTGTACGGACAATTGCTGGAGCGCCGGCAAAGGCTGGAGACGGCCCTCGCCAGTTCCGGGCGGAACGAAAACCTGCGGCAACTTCTCAGTGAGGTGGATTCGGCGCTGGAACGCATGGAGTCAGGAACCTTTGGTATCTGCGAGACATGCCACGATACCATAGAGAAAGACCGATTAATCTCCGACCCCCTGGTTCGATATTGTCTAGATCACCTCACCGCGAGTCAGCGCCGGGCATTGGAAGAAGACTTACAGCTTGCTTCACAACTCCAGAGAGGATTGCTTCCCCATCAGCATCTGGTCTTTGCCGGCTGGGAGGTCTCTTATCACTATCAGCCTTTGGGACTTGTGAGCGGGGATTACTGTGATGTGGTGACGCACCAAAATGAGTCCGAGGACGTTTATTATGCGCTGGGCGATGTTTCTGGAAAAGGCGTTGCCGCCTGCATGTTGATGAGTCAACTGCATGCCATTTTCCGCACCCTTGTTGTCTCCGGTTTGACTCTGCAAGCCCTGGTCGAACGGGCAAGCCGTGTCTTTTGCCAGAGCACGCTATCAAGTTTGTTTGCCACGCTGGTCCTGGTTCGGGCTGGACAGTCGGGTGCAATTGAGGTGTGCAACGCCGGCCATTGTCCTGCCCTGCTATTGCAAGGCGGAAAGGTAGTGGAGCTTGGGGCCACAGGTGTGCCCCTGGGCTTGTTTTGTGAGGGAGTATATCCGACCCAGAACAAGCAAATGGCTTGCGGCGATACGCTCCTTCTCTACACGGATGGGGTTTCCGAGGCGCGCTCAGCCAATGAAGCAGAGTACGGCGCAGACCGGCTCAAGAAATTGGTAGCCTCAAGCCCTGGGCTATCCGCACCCGCCCTGGTAGCTGCCTGTATCGATGATTTAGAGGGATTCCGGGCAGGAGTCCCGGTCCTAGATGACCTGACCATCATGGCGATACGCCGCGTCGCGTAGCGGGGGTGGCGCAGAGTTTGTCGCTCGGCGCGGTAGTACCTGAGTTTGAATTTTGAGCCCCGGTGGGAACCGGGGTCTCTTCGCTTTCCGCCTTTCATTTTGCTTCTGTCACGCCCGAACAATCAAGCGTAAAATCCCAGGTCAGCGTAGTCTCAAGGAGGAGGTACAACCATGCATGACTGGTTAAGCTGGATAATAAATGGACTTCCGATGTTAATTTTTCTGGGGTTATGGCTTTTTTTCATGCGCAAGATGAAGACAGCGGACTACGGAAAACTCCAGTCGAAGCAAATCGAATTGCTTGAGGCACAGGTGGCAACTCTCCGCCAAACAAACGAGCTCCTAAAGGGGTTGGCACATGACAAATGAGCTTGCCGACCAAGACAAGCGCCACCAATTTTTCAAACTGAGAGACTACCCTCGGCGAGCGGCGCTTGACTTAGCCGCTCCCTCTGTGCAACCTTTCTTTATCCGTGCGTTTCATCATCCTTCTCAATCCTAATGCGGGCCGAGGCAGGGCACGCATCGTCTTGCGCGAGGCGCTCGAGGGCCTGCGGCGCGCGGGCATCGAGATTGACGTGCAAGAGAGCCGCGACGCGCAACACCTGCTGGCACTAGCGCGCCAGGCTGCGGCGGAAACACCCGACGCCATCGTCTCCCTCGGTGGTGACGGCACTCACCACTATGTTCTAAACGGAATGGTGGGCAGTGAAGTCCCTTTGGGGATCATTTCTTGTGGGAGCGGGAACGATTTCGCAAAGGGTCTGGGGATTCCAACCCAGGCGCGGAAAGCGGCGAAAGTCCTCTGCACCGGCATTATTCGCCGGGTCGACCTGGCGCGGGTGGGGAACTCGGTTTATGGCTGTATTGCCGGAGCCGGCTTTGATTCGGTGGTAACCCGATATGCCAACGAGCGGGTGCGCCGCCTGCGCGGCTCCTGGGCGTATGCTTGGTCAATTCTCCGCTGTCTCGAAACGTATCGTCCCGAACCACTCGAGGTAGTCTCAGAGGCGCAGAATTTTTCAGGAGAGGCCATCTTCGCCGTGGTGGGCAACAACGTCTCCTACGGTGGGGGAATTCATCTTACCCCACGAGCCAAACTTGATGATGGGTTGTTGGATGTGTGCATCGTCCCGTATTTGGGGAAATGGGAACTCCTGCGGTGGATCCCGCGGGCTTATCGCGGCGAGCACCTGAAACACCCTCGCATCATTTACTTTCAAACCCCTAAAGTCTCCTTAAGCACCACTTCTCACTTGGAGCTTTTCGGGGACGGAGAATTCATGCGGGAACTCCCCGCGACAATCGAAATCGTTCCACGAGTGCTACCCGTAATTGTTCCGGCGAGTTGTTAAGAACCTGGCGGAGGGATGGTCAGGTTGATAACCAGCTTCCAGCGGGTATCGAAGGAACTAACCTGTCTGGCTTCCGAAGCCACCCCTTTGAACTTTGCCTGGATCTCGTAATCGTGGTGGGGATCGAGATCGGTGAACTGGTATTGCCCATTGGCCTCCGCGTAGATGGCCAGAACTTTCCCCGTCTGGAGGTCCTTGAGCGTCACTTCAGCGCCGCCAATTCCGTTTTCGGCCTTGTCGAATACCATCCCACTCACCGTCTTAGTGGTGGGGCCCTTCTGCTTCTTCGCCGCCAAACCAGAGGGGTGGAGCAGCCAGACCACGGTGAGCACGCCACATAGGACACGACGACAAAACCGCTGCGTCGACAGGCGGGTCGCCCGAACCAGCAAGTACGAGAGGACAACAACCAAAGGGGTCCGAGCGCGCAAATTACCAAGCCTCCTCTTCTTCTTCCTCGTTCGATAGCACTTCCAATTCCACGGGTTCCGTGTTTACGACCTGCAGCTCGACTCCGCACTCGGGACAGTCCACCGTCTGCCCTTCCTCCACTTCGTCTTCGATGTCAATTGCAGTTCGGCATTCGGGACAAAAGGCCATGGCTCACCCCCCGCCAACGTAACTTAAGAGCACGAAAAAAGTCTAGATCATTTCCCAAAACAATGTCCAGCAGTTCGAGAATCGAATATGAGCCCCATAAACATATCTTTCCAAACGCAGCGACGAATCCCGCCCTGATCCCTTCGTCCGCGATCCGTCCTGAGGCCGAGCGAGATTCCTCACGGCGCTCGGAATGACAGCCTTACGTGGCGCGGTTTTTTCTCGCGGGCAGGAATGGCCGTCCGAAAGTCCGCACAATTGGCTCTTCCCATTGTTGGGAGCGCGTATTACGCTAACAGACGCGAGGTGCCTAATGAAAAACAATTATGGATTTGCAACGTTGGCAGTGCACGCCGGGCAATCGCCGTGCCCCGTGACCGGGGCCGTGGATACGCCCATTTATCAAGCCACGACCTTTGCAGCAGCCGATTCTGATGAGATGGCCGCTGTGTATGCTGGAGAGAAGCCGGGTTATATGTACACGCGTTATGGCAATCCCACCCTTCGCGCGCTGGAAGAAAAAATGGCAGCGCTGGAGTGTGGCGAAGCCGCCCAGGTTTTCGCCTCGGGTATGGCCGCCGTCTCTTCAGCCATCCTGGGGTATATCCAGGCAGGCGACCACGTCGTGGCAGCGCGCTCGCTTTACGGGGCTGCGTATGACTTCCTCAATAGGGTACTCCCCAGCCTGGGCGCCTCCGCCACTTTCGTTCAGTCCACGCGCGTGGAGGAGTTCGAAAAGGCGATTCGTCCCAACACCAAATTGATTTACTTCGAAACGCCCAGCAATCCCATTCTGGAAATCCTCGATATTGCCGCCCTCGCCAAACTCGCCCGCGCGCATGGCATTCCTTCCATGATCGACAATACCTTTGCTACTCCGGTCCTCCAGCAACCTCTGAAGATGGGCGTTACCGTGGTCGTCCACGCCGCCACCAAATACCTGTGCGGTCACGGCGACGCCATGGCTGGGGCCGCGATCGGCCCCAAAGACTACATTCGCCGTCTCAATCAGGAGGTCGTTCGCGACTTCGGCGGTTGCCTCAGTCCGTTCAATGCCTGGCTGATTCTGCGCGGCACCCACACACTCCACCTGCGCGTCCCTGCACAAAGCTCGAATGCCCAGAAGATTGCAGAGTTTCTCGCAAACCATCCACAGGTAGAGCGCGTGAACTACCCAGGCTTGCCAACCCACCCCGGTCATGAAGTGGCCAAGAAGCAGATGAAATCATTCGGCGCCATGCTCAGTTTTGAAGTGAAAGGAGGATATGAAGGCGGAAAAAAGGTAATGGACGGAGTGAAGATTCTCACCCGCACAGCGAGCCTGGGTGACACCCGTTCGTTAATCGTTCACTCCGCTTCCACCAGCCATCGCGCCGTTCCTCGCGAGCAGCGCTTGGCCATCGGCATTACCGATGGCTTGGTGCGGCTCTCGGCGGGCGTAGAAACAGTGGAGGATCTGATCCAAGACCTCGATCAGGCCCTGGCGTCTTCGACTTGCTAGTGTGCTGCGGCGCTTGGACCTACGATCGGAAACGCGAGCAAGCTCGCTCGGGGAAAGCGGCAGCAAGCTGCCGCACTCCAAAGCGTCTGTGCGACCGCGCTAAAAAGGCCGCTCGGGTGTACAATACCAATGCGGAGGCCTTGTATGCAGCGGCTTATCGTTATCGCCTTGGCTTTTTACTCGTTATGCAGGTCATGATTTGCGGCCTTTTCCTGGTGGTTCCGCTCCTCGCCCAGCGCTTTCCTGATTTGGCCAATGTAGGATCCCTGGAGAATCCATTCCTTGAACATCGTCCCACTACGGAATCATACTCTCCGTCACTGCCGTCGCGAATTCCTCGGTCGTGCAACCGCCGCCCAAGTCGGGAGTGCGGATGCGGCGCTCGCCTGTCACTTTCTTAAGAGCCTCGAGAATGTGTACGCCCGCTTCCCGTTCTCCCAGATGCTCCATCATCAACGCTGCCGTCCAAATGGCGGCAATGGGGTTGGCGATGCCGCGGCCCGCGATGTCCGGGGCGCTGCCATGTACGGGCTCGAACATGGCAGGACCGATCCGCTGAGCCGGGTTCAAGTTGGCGCTCGCCGCCAGGCCGAGGCTCCCTTGAAGAGCGCCGCCGAGATCGGTAAGGATATCCGCAAACAAGTTTGAGCCCACCACGACGTCCAAACTCTCAGGGTGAGTAATCATACGAGCGGCAAGCGCGTCGACGTGGTAGTTTGAGACATGAACGTCGGGATATTCCCTGGCGACCTCGCCGAGCACCTCATCCCACAAAACCATTGTATAGGCCATGGCGTTAGACTTGGTGGCGCTTGCCAGGCGCTTGCGAGGGCGATTGCGCGCCTGCTCGAAAGCATATCGAATCACGCGCTCTACGCCCTTCCGTGTGAATATGGATTGCTGCACAGCAATTTCATCAGGTGTTCCGCACTTGAAACGGCCACCCAGCCCACAATATTCTCCCTCCGTGTTTTCACGTATGAAGAGCATACGTATGTCCTCAGCCCTCTTCTCACGCAGCGGGGGCGTCAGGCCGGGGAGGATTTCAATGGGCGCAAATTGACATATAAGTCAAACCCGAAGCGAATGCGCAGCAAGAGTTGGCGGAGCGATATGTGATCCGGAACCGTGGGATGTCCAATGGCGCCGAGAAGAATAGCGTCGAAGGGGCGAAGCCGTTCGAGCCCGTCCTCCGGCATCATGCGGCCGGTGCGTAGATAGTACTCGCATCCCCACTCGAATTCCACGAAGGACAGGCTGAAACGCTCGTCCGATGCTCTCGCCGCCGTTTGCAAGACCTTCACGGCGGCGGGGATCACTTCCTTGCCGATCCCGTCGCCGGGAGTCAGGGCGATATGGTAATGCTTGTTGGGCATGGAGAACTCCTCCATCGGGCCATTCAGTCATTGAGTCATTGGGCCATTGGGTCATTGTCTCACTGGGCGTCAATGGCTCAATGACTCAATGGCCCGATGACTCAATTCCTAGCTCAAATAGTGTACAATCTAACGCTTCTGATAAGTTACATCATTCATCGGTAATGGTGCGGGGGACGGCTTGCCATTCCTTGCACGTTGGAGACGTAAAGAGCAATGAGGTCAAGGCGATTCAGAGCGATTATCACGGACAGCCATTTCTGGGTGCCAGCGATCGTCCTGATTCTTGGTGTGCTGCTTCTCGTTTACCTTCACTGAGAGGAGGCCGACCTGTCAAGAAGAGCCGAAACTCCAGTCCCCGCCGGCGCTCGCTCGTTGCATGGAGTGGGGGTGATTTGCGGCCTTGCTGCCGGCGCGTGGCTTGGGGGGGCCGAAGCTCCGACGAAACTGGTGACTGTGGGGTTATCGCCCTACGTGATTTCGCTCGCGATGGTCGCGGGTGTGTTCGTCGCCCGTTGGACACTTCCGACCCTTCTAAAGGGTACAGGCTACGTTTTTCATGACCTTCGGGCGAGGGCTCACTTGGTGATTTGGGCGATCCTTGCGGGCGCACTGTGGGCGGTGGCAAATACCCTTACGGTTTTCGCCATCCGTGACGTGGGGCTGTCGGTGGCCTTCCCGTTATGGAACATCAACAGCCTGGTGGGCTTATTCTGGGCATGGCTTTTGTTCAACGAGTTGCGCGGCGCAGGCGCTCGCCAAGCGACGAAGGTCCTGGGCGGCGCATTAGCCATCGTAGTGGGAGCCTGTCTGCTGGCGTATGCCAGCGGGCAACATGGTTTGGGGACGCCGCATCGCACGGGCGCCGGCATTCTGGCGGCGGTGGGCGCGGGGTTGCTCTGGGGAACGATGTACATTCCCTATCGCAAAGCCTACATCAGCGGCATGAACCCGCTTTCTTTCGTGACGGTTTTTACTGTCGGCGAACTTATCACCATGTCGGCTCTGGCATTGGTTTTTCGTGGAGGCCTTGCGCCTCTCCTCGCGGAACTTGCCCGAGCGCGAGCCGCGCTTTTTTGGCTCTTCCTGGGGGGATTCTGTTGGGTACTGGGAGACCTGTTTCAACAATATGCGGCAAAATATATCGGCATTGGGCGTGGTATCCCATTGTCGAACACCAACCAGCTCTGGGGCTTGGCGTGGGGCGCACTGGTTTTCGGCGAACTCAGCGGAAAAGGCGGGGCCACCCAAGGACTGATCGTTGCCGGTTCGGTCACGATGGTTGCAGGGGCCGTGGCGATCAGCATGGCTGAGGCGCCGACCACCGAACAGGAATCGTGGCGGGCAAGTCAGCGGCGTGAATCGGAACGCTACCAACTCGATCCCGAACCACCGGCGGCCTCGGCGCCAGGAGAGGGCCCACTAGCAAAGCACGGGGCAGGCCGCCGTTGGTGGGACCTCCCGATCGTGATAGTGGCGGCGGGGGTCTTCCTCTTGCTGGCGCGAGGAGCGCGACGCCCCCCTATGGCGATAAACCTTTCCTGGATGGCGCTGCTCGCCCTCGCCATGCTGGGGTTCCTCGTCGCCTGCGGTATGGTACTTTGGGAACGTACCAGATTTTCGTAGAGCTTAGCACCAGAAACTAAGTCGCGTAAAGCTGTCATTCCGAGTGCAGCGAGGAATCTCGCTCTGCTTCGAAAACAGGAAACAAGGCGAGATTCCTCGCTTCGCTCGGAATGACAACATTGTTTCACAGTTGCCGGGTGCCGCTGGCGGCATGCGCGGCTACCATGAATACGAAGCGTGGGCGTCTCGCCTGCTGTCGCGCAGGCATCCTTCCCGCGCCAGAGGGGCAGGGGGACGCTCCCGCAACTGCGGGCGGGACGCCCGCGTTACGACAGGAATGAGTGGTAATAAGGAGGGAGAATGAACAAGCTATGCTGGATTTTGGCTACTGTGCTGCCGGCCACGTTCTGCGCGTCAGCTACCGCCCAATCCGTTGCTCCGAAAATCATCGACTGCCACATTCACTATAACGGAGACCCGGAATTCATTCACAAGCTGCTCACCAAGCTAGATTCGGTTGATGGGCTCGCATTTCTTTTGGTTCCTCCCGCGGATCTCGCCACCGCGAAGCCCATTATCGACAGTGCTCCCAATCGGCTGATTGGATTCGGCAGTCTCGACCTTGACGATCCCCGCGCCTTGGAACTCGTGGACCAGTTCCACGCCGCAGGGTTTCGTGGCTTGGGCGAACTGGAGGCCCCTCTTAAGCAGTTCTACGATTCCAGCTACTGGCCCATTTACGAGCGCGCCGAAAAATACGGCATGATCATCCTCTTCCACACCGGAATTGTAATGCGCGATAATCCCAAAATCCCCGTTGACGTGAGCATCGAGAGGATGCAGGTGACCACTCTGGACGGCGTGGCGCGGCACTTCCCCGGAATTACCCTCATTGCCGCACACATGGGCAATCCTGACTATGCCTGGGCGGGAGAGTTAGCCCGATGGCATCCCAACCTCTACCTTGACGCTTCGGGCTCGACGCTGATCAAGTTGCAGAACAACTATGCTTTCTTCAATTCCATTTTCTGGTGGTCTGGAGTGGAAAGCCCTCACACTCCCAAGTCCTCAACCAACGCCTTCGAAAAACTGGTTTTCGGTTCCGATGTGTTCGGCGGCGATTTGGAAGAGTTTGACCGGGCGCTGGCGCGCTACCACAAGATGCTCGATACCTGTGCGGTTCCACAAAAGGCGCAGGACAACATCTTCGCGGGAACAATGTGGCGTATTCTGCACCCGACGCCATAGCGCAGCCCTGCGTCTTATGCAAGTTTGCGGCTCTTAGGGGTCTCGAACCCCCTCACCCGCCTGCGGGCCGTAGCCGGCTGCACACTCTGAGCGCCCATAGCCCCTCTGCGGGCGAAGGGCCGGCCACTGTGACGAGCCGCGGGCGACCACGAGGGTCGCCCCTACAACGCGCTCGTCATTGCTCTTAGAAAATTTCGAATCGCTCCTGATCCACCAGCGGATCGCTCTTGATGATGACGTCCTTGTGCGTGAGTGATTCGAGCTCCGAAAGTAAGACTCCTTCGCGTGACTTGAGAACCTTGGCCACTTCGGGGTTCACACGCAGGGTCAATACGTTGCCTTCGATCTGGCCGGCCATCTTTCGCCCTTCCCCCAAAATCTCATAACAGACCGTTGTGGGGGACTTCACCCACCCTGAGCCGGAGCAGTAGCTGCAGCGCTCGCACAGTGTCCTTTCCAGGGATTGCTTGACTCGCTTCCGGGTGATGGCCACCAGACCAAAATCGTGGAAGGCGATGACCTTGGTGGGCGCCCTGTCCTTGCGCAAGGCCTCCTCCAGCGTCTGGGTCACCTTGGCCCGGTTCTTGCGCTCGTCCATGTCGATGAAGTCGATGACGATGATGCCGCCCAGATCCCGCAGCCGAATCTGGCGGACAATTTCGTTGACAGCGTCGAAGTTGGTTTTCAGGATGGTGTCTTCCAGGCGGTTGGTCTTGCCCACGTATTTGCCCGTGTTAACGTCAATCGCCACCAAGGCCTCGGTCTGGTTGATAACGATATAGCCTCCCGACTTGAGCCACACTTTGGGCTTGAGCGCCTTTTCGATTTCCGACTGGATGCCAAACTCCTCGAACATGGGCGTCTCACGGGTGTAGAGTTTGACCTTGCCGATCAAGGAGGGCTGGCTGCGATTTACAAAGTCCAACACCCGCTCGTATTGAATTTCATTGTCCACGCGCACGCTTTTGAAATCCGGCGTAAGCGTATCGCGGAGCACCCGCTGAACCAGATCGAGGTCGCGATGGATCAGCGCGGGAGCTTTTGCGCGCTCCGTTTTGCTCCGTATTTCACTCCAGAGCGCGGAGAGGAATTTCAGGTCCGCTTTCAACTCTTCCTGGTCGCGGCCCTGGCCAGCGGTGCGCACGATGAACCCGCCGGTCAGCGAGCCCTTGTGTTCGAGGATGATGTTCCTCAAACGCAGGCGCTCCTCTTCCGATGAAATCTTCCGCGACACGCCAATGTGCTCGACGGTGGGCATGTACACCAGGTAGCGGCCGGGTAGCGCGATGTGAGAAGTAATGCGCGCGCCCTTGGTACCCAGCGGCTCCTTGGAGATTTGCACAAGGATTTCCTGCCCCTCTTTGAGCAGTTTCGAGATTTGGACCGGCTGATTGTTGCCGGGCCGTGACTCCCACCGCGGTTCGCCGCGGCCCTGATAACTCGCTCCTCGCCGCCCTCTCCGGCCACGCCGGGGCGCGAACCGCGGCCGTTGGTGAGGCTCTCGCAATGTGTACGTTCCCTCATTAGGCGCGCCAGGGATCCCGGAAGTTCCCGCCTGACTGGACGGCTCCCGGGGGGCTTGCATTTCCTGGTCGGGCGCATGCGGGAGAGGTTCAGCAGCAGTCTCTGCAGGTGGAGGTGCTTGCGGCGCACTTTCGGCGAAGATTTCTTGCACGGGTTCTACCGCGGTAGTGGCCTCCAGAGCATCAGAGGGTTCAGTGGGTTCTACCGCCACCCGCTCAGCCGACAGACTGCCGGTCTCCTCTACTGCCTCAACCCCAGATTCGACAGGCCGGGTCTCCGAGTCTACAGAGGGCACGGGAGGCATCGGCGGCGCGCTCTCCTCGACAGGGGTAACTGCCGGTCCCGCTGTTAGAGGGACCGGCGCTACGGTTGGTTCGGGGGAAGACCCGATGCCCAATTCGTCAGTTGGGCTGGGAAAAACCTCCGATGACTGCAAGCTTTCAGATTCTGTGGGAGCAGTCTCTACGACATCCCTGCCTCCAGCTTGTTCAAGTGCTTCACCCTCCACCGTTTCCTGCTCGGCTGGGATGCCCTCCTGAAATCCAGACTCTTGTGACTCGGGGACCGCATGGCTATATTTCGCCAGGGATTCTCCGGGCAAGATCTCGAACACGGAAGGCGCAGAACTCTCCTGCCGCGGAACGAACTTGTGCTCGCCCTGGCGGTGCTCGCCAAACTTTCGCCCCCGATGCCGCCAGCGGCGACCGCGCGGCTCGAAGTGACTCTGCTCATGCTCCTCCCTCGTGGGTCCAGTTGAAACAGGAGCGGCCGGGGTTACTCCCGTTGTGAGGGCAACTGGTGTCTCAGGGGAGGGTGCGTCGACAG
>Ga0187781_10001167_pt1 | contig 19799 bp, 17 predicted proteins | sample 0715_SJ02_MP02_2_FD_132447 | JGI IMG/M metagenome (GOLD analysis project Ga0187781, IMG submission 132447) | Tropical peat soil microbial communities from peatlands in Department of Meta, Colombia - 0715_SJ02_MP02_20_MG | ecosystem: Environmental > Terrestrial > Soil > Wetlands > Peat | place... | reverse complement strand
GAGGCTCGAGAATTCGTTCTTTATTACCAGGGTGTCGTCGAGCCGCAGCTTTCCCTGGTGGGCCTGGTGGTAGAGCTCGATCAGGACCGGCACCTTCATGGTGCTGGCGGCGTGAAACGGCTCATCGGGCTTTAGGTACCAGCTCGAGCGGCCATCGAGCCGCTGGTAGGCCACCGCGACGTCCGCGCCGCTCTTCGCGATGGTGGACTCGATCGAAGCAAAGGCAGCCGCCAGCCTCGGGTCCTGCGATACCGGCTCCGCGACACACGAGCCCCCCAGCAGGAGAAGAGACCCGCACGCTGAAAGACTGAAGCGCGCAACGCTCACGAGATCCCCCTGCCCCGCTCATAAGTAGCGACGGCATCTGGCGTTATGTGCACTCTACCCGACCGCCCGTAGCCCGCCCGGAACCGTCCGTCGGACCGCCCGGGCGGATGTGACGCAATACCGCTTCCGCAAGCTCTTTTCTCCATTAAATTGCCGCCGCATGAAGAGGGGGCAAACAGGTTTCACGCTAACCGAGGTGCTGGTGGTGGTGACGATCGTCGCCATCCTGCTCGGCGTCGGCGTGCCCTCTTACAAGTACATCACCAACTCGTACCGGCTCTCCGCGGAGATGAACTCGCTGGTGGGCGATCTGATGTACGCGCGCGCCGAAGCGATCAAAGAAGGGCAGCCCGTCGCGGTCTGCGTCTCTTCCGACGGCCTGACCTGCTCCGGCGCCTTCAGCTGGCAGAACGGCTGGATCGTATTCCCCGACCCGAACGGCGCCGGAGCGGCCGACTCGCCCCCCGCCTCGATTCTGCACGTGCAGGCAACCTTCACGAGCACCGACACCTTCGCCGCACCGGCCGGCGCCAATCCCGTCAGCTCATTCGTCTTCAACCGCGAGGGATTCGCGCAGGCCAGTAACGGCGTCGGCTTCGGAGCCACGCAGCTCGACCTGCAGGACCAGACTCAGAACAATGCCTGGACGCGCTGTATGTCGATTTCCGCCCAGGGAAATATCCAGGTCGAGCCCGCGACGGCTCCGATCCTCACCTTCGTGGGAGTTTGCCCGTGAGGTGGCCAGCGCCTGTACGCTCTCCCGGGGCCCGCGCGAACGTGCGCGGCTTCAGCCTCGTCGAGATCATGGTGGCGGTGGTGGTGATCTGCGTGGGTCTCCTCGGCATCGCCAAGATGCAGGCGCTCGCGGTGTCGAGCACGAACATGGCGCGGCTGCGCGCCATCGCGGCCTTCGAAGCGGCCAGTCTCGCCTCGGCCATCCACTCCAACCGGGCGTATTGGGCGAGCGCCGCGGCGGTGGCGGACTCGCCTATCCAGATCAGTATCCCGAGCGGCACCGTCACAGCCGCAGGGATCACGATCACACCCGCGGGCTTCGCCCCCGGCGCCGCCGCCGACGGACTCTGCATCGCCACCAGCGCGGGCGTGGTGCCTGCCTGCCCCGCCCCGGCAACGCTGGCGGGCTGGGACGTCCAGCGTTGGGCCGACCATATGATCCTCACGGCCGGCGCCAGCGCCGACCTGCTTCCGAACCTCACGGCCACGATCACCTGCCAGGGCCTCGTGCAGCCGCCGAGCTGCATCATCCAGATGTGGTGGACGGAGCAGACCGGCACGATCAACTCGTCGGAGCAGTCGCAGGCAATTGTCGACCCCACGATTGCGGCGGCGAGCGCGCAGAACCCCTGCCCGATCGCCAACGCGTGTGACTTCTACACCCTCTACGTCGAGCCATGAGCCCCGCGCGCCCCACCCTGCACATCCGAGCCCGCGCTCAGCGCGGCTTTACGCTCGTCGAGCTGATGGTGACGATCTCCATCGCGCTGTTCCTGCTCGGCGGGTTGGTCACCATCGTGCAGAACGTGCGCCGAACCTACGCCCAGCAGACCGCGAATGTGCAGCTGCAGGACCAGCAGCGATTTGCGATCACGCTGCTCACGGACGTCATCCAGTCCGGCGGCTACTACGATAACCCGACCGGCGACACCGTCTTCAGCGCGTTGCCGCTCGATGCGGCTGACGGATTCGGCGCCGCGGGACAGGCGTTTTCCGGCGTCCAGGGCGCGCCTTGGCCGGCCCCGGGTGACAAGATCTCGGTGCGCTTCCGCACGGCCATCGGCGACCAGATCATCAACTGCTCCGGCCTACCGAATACGGCCGTCGGCCCCGATCAGGTGTACATCAACACCTTCTATGTGAACGGCAACAATCAGCTCGTCTGCCAGCTGCTCACTCCCGGCGGGGCGCCCGCCGGCGCGCCTATGATTCTGGTGAACGGGGTGGCGAGCCTGCAGGTCTACTACGGCGTCAAGCGCCTGGTCCCGTACTCCAACTACAACGTCGACACCTACGAGCAGGCGAACGCCATGCCGCTTGCGCCGACTGTCTCGCCCGACTGGCTGCAGGTCAGCGCCGTGAGACTGGTCGTGACCTTTCTCAATCCGCTGTTCGGTACGCCCAACCAGCCGGTCCAGCAGCCTCAGTACATCACTTACGAGCGGGTTATCCAGGTGATGGCACGCGCAGGGGACTACACGTGATGCAGGCGATCGGCAAGATGCAGCGGGTCTCGCCCATGACCGCCGGCGCGCAGCGCGGCGTCGCGCTGATCTCCGCGCTGCTGCTGCTGATCATCATCACCATCCTGGCGCTCAGCATGTTCCGCAGCTTCCCGATTCAGGAGAAGATCGCCGGCAACGTGCGCGAGAAGGAGCGCGCGTTTCACGCCGCGAACAGCGCCCTGCAGTACGCCGAATGGTGGCTGATGGCCAATGTCGCCACCGGCGACACCATCTGCACGGGACAGGCCGTGCCGCCCAACGGCAACCTCAATGAGGGGCAGATCTGCTCCAATGCGCTCTACGGGTTACCGTCACAGGCGCCTGGCTTGATCGGCACCATCACGAATCTCCAGCAGAGCGTTCCGTGGACCGTCGGCGGCAATCTCGTCGGCACTTACTTCACCCCCACCGGCATGAACGTCACGGGGATTGCGTCGGCGACCCCCACCCCCAACGATCCCAACTATATCTCCAGGCCGATGTACTACATCGCCGACCTCGGCGCGGCTGGGGACGCCCAGGGCGAGGTCTATCAGATTGACGCCTATGCGTACGCCGGCTCGACCAACACGGTCGCCGTCGTCGAGAGCATCTACGAAATTGCGCAGGGGGTCGTCCCCCGGAGTGGGTTATGAACCGCAACAGCCTCTTAGTCGCTTTGGCCTCCGTCGCCGCCCTGGTGCTGCCGCTGGCCGCACCGGCGCAGACGACGGTCACCGAAGACTTCACCGGCACCTCGACCACCAACAGCTGGTACTTCTTGAACGGCGCCTGTCTCACGGCCGGCACCGCGGTGGGAGTCGAGCCCTCCGCGGGCTCCGCCGGCCAGATGCCCGGCTGCGTCGCGATCGCCACGGGCGGCTCCGGACCGATCTACTATAACGAGCCCCTGGTAGGCGGCTGGAATGGCGTTGCGGGTAACAGCCAGACGCTCAAAGACCCCACAGGGCATGGCGCACTGCGCTTCACCAACGGTTCCTGGTGCACCAGCCCGTCGTCGACCAGCCCTCCCGGAACCTGCACCGCATACTCCGGCGGGTTCAACCAGAACGGCGCCATCATCTCGACAACTCCCTTTCCTACCGGACAGGGGATCGCCGTCACGTTCAAGACCGTGAGCTATCGCGGCAACTCCCTCAACGGCAACAACGTCGGCTACAGCGACGGCGCCGACGGCATGAGTTTTTACCTGATGGACGCGAGTCAGCTCAACACTGCGATCCTTACCGGCACGCCGAGCGGCAACGGCAACGGCATCGGCTCCTGGGGCGGAAGCCTCGCTTACACCTGCTCAAACCAAAACTACCCGTATAACGGCCTCATCGGCGGTTACATCGGGCTCGGCATCGATGAGTACGGCAACTTCCTGAACGGTTGGAAGAACACCTTGACGGAGACGGGCAGCGTCGTAGACGGCAACACTTATCACGACAACACGGCGACCGGCGGATTCTTTCAGCCCGGCCGCATCGGACTGCGTGGCGCGGGCAACGTCGCCTGGGCGACCCTCACCGGCGCCTATGGCGCGAGCCCCGCCAATCCGCCCGCGCCCTACTACCCGGCCGGACTCGCCACCTCGTGCACCAACGGCGGCGGCGTCTACAACGCCAGCACCGGCTCGTGTGAGATATGCACCACGGGTACGAGGTACGGCTACAACTCGAGCACCAATCAGTGCGAGAAGTGCGCGAGCGGCGTCACCTACAACGCCAGCAACAACACCTGCGAGAGCTGCCCGAACGGCCAGACCTGGGACCCGACCACGATGACCTGCCAGAGCTGCTCGAGCGGCTCCTATGATGCCGCCAGCAACACCTGCACCAGCTGCCCGAACGGCCAGACTTACGACGCGACCACCAACACCTGCAACAGCTGCCCGAACGGCCAGACTTACGACGCAAGCACGCAGACCTGCCAGAGTTGCTCGAGCGGCAGCTACGACTCCACCAGCAACACCTGCTCGGTCTGCTCGAGCGGCAGCTGGGACGCGGCCGAGAACGCCTGCGAAACCTGCGCAGGCGGCACCTGGACCAACAGCGGTGGCGTGGGCACCTGCACGGGCGCGGGCGCCTGCAGCGCCGGCACCTGGAACGGCACCAACGACAAGTGCGAGAAATGCGCCGCGGGGTACACCTACGATGCCAGCGGGTCGGCACCTGCGGGCGGTGAGTGCTATAAGTGCCCCGCCGGGAAGGCGGCCTACGTGGCGGGCGATAACGGCGAATGCTGCACCACTGGCGCGACCTACAACGCGGGCAACAACACCTGCAGCAGCGGTAGCCCGTCGGCGGCCACTTCTGCCGCAACCTCCAACGGCACGGCGTACACGCCCACGCAAAGCGCAGGCGGTGCGCCCACTGCAGCCTCTCCGACTCAGGGAGCACCCAATCCGGCGACCGTCAACCCGCCACAGAATCCGACCGCGAGTAATCCGAGCACCGCGCATCCGGACTCCTACTGGGCCGTGCAGTACACCTGCCAGACAGGCCAGCTGTACTACTACACCGTTGGCAGCACCAACTCTACTGCGACTGCGGTCGGAGCCACGGAGCTTACGAGCTCCCTGAACACCGGCCTCGCTTCGGCCAACATTCCGCCGATCCTCGACTACGACGCGATCCCGAATGCGTACGCCGTGCTGCCCGCGGGCACGAAGATCGCCAACGAGAGCGCCATGAGCCGCAACCCGGCGGCCGCGAATCCGGCCGTACCCATCTTTTACGACCTGAAGATCTCGCAGGCGGGGCTTCTGAGTCTTTCCTACAGCATCAACGGCGGGGCGTACCAACAGGTCATCAAGAGCCAGAGCATCAGTGCCTCCAACGGGCCGTTGCCGGCCAACTTCCTCTTCGGTTTCGCCGGCTCGAGCGGCGGCGGCACCAACGTGCACGAGATTCTGTGCTTCAAGGCGCAACCCGAGACCACGGCCTCGAGCTCCGCCGGCGCGAGTGAGCGCCAGTCGGCCAAGCTCGAGACCGGCGCCCAGGCGTACTTCGCCTTCTACAACCCGAACAACTGGGTTGGCCGCGTGACCGCGAGCTCGCTCAGCCTCGACCAGTACGGCAACGTCGTCGTGGCGGCGACCGCCAACTGGGACGCGGAGTGCGTCCTCACCGGCGTCGCCGGCAGCACCACCTGCCCGACCACCGGAGTCGCCGGTCCGACCGCGGCCGAGGCACCGACGAGCCGCACCATCCTCACCTGGAGCGGCAGCGCCGGCATTCCGTTCGAGTACAACAGCCTGCCGACCGCGCTGCAGGGGGTCATCGACCTGGGCGACGTGACCACCGCGAGCTGCAACTCCTCGACCCCCTATGCTCCGACCGACCGCACGAGCTACCTGCGCGGCGATCGCAGCTGCGAGATCAATTCGCAGTCCATCGGCCTGTTCCGCGCCCGCGACAGCGTGCTCGGGGACATCATCGACTCGAGCCCCGCCTGGGTCGGCCCGCCGGACGCTCCCTATACGGCCACTTGGAATGACCGCCTCTATCCGACCGCGATCAATGTGGAGAACAACGCCGGGAACCCGACCTACATCCAGTACACGCAGGCGAACGAGACTCGCCTGAACGTGGTGTATACGGGTGCCAACGACGGCCTGCTGCATGGCTTCCGCAGCGGCTCCTACAACGCGAACGGCACCTTCTGCTCCAGCTCGTCGACCTGCACGGGCACCGTGACGCCGAACGATGGCCAGGAAGTGCTGGCCTACATGCCCGGCGCGGTGCTGCAGACCATCCACAGCACGAGTAATCCCAGCATCGACTTCTCGGGAAGCCAGTACGGCCACGCGTTCTACGTGGATGCGACCCCGGGCACCGGCGATCTGTTCTACGGCAACGCCTGGCACAGCTGGGTCGTCGGCGGCCTCGGCCCCGGCGGCGCGGCCATCTACGCTCTCGATGTGACCAACCCGACCAATTTTGCCGAGGCCAACGCCGGGAGTCTGGTCATCGGCGAGTGGACGCCGACGACCCTCGCGTGCGCCGGCACCACGACGGCCAATGGTGGCGCCAACTGCGGCAACAACCTCGGCAACACCTACGGCACGCCGGAGATCCGCCGCCTGCACAACGGCGACTGGGCTGTGATCTTCGGCAACGGCCTCGGCAGCACGAGCGGCGATGCCGGCATCTACATCATGACGATCAATCCGACCACGAGCACCACGACCTTCTACTACCTGAGCACCTCGACCGGCAGCGCGGCGAGCCCGAACGGCATCGCCTTCGCCTCGCCGGTGGACCTCGACGGCGACCACATCACCGACTACGTGTACGCCGGCGACCTGCAGGGCAACCTGTGGCGCTTCGACCTCACCAGCAACAATCCGAGCAACTGGGCGGTCACGCCGGGCCCGCTGTTCAAAGCGCCCGCCGGGCAGCCGATCACCACGGCGATCGTCGCCGCCTCGGGCTCTCCGTATACCGGCATGGGCCAGTACCTGATGCTGCTGTTTGGCACGGGCGAGAAGTTCCCGCTCACCAACCTCAATCCCGCCACCTACGCGACCGGGACCCAGACCCTCTACGGCGTGTGGGACTGGAACCTGAACGGCTGGAACAGCATGTCGGCGATTCAGTACGCGGCGCTCACCACGCCCACCGGACTCACCGGCAACTCGGTCCAGCAGGCGAACCTCCAGCAGCAGACGGCGACCATCAATGCGGCGACCACCGACGTCGATATGGGGAGCCCGCAGACGGTCTGCTGGGAGGGGACCACCACGTGCTCCGGCGGCGCCAGCGTCAACACCGCGTACGGCTGGTACCTGAACCTGCCCGGCACCAACGAGCAGGTCATCTACAATCCGGAGCTGGTGCAGCAGGCGCTCACGGTCAACTCCATCGTGCCGGCAGCGAACGATCCGACCTCGTGCGCGATTCCCAACGACACGGGCTTCACCTACGTGTTCAACGCTATGACGGGCACGGCCTTCAATCAGGTGTTCCTGCCACCGAGCGAGGCGGCGAATCCGGTGGTCAATACCAACCCCGCGTACCTGGACGCGAATGCCATCGGCATGCAGACCAATGCGACCGGCAGCTCGTTCATCACGGGCAACAGCTCCGGCACCATGTACCTGATCTACGAGACCAACCAGACCGGCGCTGCAAACAGTGCGATCCAGAGCGGAACGCTGGGACTGAACCTGCCGCCGAACACGACCGGCCGGCGCATCAACTGGGTCGAGCGGCGTTAACGCGGAGGTACCATGGAGTTGCGACCCGGAACGCGTGAGGCGGGGTTCACCCTGATCGAGCTGATGGTCGTGGTGGTGATCGTGACCATCCTGCTTACGATCGCGGTCCCCTCCTATATGACCCAGGTGCGCCAGTCGCGCCGCACGGAGGCGAAGACGGCCCTCCTCGATCTCGCCGGACGCGAGGAGAGCTTCTTCAGCACCAACGGCACGGCCTATACCAACCTAGCCGGAAACCTCGGCTATACGGGCTTCGGCGTCGGGAACCCCATCGGAAGCGGCTATTACTACCTGACCGTGTGCTCACCCGCCTCGGGCGCCTGCACCGCGGGCCTCGGGATGCCCAATCCCCCCGCCGCGCCCTCTTACACCCTGGTCGCCACCCCGGTCCCGGGCACGAGTCAGGTCAACGATCTGCAGTGCACCGCGTTCGCGGTCGACTCGACGGGCCAGCAATACGCCACAGGCACCGGCGGATCTGCATACTGCTGGTCTAATTAATTTAATAAAAGCTGACACATGAGGAACTTTCCTCATGTGAATTCTAATAGAGCGCTGAGCGCTTGCACTCGCGCCCGGGGCTCACGCCCGCCGCTCCTTACGCATGCTTCAGACGGCGGAGGCGCTTTCCGCCGTCACCAATTGGTCACCGATTCACCATATTTTTTTCCTAGAGTCTGAGCTATATTTCGGCTGCAGCCGCTTGAGTGTGCTTGGATTTGAGTACCGCATAACAAGAACTGACCGACGCCGACCCGCCGCGCGGACCTCGCAGGGGTTCGAACCGGAGAAGCGGGAGGCGCTCTACGAGGTAGTGATGAGCACTACGTGGGAACAGCTTGAGGGGGCCGCTCTATCGCTCGCACGATCGGGACCGATCAAGGATCGGCTCGCCGAGGCCTATCGCAATCATCTCGCCTATGTGCGCGCGGAGGATCTTCCGCAGGCACTGCGCGAGGACTTCCGTGCCTGCCACGATGCGCTGACGCGCGAGCGTCCGCTGCGCGGCGAGGACGCGGTGCGCGCCACGGTGCGCAAGATGTCGAGCAGCGAGGCCGACGAGCTCGCCTGCAGCGTGGTGCGCCTGTTCGCCGCGATCGTGCGCGAGTGCGCCACGGACGAGGCGCACGCACTGGCGAAGAGCAACGGCGTGGCGTTCCTCAACGGACATGCCGCGGGCGCGCGCGCCAAGAACGGCGCTTCGCAGGTCATCTCGGTCGGGGCTTAATCGAGCTTGAACTCGATGGTGTCGAAGCGCGTCGTCTCCTCGTGACGCGCCTGGCGGCGGATCGCGTCCACCAGCGCCCGCTCATCCCAGGCTACCACTTCGTCGACGATATCGAGGATTGCCTTGGGGGCCTCACCTTTGCCGCCGAAGGGCTTGAGCAGCAGCACGGGCTTGTGGTTCGCCTGCGCGTACAGCAGCTCGAAGGTCAGCAGATCCGGCTGCGCCGCGTACAGGCTCGAGAGCGCAATCACCGCCTCCACCGGGGCGATCTGCCGGCGCAGATCCTCGCGCAGGGCTTCCTTGTCCCCGGTCGGGCGCTTGTCCGGCGTGCTGTAGTTCTTGTAGAAGAAATTGCGCGCGCTCTCGAGGTACTCGAACACGCGCAGATAGTCGTCGCTGTTCTCCCAGGCATGCGTAACGAACAGACGCACAGGGTTGGCTTGCGACATCGGAAACCCCCTCGGGGGCACGCGGGTGGCGCCCAAGCCAAGTCTCGCACACGGGACGCAGAGCGCAAGGGCGCGAACCCGGAGTCGCCGCCGCACGACAGCTGCCTGCGGGATAGAATGCCGCCCTCGTCGGCCGTGACGCGTGCCATTTAACCGTGCGCCTGCTCGTCTACAACATCCGCTATGCCACCGGCACCGGGCCGGCGTTTCATCTGCCGGTGCCTGGCGCCGGCTACCTGCGCAGCAACCGCCGGGTGCTCGACGGCATCACCGAATTCATCCGCACCGAGCAGCCCGACGTGGTCGGCCTCATCGAGGTCGATACCGGCTCGATCCGCACCGGCATGCTGAACCAGGCCGAGCACATCGCCCGCGAGCTCGGCCACTACTCGACCTTCCAGTGCAAGTACCGCAGCGGCTCGATCAACACCTTCATGCCGATCGTGCGCAAGCAGGCCAACGCGTTCCTGTCGGGCCCGAACGTGGCCGGCGAGCGTTTCCATTACTTCGACACCGGCATCAAGCGCCTCATCATCGAGCTCGAGCTCACCGACGTGTGCGTGTTCCTCGTGCACCTGTCGGTGAAATTCCGCCACCGCCAGTACCAGCTGCGCTCGCTCCACGACCTGGTGGTGCAGTCGGCCAAGCCGGTGATCGTCGCCGGCGACTTCAATACCTTCTGGGGCACGCACGAGCTGTTCCTGTTCATGCGCGCCGCGGGGCTGCGCAGCGCCAACACGGCGGGGCTGCCGTCCTTCCCGGCGCGCGTGCCGCGCATCGAGCTCGACTTCGTGCTGGTGAGCGAGGGGATCGAGGTCAGCGGCTTCCGCGTGCCCGACGTGCGCTTCTCGGATCATCGCCCGCTGGTGTGCGACTTCCAGGTCACCGCCCGCCGCGGTGCCGGCAAGGAAAACACCGCGGCCTCGGCCGCCTAGAGCTGTACCCATGAGCAACGACACCGCGCGCAACTGGAGCTTGGAGAGGGACGCCGACGGCGTCGCCTGGCTCACCCTCGACAAGCCCGGCACGTCCGCCAACGTGCTCTCCGGCTCGGTGCTGCTCGAGCTCGACGGCCTGCTCGCCGCGCTCGAGAAGGAGCCGCCGCGGGCACTGGTGGTGCTCTCGGGCAAGAAGAGCGGCTTCGTCGCCGGCGCCGACATCCGCGAATTCACCGCCGTCGCCGATGCCGACAGCGGCTACCTGCTCATCCACCGCGGCCAGCAGGTGTTCAACCGTCTGGCAGCGCTCCCCTGTCCGAGCGTGGCCGCGATCCATGGCTTCGCGCTCGGTGGCGGGCTCGAGCTCGCCCTCGCCTGCCGCTACCGCGTGGCGGTGGGCGACGAGCGGCTGTCGCTCGGCTTGCCCGAGGTGCAGCTCGGCATCCACCCGGGCTTCGGCGGCACGGTGCGCAGCGTACAGGTGGCGGGGGTGCGCGCCGCGATGGAGCTGATGCTGACCGGCAAGCCGGTGCGGGCCGACAAGGCGCGCCGCTTGGGCCTGGTCGATGCGCTGACTTCCGAGGCCGAGCTGCGCAGCACCGCGCGCGCGCTGGTGCTGAAGAGCCCGCCGCCGCGCCGGGCGCCGCTGCTCGAGCGGCTGCTGTCCTCGGCACCGCTGCGTCCGCTGGTGCGCCGCTCACTCATTGCGCAGGTGGCGCGCCGCGCTCCGCCCGATCACTACCCGGCCCCGTACGCCATCATCGAGCTCTGGGCGCGGCACGGCGCCCGCGGAGCCGCCGCCTACGAGGCCGAGGCGCGCTCGATCGCGCACCTGTTCACGACGCCGACCTCGCGCAACCTGGTGCGCGTGTTCCTGCTGCAGGACCGCCTGAAGAACGCGGGCGGCAAGAGCCCGCTCGAGATCCGCCACGTGCACGTGGTGGGCGCCGGGGTGATGGGCGGCGATATCGCCGCCTGGTCGGCACTGCGCGGCTTCACGGTCACGCTGCAGGACCGGGCGACCGAGTACATCGAGCCTGCGCTCAAGCGCGCCGCCGAGCTCTTCGACCGGCGCGTGCGCGACCCGGCCAAGAACGCGGCCGCCCGCGAGCGGCTGCGCGCCGACGTGCCGGGCGACGGCGTGCCTCAGGCGGATGTCGTGATCGAGGCCATCTTCGAGAACCTGGACGCCAAGCGCGAGCTGTACGCGCGGCTCGAGCCGCGCATGAAGCCCGGCGCCCTGCTCGCCACCAATACCTCCAGCATCATGCTCGAGCCGCTCGCCGATCGGCTGGCCCGCCCCGAGCGCCTGGTCGGCCTGCACTTCTTCAATCCGGTGGCGCAGATGCCGCTCATCGAGATCGTGCACTCCGACGACACCGACGCATCCGCCGTGCAGGCCGCCACCGCCTTCGCACGGCGGCTCGACAAGCTGCCGGTGCCCTGCCGCAGCGCGCCGGGCTTCATGGTGAACCGCGTGCTCACTCCCTACATCAACGAGGCCATGTACGCCGCCGAGGAAGGGATCTCGCTTGCGGCGATCGACCGGACCGCGGTGCGCTTCGGCATGCCGATGGGGCCGATCGAGCTCGCCGACGTCGTGGGACTCGACGTCGGGGCGCACGTCGGCGAGATCATCGCGCGCGAGCTCGGCCGGCCGGAGCCGAAGCTGCCGCGCCTGGCGGCGCTGCTCGCCGCGAAAAAGTTCGGCAAAAAGACTGGCGAGGGCTTCTACGTCTGGCGGGATGGCAAGCCCGTGAAGAGCGGCGGCGGCGCCCCGGCGCCGGAGGATCTCGAGGATCGGCTGATCCTCGTGCTGGTCAACGAGTGCGTCGCGTGCCTGCGCGAGCGCGTGGTGGAGGACGCCGATCTCGCCGACGCCGCGGTGATCTTCGGCACCGGCTTTGCTCCCTTCCGGGGCGGGCCGCTCGCTTATGCCCGTGCCCGCGGAGCCGCCGCGATCGTGACACGCCTCGAGGAGCTCAGCTCACGTCACGGTCCGCGCTTCCGGCCGGATGCCGGCTGGGCACTCATCGGGGCCGCTCCGAAACCGTGAGGCCGCTGCGCGCGGAGCCGGCGGGGCCGTGTGCTACCATCGAGCCGGCGTTGCGCCGCGGTCGTTAGCGGCGCGGCCCACCTTAACTTAAGCGGTCGGCTTCGGGGGTCCATGGCGGACGAGCGCGAAACCAGCGTGCAGGTGCTCAAGGCGTTTGCGCCCCTCGACGGGATGAAGCGCGAGAACCTGGCGGCGCTGGCGAAGAAAATCACCGTGCGCACGCTCAGCTCCGGGCGCCTGATGTTCGACCAGGGTGACACCGACAAGCGCACCTTCTGGCTGGTCACCGGCACGCTCGAGATCAACGAGGGCGAACGCACCGTCGCGACGCTGCGCGGCGGCACTCCGGAGGCGCGCAACCCCCTCTATCCCCAGCTGCCGCGCCGCGTGGGCGCCCGCGCCCGCGGCGACGTCACCTACCTCTCGATCGACAGCGACCTGCTGGACGTGATGATCACCTGGGACCAGACCGGCACCTACGAGGTCGCGGAGCTGCAGGCGCAGCTGCAGAACGCCGGCTCCGACGACTGGATGACGACGCTCTTGCAGACCAAGGCGTTCCATCGCATTCCGCCCGCCAACATCCAGGCGATCTTCCAGCGGCTGCAGCGCATGCCGACCAAGGCCGGCGAAGTCATCATCAAGCAGGGCGGCGAGGGCGACTACTTCTACATCATCGTGAGCGGCAAGTGCGCGGTGTCGCGCGAGACGCCGCTCAAGCAGGAAGGCATCCGCCTCGCCGAGCTCGGCGTCGGCGACACCTTCGGCGAGGAGGCGCTGATCGCCGAGGCCAAGCGCAACGCCACCGTCACCATGATCAGCGACGGCGTGCTGATGCGCCTGAAGAAGGAAGACTTCCGCGAGCTGATGAACGAGCCGCTGCTGCAGTGGGTGAGCCGCGACCAGGCGAGCGAGATCATCGCCAAGGGCGGACGCTGGCTCGACGTACGGCTGCCGAGCGAGCATCAGACGCTCGCGATCGAGGGCGCTCTCAACATTCCGCTCTATCTCATCCGCCTCAAGCTCTCGACGCTCGATCCCGCGGTGCCCTACGTGGTCTATTGCGACACCGGGCGGCGCAGCTCAGCCGCCGCCTACCTGATGGTCGAGCGGGGGTTCGATGCCTACGTGCTCACCGGGGGACTCTCGAACGGGAGCACCGCGCCACGCGCCGCTGCCGCGCCGCAACCCAAGCCTGCGGGCAAATAACGCGCGCGGATCCGCGGCGCGGAGCGCGCCGTGCAGCTACATGGTATGGGTGGCTTTATCGCCCGACAGGGCGCCGGCCAGGTAAGTCTCGATCTTCTTCTGAGTCTGGCCGCGATCCTGCTCGCTGAACTGCACGCCGATGCCGGCGGTGCGCTTGCCCTGCGCGCCCTTGGGGGTCACCCAGATGACGCGACCGGCCACGGGCAGCTTCTCGTCCTCGCCCATGAGGTTCAGCAGCATGAACACCTCGTCGCCGAGGCGGTAGTTGCTGTTGGTGGGAATGAACAGTCCGCCGTTCTTCACGAACGGCATGTAGGCAAGATACAGCGCGCTCTTGTCCTTGATGGTGAGCGTCAACAGACCTGGCTTGTTCGCGCCCGCTCTCACGGCCCTTTCCCCACCCGCTGCTTGTACCGGTCGTGCGTGCATCCCTGTTCCTTATGCTGCGACCCCGGCACCCCGGGGTGCCAGCCGTCGTAACAGAGCCTCGAGCGCCAGTGCGCGGTTAAGCGCCACATCGAGCGCAGTCCTTAGCTCCCGGACCTCGTCCAGGAGCCCGAACAGCCCGCGTATATTCAAGAACGGCTGGGGCCCTGGCAAGTAGGGGCCAGCACGCACTTCTGGCATTAAGTTGCCCGCGCCCTGGCCGCGACGGATACGTTCTGTGAGCCAATTCTCAAAGCACCGCAGGCGCAGCGGCAGCTCGCTCTTTGCCCAGCGCTCCGCGGTCGCGAGCGGGTCCGCCCGGCCCGCGGCCACGGCATCGAGCGTGCGGCGCATCTCGTCGCCGATCTGCGCCAATGGCTCCGGATCCGCCTGCAGCAGCAGCATCGGTGCCTCCCCCACCGTCTCGAGCGCCGCGTCCCAGGCGCCCTTGCCACGCACTTCGGTGAGCCAGGCGACGGCCTCGGCGCGCGCCGGCGCACCAACGCTGAGCCGCTGGCAGCGGCTGAGGACGGTCGGCGGCAGCTTCGAGGGCTGCGTCGCCACCAGCACGAGCAGAGTCCGCGGCGGTGGCTCCTCGAGGGTCTTCAGCAGGGCGTTGGCGGCGAAGCGGTTCATGGAATCGGCCGGCGTGAGGATGCCGACCTTGTAACCTCCCGCGTGACTCGTCAGCGCGAGATCCGCTGCCAGGTCGCGCAGCTGCTCGATGCGGATCTGGCGCGAGTCCTCGAGCGGCGCCACCAAGGTGAGGTCCGGATGCTGCCAGGCGAGCACCCGGCGGCAGGCCCCGCATTGGCCGCAGGGCGCGTCCCCTGCACGCTCGCAGAGCGCCAGGCGCGCGGCCCAGTGCGCCAGCCAGTCGCCGCCGGCGCCGGGTGCCTCGTGGATGAGGAGCGCATGGGGCAGGCGTCCTGAGCGGCGGGCGGCCGAGAGTGCCGCCGTCGCTGGCGCGATCCAGGGCGGCGTGACGGTCGCGGAATCGCTCACTCGAGTTCCTCGAGAATGCCCTCGACCCGCGCCTCCACCTCAGCGAGCGGGGCCGCCGCGTCGATGACGTGAAAGCGCCCGGGCTCGCGGCGCGCGAGCTCGAGGTAGCCGGCGCGCACCTTCTCGAAGAACGCCTGGGTCTCGGCCTCGAAGCGATCCGAGTCTCCTGGCGCCCGGCCCCGCGCCCGCGCGAGCCCGACGCTCACCGGCAGATCGAGCAGCAGCGTGCAGTCGGGGGCCAGCCCGCCGTGGACCGCGGCGGCGAGCGCCTCGATGAGCTCCCGGTCGACGCCCCGCCCGCTCCCCTGATAGGCGCGCGTCGCATCGGTGAAGCGGTCGCACACCACCCACTCCCCGCGCGCGAGCGCCGGGCGGATGACATGCTCGAGGTGCAGGTCGCGTGCGGCGAACATGAGGAGCGTCTCGGTCACCGGGGACAGGGGCTCGGCTCCCCGTTCGAGCACCAGCTGGCGGATGCGCTCGGCGAGCGGCGTGCCCCCCGGCTCGCGCGTCAGCCGCCCGGCAATCTCCCGCCGCGCGAGGTAAGCCAGCACGAACTTGGCGACCGTCGACTTGCCCGCGCCCTCGATGCCCTCGAGCGTGATGAACCGGCCGTTCACGGGCGGTTACCCGCCCCGTGGGCTGCGGCGCGCTGCTGGCGCAGGCGTCCGAGATAGGCTTTCACGGCGGAATTATGCTCTTGCAGCGTCTTCGAGAAGTGGTGTGCCCCGTCGCCGAGCCCGCTGGCGACGAAATAGAGCTCGCCGCTCTCATCGGGCTGGACCGCCGCGATCAGCGACTCCCGCCCGGGAAGCGCGATCGGCGACGGCGGCAGGCCCGCGCGCGTGTAGGTGTTGTAGGGCGTGTCGGTCAGCAGGTCACGGGTATGGATCTGGCCGTCGTAGCGCGCTCCGAGGCCGTAGATCACCGTCGGATCCGACTGCAGCCGCATGCCCTTGCGCAGGCGGGCCACGAAAACTCCGGCGATGCGCCCCCGCTCGGACTTCAGCTGCGCCTCCTTCTCGACCATCGAGGCGAGAATCAGCGCCTGCGTCGGGCTGTCGAAAGGCAGCTTCGGGCTGCGCGCGCTCCAGGCCGCGGCGAGCTCCTGACTCATCTTCTCGAAAGCGACGCCGAGAATCACCGCATCGGTGGTGTTGGCCGCGAAACGATAGGTGTCCGGAAAGAAGCGCCCTTCCGGGTTCTCGCCCGGGTGGCCGAGCGCGGTCATCACTTCGGCGGCAGTCTTGCCGGCGAGCGTGTGCGTCACGTCGGCCTCGTGCGCGAGCAGGTCGAGGAAGTCGGCGAAGCTCGAGCCCTCGACCACCGTCAGCTGCTCGAGCAGCACCTTGCCCTCCTCGAACATGGTGATGATCTGCTCGGGGCTCGCGTGCGGCGGGATCTCGTAGGTGCCCGCCTGCATCCGCGGCTGCTCGGTGAGGAGGCGCAGATACCACACCACGGCGCGCGCGCTGTGCACGACGCCCTGAGTCTCGAGCCGCGCCAGCACGGCCCGCACGCTCGACCCCGGCTCCACCTGGATGCGCGACGCCACGGCGGCAGGGCCGGGCGAGAGGTACTCGCGCTTCAGCCAGTCATGCACGAGCGTGGCGGCCACTCCCAGCACGACCACCAGGAGCACGGCGCCCCAACCCGCGCGGCGCAGCCAGCGGCGGACGCGCTCGGCGCGGTCAGCCATCGGTCGCTCCGGCGAGCAGTGGCGCGAGGCGCTGCTGGAGCTCGCGCGTGAGAGAGCCGGCCTCGCACGCCCGCCCGTCGAGCGAGCGCACCGGGCGCAGCCCGATCAGGGCGCTGGTGAGGAAGAGCTCGCTCGTGCGGGCGAGATCCTCCGCCTCGAGTGCCGCCTCCTCGACCCGGATACCGGCGCGCGCGGCCTCGCGCAGCACCACCTGCCGCATGATCCCGGCGACCCCGCACCGATCGAGCCGTGGTGTCCGCAGCACTCCGCCCTCGATGAGAAACACGTTGCTCATGACTCCGGAGATCAGCCTTCCGCCGCTCGAGAACATCAGCGCCTCGGCTATCGCGGCATCGCTCCACTCGCGACGGGCCAGGACCTGCTCGAGTCGGTTCAGGTGCTTCAGGCCCGCGAGCGCCGGATTTTCGGCGAGCCGCAGCGCCGCCGTGCGCACCTGCACCCCGTCGGCTGCGAGCCGCGGATCCTCCTCCCCCCAGTGATAGCGGATCGCCAGGCGCGTCGGCCGCTCGGACCCGGTCGTCTGGTAGCCGCGCGCCACGGCCGGCCCACGCGTCAGCAGCAGCTTGACGATGGCGCGCCGCGTCCCGGCCGCCAGCGAGAGGATCTCATGGCGCAGCTGGTCGCGGGCTGGGAATTCGATTCCGAACCGCGCGCAGCCGCGCGCCAGGCGCTCGAGGTGGAGATCGAGGAATCGCGGCCTCCCCGCGAGGCAGGCGATCGTCTCGAAGAGTCCGTCGCCGTAGTGCAGCCCGCGCTCGACGGGCGAGAGCACGGCTTCCGGCCGCCCGTTTATCCACACCACCTCGGGCGCGCTCTCAGGCGCCATGCGTCCCTCCGAGCGCGCGCAGCAGTCCCCGTGCCTTGGCGCGCGTCTCCTCGAGCTCGTGCTCGGGGTCGGAGTCGGCGACGATGCCGGCGCCGGCGCGAAACTCCAACGCCGAGCCGGTCAGCGTCATGGTGCGGATGAGGATGTTGAGGTCGAGCTGCCCATCGAGCCCGAGGTATCCGAGGGAGCCGGTGTAGGCTCCGCGCCCCACGCCCTCGAGCTCCGCGATGATCTGCATGCAGCGGAACTTCGGGCAACCGGTGATGGTGCCGCCGGGAAAAACGGCGCGCAGCGCGCCGACCGGGGTGACGTCGGGGCGCAGCGTCCCGGTCACGTTCGAGACGATGTGATGCACGTGGGAGTAGGACTCGACGTGCATCAGCTCATCAACCTCAACCGTCCCCGGCTCGCAGAGCCGCCCGAGATCGTTGCGCTCGAGGTCGACCAGCATGATGTGCTCGGCGCGCTCCTTGGGGTGCATCACGAGCTCCGGGATCTCGACCGCATCGCCGCCGGGGCGGCGGCTCCGCGGCCGCGTGCCGGCGATCGGGCGGGTATCGATGCGCCGTCCCGAGATCCTCACCAGCCGCTCCGGCGAGGAGGAAAGGAGCGTCGCCCCGCGCCACTGCGCGAGAGCGGCGAAGGGCGCGGGGTTCGCTTCGCGCAGCCGCCGATAGAGCGCCGCCGCCGCCTTCGCTCCGCGACTCGCCCCCGCGACCTCGACCGTCCACGGCCGCGAGAGGTTCGCCTGGTAGATATCGCCCGCACGCACGTACTCCTTGGCCCGCCGTACCCGCGCGAGGAAAGCGGCCGGGTCTTCCTCCGCCACCGGGCGGAATTCGAGCGTGTCCGGGGGATCGGCACGGTCGGCGGCCGCGTGCGCATCGGATGCGATGAGTGCCAGCGTCGCGGCGGTATCGCCCTCGCCAACCGCAAGTACCCGATCGGTGGCGAGCTCGTGGATCAGCGCGCAGGGCGTGCGCAGCGCAAACGCGACCCAAGGGAGCGGCGTAGGCGGCAGAGCGAGGCGGGACTCGACCTCCTGCGCGAGCTCGTAGCCGAGATAGAGCGCCCAGCCCCCTGTGAAGGGCACCCGCGCGGCAGCAGCGCGCAGCCCCGGGCAGGCCTCGCCCTCCCGGCGCCACCAGCTCTCGAGAGCCGCAAGGAAAGTACCGCCCTCGATCGGCGTGCCATCGGCGCCGAGCCGCCCGTCGGCGCAGAGCCAGAGCGAGGCGCGCGGCGCGGCCAGCAGCACGGTCGCGGTAGCCAGAGGTCCCGCGGCGGCGCTGTCGAGCAGCATCGGATAGCGGGCAGGATCGAGCGCCGCCAGGCGGCGCAGCACCGCCGGGGGTACGTCGAGCTCGCGAACGAGAGGCGTGTGCGTAGCGGAAAGCCCGTGGGACTGCGCCGCGCGCCGTGCTAGCCGAAGCGGCGGAAGATGAGCGAACCGTTGGTGCCGCCGAAGCCGAAGGAATTCGACAGGGCGACGTCGATCCGCATGCGCCGCGCGGTGTTCGGCACGTAATCCAGGTCGCACTCGGGATCGGGGGTGCGGTAGTTGATGGTGGGCGGCGCCACGCCGTCGCGGATCGCGAGCACCGAGAAGATCGCCTCGACCACTCCGGCGGCGCCGAGCAGGTGACCCGTCATCGACTTGGTCGAGCTGACCGCGATGCGCTTGGCGTACTCGCCGAAGGCGCGCTTCAGCGCCACCGTCTCGGCCTTGTCGCCGAGCGGTGTCGAGGTCGCGTGCGCGTTGATGTACTGCACTTCACCAGGATTCAGGCCCGCGTCGCGCAGCGCGTTACGCATGGCGATCATGGCGCCCTCCCCGTCCTCCGGGGGCGCGGTGATGTGAAACGCATCGCCGCTCATGCCAAAGCCCACCAGCTCGGCGTAGATGCGCGCGCCGCGCCCGCGCGCGTGCTCGAGCTCCTCGAGCAGCACCGCGCCGCCGCCATCGCTCAGCACGAAGCCGTCGCGGTCCTTGTCCCAGGGGCGGCTCGCCTCCTGCGGCGCCTCGTTGCGGGTCGAGAGCGCCTTCGCCTGGCCGAAGCTGCCGAGGCCACAGCGGGTGGTGGCCATCTCACCGCCGCCTGCGATCACGACATCCGCATCCCCGTACTGGATGGTGCGCATGCCGAGTCCGATGGCGTGCGTCGAGGTGGT
>Ga0187781_10001165_pt1 | contig 19812 bp, 16 predicted proteins | sample 0715_SJ02_MP02_2_FD_132447 | JGI IMG/M metagenome (GOLD analysis project Ga0187781, IMG submission 132447) | Tropical peat soil microbial communities from peatlands in Department of Meta, Colombia - 0715_SJ02_MP02_20_MG | ecosystem: Environmental > Terrestrial > Soil > Wetlands > Peat | place... | reverse complement strand
GAAACATCGGCGTCATCGGCATGTAGACGTCGTCGCGATGAAACCGGCCTTGGGCCGGGGCCAGGCCATAGGCGACCAGCGCCGCCAGGGTGTGCAGCACCAGCTGACGATGACTGAAGTACACGCCTTTGGGCCGGCCGGTCGTGCCGGTCGTGTGGAAAGTAGTCGCCCGCGTGTTCTCGTCGAAATCGGGGAAGTGGAAAAACGGCGAGCTCGCCGCCAGCAAGGCTTCATATTCGGATGCCACCGGCAGGCGCGTCGGTGGCACGTCCTGGCGATCGCTCAGCAATACGAACCTGCGCCCGGTTCCCAGCTGGTCGCCGAGCTTCTCCGCCAGGGGCAGGAAATCTGAATTGATCAGCACGGTACCGGCGCCGGTGTCGTTGAGCACGTACAGAAGCTGCTCGGGTGGCAGGGCAAGATTGACCGTCTGCAACACCGCGCCCATCATCGGGACGGCGAAATAGCATTCGTGGTAGCGGTGGCTATCCCAATCCATGACGGCGACCACATCGCCCGCCTTGACGCCCATCTGGTTCAGGCCGCTGGCCAATCGTCCGACCCGATCGCGGAAGGTCCGGTAGCTGTGGCGCCGCAGGTCCCGATAGACGATCTCCTTGTCCGGCGAGCGAACCAGCGGGGAGTGCAGCAGATGCTTGAGGAGAAGCGGATACTGATAGGCAGAGGGGCTGAGCGTTACCAGATTGGGCCACATGGCATCCTCCCCCGGGCATGGCAAAGACCCATTCGTTGCGCATACGGATGACCGCGAACGCGCTGGATCATCCGGTTCCTGGTCTGGTCGAATCAATAAGGAAGAGTATCCATGCGCGACGCCGTCATCGTTTCCACCGCCCGCACCCCGATTGGCCGCGCCTATCGCGGGGCCTTCAATGCCACGCCTTCTCCGACACTCGCCGCGTACGCGATCCGGGCGGCGATTGAGCGTGCGCGCGTCGAACCGGCCGAGATTGACGACGTCATCATGGGCGCCTCGTTGCAGCAGGGCGTGCAGACTACGATCGGCCGCAATGCCGCATTGTCTGCCGGGCTGCCGACTTCCGTGGCCGGCATGTCGGTCGACCGGCAGTGCGCCTCGGGCCTGATGGCGATCGCCACGGCCGCCAAGCAAGTAGTCATCGATCGCATGGACGCGGTGGTCGCCGGGGGCGTCGAATCGATCTCGATGGTGCAGACCCAGAAGCTGTGGTACGAGCCCGATCCGCAGCTGCTGGCGCGGGTGTCTACGGTCTACATGCCGATGTTGCAGACCGCGGAGGTCGTGGCGAAGCGCTACCAGATCAGCCGCGAGCGGCAGGACGCTTACAGCTTGCGCTCCCAACAGCGCACCGCACAGGCGCAGTCCGCTCACGCATTCGACGATGAGATGATCCCCGTCACGACCACCATGCTGGTTACCGACAAGGCAAGCGGTGAGACTTCACGCCGTGCGGTGACGCTCGCGAAGGACGAGGGCAATCGGCCGGAAACATCGGCGCAGGGCCTGGCGGCGCTCAAGCCGGTGGTCGAAGGCGGCGTGGTCACCGCGGGCAACGCCAGCCAGCTTTCCGATGGCGCCTCTGCCGTCGTGGTGATGGAAGCGCAGCTTGCAGCCCGCCGCGGACTCGCGCCACTCGGTCGGTATGTCGGCCTGGCGGTCGCAGGCACCGATCCCGATGAGATGGGCATCGGGCCGGTGTTCGCCGTGCCCAAGCTCCTCAAACGCTTCGGGATGAGCCTGGAGGACATCGGTCTGTGGGAGCTCAACGAAGCCTTCGCCGTGCAGGTCCTCTATTGTCAGGATCGGCTGGGGATTCCGGACGAGAAGCTCAACGTCAATGGAGGCGCGATCTCGATTGGTCACCCGTACGGGATGTCCGGCGCTCGCATGGTCGGGCACGCACTGATCGAGGGTCGCCGCCGCGGCGTGAAGTACGTCATCGTGACCATGTGCGTCGGCGGTGGCATGGGCGCGGCCGGGCTCTTCGAGGTCCTGTGAGGCTCGGGTCATGCGGAACCGGAAACCAGGCGAGCCGTGATTCGGGCGACGTGCTCGCCTTGGAAGCGACACATGTCGAGTTCAAGTGGCGAGGGCATACGCAGTTCGGCTCCGGCGCCAGTTACACAGCTCGCACCGTAGGGAGTTCCGCCGGTCACCTCGCGCATCGTCGCAAGGTCCTTGAATGTGTAGGGTAGACCCACCACGATCATTCCGTGGTGGAGCAGCGTGCTGTGGAATGAGGTGATGGTCGTCTCCTGGCCGCCGTGCTGGCTGGCAGTGCTGCAAAAAACGCTGCCGACCTTGCCGACAAGGGCGCCGCGCATCCACAGGGGTCCAGTCTGGTCGAGGAAGTTGCGCATCTGGGCCGCCATGTTGCCGAAGCGCGTGGGAGTGCCGAATAGAATCAGGTCGTACTGCTCCAGCTCCTCCGGGCTCGCCAGCGGCGCGCTCTGGTCGAGCTTGAAGCCGGCGGCGCGAGCCACTTCGGGAGGGGTCAATTCCGGAACCCGTTTGACCGTCACCTGCTTCCCGGCAACACGACTGGCGCCTTCGGCCTGTGCGTACGCCATAGCTTCGATGTGGCCGTAGCTGCTGTAATAAAGGACCAGGACTCTTGGCATGATGATTCCTCAGGGTGCGTTGTGCGCCTTCGTGTGCCGCCTCAGAAAGGCGCGGCATATTTCGCTGTATTCATCCGGGCGGTCGAGATTGGGCAGGTGACCGGCGCCGGCGATCACGGCCCGCTCGGCGTGCGGCAGCTCCGTGCTCAGACGATCCGCGGACTGTAACCGACGCGGCACGTCGAGCTCACCGCTGAGCAACAGGGTCGGAGCGTTCCAGGACGCGCGTAGCGCTGGTACCGCAAGGACGTCCCGGCGAGCAGCTGACCCGGCGAGCTCGTTACCTGCGAATCGCGCGATCATTGCGCTGAGGTGTGCGCGTACCCGGGGATCCGTAGTGCGCAGTTGCGTAAGCGGATGGCGCAGCCATTCGCGGCGAAAAGCTTCCATGCCGTGCATACGCACGACATCACGGAAGTGTTCCAGCGGCACGTCCCCGTCGGCGGGGGCAGGATCGAACGAGGGTGGTCCGTCGAGAACGACGGCGTCCACGCGTTCGGGCGCACTGCCGGCGAAAGCCACGGCGACGCGTGCCCCTTGCGACATGCCGATCAGCGCAACCCGGTTGAGTCCAAGGTGGCCACAAAGCACGGCCAGGTCGGCCACATCGGACTGCAGCGACGGCGTACCGCCCGAGAGGCCGTGACCGCGTCTATCCATCCGCACCAGGCGGAACTCCCGCCGGAGGCTCGCGACCTGCGGATCCCACATCTCGAGGTCCAGAGTCCAGCCGTGCAGCAGTATGACCGCCGGACCTGCGCCTTCGTCGCGGAAGCGCAGGCGTGCACCAGCCGCCCTGAGGTACTGATCGGTCGGCTGCGTCGCCAGGTTCCTCGCTGCGCTCGACACGAGCATAGAGTTGAAATTCGAATAGCGAAAAACGTTTCGTAATCAGGCTACGGGCTCACCCGATGGTCGTCAAGCGCGGCGACTCCAGGGTAGGCGGGCCGGGCTAGAGCTGTGCGCTCAGCGACAGCCAGGGAGCGGTGGCGAGGTCGGCAGAGATCTGCCGGCTCACCTGCTGCAACATCGCCAAGCGTTCACGCACGAGCTTGGTCTTGCTCATACGGCGCGAATGACTCGATGAGTTGAGGGCTGCGACTACACGACCGTCGTGGTCGAGAACCGGAACGGCCAGCGCGATAACGCCATAGGCGAGCTCATCCTCCACCACCGAGTAGCCGTTGCGACGGCAATCGCCGATCAACGCACGCAGCTTCTGCGGATCGGTGACGGTGCGTTCGGTGAAGGCCTCGAGCTTGGCGGTCTGGAAATAGTGCTGCAGTCGTTCGGGGCTCACGCCGGCGAGCAGGACGCGGCCCGTCGAGGTGGCATGGGCCGGGAATCGGCTGCCGACATGTGCCTCGAGCCGCAGCAGCGTGCGTACCGAGGCGCGGGCAACGTAGACGATGTCAACGCCGTCCAGAACGCACAGCGCCGCCGAGTCGGCCGTATTGCGTGCCAGCTCTTCGAGATGATTCTTGGTGACTTGCTCGATATTCATCGATTCGATGTAGGCTGCACCGAGCTCGAGCACCTTGGGGCGCAGCAGGAAGTCACGCCCGCTGCGCGTCAGGTAGCCGAGTTCCTCCAAGGTGAGCAGGCAGCGTCGCGCCGTGGCGGCCGGGATGCGCGCGCTGCGCGCGATGTCGCTGAGGCTCAGCGCTGCATGATCGCGCGTGAAGGCGCGGATCACCGCGAGCCCCTTGGCGAGCCCACCCATCGCCTCGCGCCGGACAGGCGCCTTTCTGTTCTTTGCCACGCCCGGCAAGTCTATTTCGATATCCGAAAAGTCGGAAGGGGCGGGGAACACGCTTGACGCGGCTTGGACCTGGAGTCCAATATTGTTTCGTATAGCGACGTATATTTCGGTATGCGAAAATATACGCTGAAGGGGGCGCCTTGAAGATCGGGCGGCAGGATCAGCACAGCTCGGCGATCTCGACCTCAAACGAAGCCACGATTCTCGTCCGTGGCCGCGATCTGGCGCGCGAACTGATCGGCAAGATCAACTTCACTGAACACTTCTGGCTGCTGGTGACCGGCTCGTTGCCGACGGACGGTCAGCGGCGCGTGCTGGATGCGACGCTGGTGGCAATCGCCGAGCACGGGCTGGTACCGAGCGTTCAGGTCTCGCGCATGACGCTGGCGGCGGCTCCTGAGGCTTTGCAGGGCGCCGTCGCGGCGGGAATCCTCGGGTGCGGGTCCGTCGTGCTGGGGTCTTCCGAGGCGGCGGGTCGTCTGCTTGCGGAGATCCGTGCGCGCAGCGAGGCGGCTGCGTCACTGGAGACAGCTGCCCGTGAAGTGGTGCGCGAATACCGCGCGGCCCAGCGGGCGATCCCCGGCTTCGGCCATCCCCTGCACCGCGACCGTGATCCTCGCGCGCAACGGCTGCTTGAGGTGGCCGTCGAGGCGAATACCTCTGGAGCGCACGGGGAGATCGCCCGCGCCCTCGAGCGGCTGCTGCCGGAGCTGGTCGGCCGTCCGCTGGCTCTGAACGTTTCCGGGGCGATTCCGGCGGTGCTGCTGGACGCAGGCTTCCCGGTCCTGGCCCTGAAGGGCGTGCCGCTGCTCGCGCGCACGGCGGGGCTCGTTGCCCACCTGCTCGAGGAGCAGCAGCGCGGCATCGGCTTCGTCATGTCACACGCCGCGGCGCAGGCGATCGACTACGACGGCGAGACCCCCGCCGGCTTCAAGCCGAGCGAGGACGGCTGAGGCAGCCGCACCGCGATGGAACCGACACTGGCCGGCATTCGGGTCGTCGAGCAGGGCACGTTCATCACCGGGCCCTGCGCCGCGATGATGCTGGCGGACCTGGGCGCCGACGTTATCAAGGTGGAGAGCCCCGAGGGGGACCCGTACCGCGCCTACCAGGGTGGCCAGTATTCCCCGCACTTTCAGGCCTACAACCGCAACAAACGCAGCGCCGTGCTCGACATGAAGCAGGCGGCCGACCGCGAGCTCTTCCAGGGCCTGATCCGCGAGGCCGACGTCTACATCCAGAACTTCCGCCCCGGGACCGCGGAGCGCCTCGGTGCAGGTGCCGGGCAGCTGCTGCAGATCAACCCGCGACTCGTGTACTGCGCCATCAGCGGCTTCGGGGCGAGCGGCCCGTACGCGGAGCGCCCGAGCTATGACTCTGTCGCCCAGGCGCTCAGCGGCTTTCTCAGCGTGGTCGTCGACTACCGCCAGCCGCAGTTCCTCGGTCCCGCGCTCGCCGACGCAATCACGGGGCTTTACGCTGCTCAGGGGATCCTCGCTGCCCTGGTGCAAAGGGGCCGCAGCGGGCGCGGCGGTCACGTCGAAGTGTCGATGCTCGAAGCAATGACGCACTTCGCCGTCGAGCCGTTCGCTGCATTTTTCGCGCTGGGTCAGATTCCAACCTCCGTGGACCGACCCCGGCTGGCGCAGGCCTACATACTGCGCACGGCCGACGAGCGTCTGATCGCAATTCACCTGTCGTCGCTCGAGAAGTTCTGGCAGGGGCTGGTCACTGCGCTCGAGGCGCCGGACCTTGCGAACGATCCGCGCTTCAACCCACGCGAGCGGCGCATCGCCGCGTACGAGGTCCTGCGTCAGGAATTCGACGCGCGCTTCGTGCGCAAGCCGCTGTCGCACTGGATAGAGCGGCTGCATGCCAATGACGTGCCTTGCGCGCCGGTCAACCGCATCGATGAGGTGGTTGCCGACCCGCAGGTGCGGCATCTGGGCATCGTGGTGCCGATTGAAGGGTCGCACGGGCCGAAGGAGGCCGTGCGGCCTGCACTGCAGTTCAACGGTTGCCGCGCCGCGTCGGTCACGGCTGCGCCGCTTCTTAACCAGCACGGCGGGGAGATCCGGGCGGCGCTGGCCCGTGCGCCCGCATGGCCGGCCGCTCCGGCGCACGCGGTGCCCGCCTAGGCGAGCCACAGGGGATTGCCATGCTCTTTCCAACCATGCTCGTCGGCAGTTATCCGCAGCCGGAGTGGCTGATTGACCGTGAACGCCTGGCAGGGCGCTTCCCTCCGCGGGTGCGCGCGCGCGAACTGTGGCGCGTCCCCGAGCCCTTCCTGGCGCAGGCGCAGGACGATGCAACCATCGTGGCCATCAAGGCACAGGAGGAGGCCGGGCTCGACATCATCACGGACGGAGAGACACGGCGCGAGAGTTACTCCAATCTCTTCGCGACTGCCCTCGAGGGTGTCGATCTCGACAATCCGGGCACCGCGCTCGACCGCAGCGGGCACCCGAATCCTGTGCCGCGCGTGGTCGCTTCGATCCGCCGTCGGCGCGCCGTCGGCGTGCGCGATCTGGAGTTCCTTCGCCGCCACACGCAGCGGCGGGTCAAGGCCACCGTGCCCGGTCCTTTCACCATGGCGCAGCAGGCGCAGATCGACTTCTACGGCGGCAGCCGGCAGCTGGCGGCCATGGACTACGCCGCGGCCGTCAATGCCGAAATCCGGGATCTGTTCGATGCCGGCGCCGACGTCGTGCAGATTGACGAGCCCTACATGCAGGCGCGCCCCGAGGAAGCGCGCCAGTACGGCCTCGCCGCGCTCAACCGCGCGCTTGAGGGCATCAGCGGCACCACCGCCGTGCACATCTGCTTCGGCTATGCGGCGATCATTCACTCGCGGCCCTCGGGCTACTCGTTCCTGGCCGAGCTGTCCGAGTGCCGTTGCCGGCAGATCTCGATCGAAACCGCGCAGTCGAAGCTCGACTGTGCGGTGCTCAAGAGCTTAAGTGGCAAGAAGATCATCCTCGGCGTCATCGATCTGTCGACCAACGAGATCGAGACGCCCGAGCTGGTCGCGAGCCGCATCCGTCGCGCGCTGCCGTACGTAAGCCCCGCCGATGTCATCGTCGCACCCGATTGCGGCATGAAGTACCTGCCGCGCGCGGTCGCCTTCGGCAAGCTGCAGGCCATGGTGGCCGGCGCGCGGATGCTTCGATCACAGCTGGAAGACGAGCAGCCGGGCGCTCGTGGAGCGGCCGAGAACCAATAACTTGAGAGAGGGGGGGCGTATGAATACTCCGATGAGGCAACTGTCCGCGTTGGCGGCGACAGCAGTGGGTGCCATTCTGGCCGCCGAGCCGGTCCTGGCGGCTGAGTCCGGGGAGCTCGAGGAGATCGTCGTAACGGCGCGCAAACGCGACGAAGCGCTGCAGAGCGTGCCGGTGACGGTCGACGCCTTCACCGAGCAGACGATTGAATCGGCGGGCATCGAATCGCCGCGCGATTTCGTTGCCATGGTGCCGAATATGACCCTGGTGGAGGTGCAGAACGTCGGCAACTCTTTCATCACCATCCGTGGCATCTCGCAGGCGCGCAACAGCGAGCCCTCGGTCGCCGTGCTGGTCGATGGGGTGCTGGAGACCAACCCCTATGAGTTCGATCAGGAGCTGGCCGATATCAAGAGTATCGAGGTGCTGAAAGGCCCCCAGGGCGCCTTGTACGGCCGCGATGCGATCGGCGGCGCGATCATCATTCGCACCGCCGACCCGTCCGATCACTTCGAAGGCACCGGCAAGCTGGGTGTCGGCAACGGGCCGGCGGAGCGGGCCCAGGTGGCCGTCAGCGGCCCGATCGATGAGGCCGGGACGCTGAAGTACCGCGCCTCGCTCAACTTCTACAACACCGGCGGCTATCTCGAGAACACGTTCCTCGACCGCAAAGCGGACCCGTATCGGGACTACTCCGGGCGGCTGCGCCTCTTGTGGAGGCCGGCGGAGGACTGGTCGGCGGACCTGCGCTTCTTCCGCGATCACGTCGATACCACTGCCTATTACTACATCATTCCGCGCGCCGATGAGGCCAATCCGTTCAGCAGCTTCACGACGCCACCGAACGCCAACGATGTGACCAGCCCGATCCAGACTCAAAACCTCGGCACCGACTACCGCGACATCACGGATGTCGCGCTGAAGCTCGATTTCAGCCGGGATTACGGCATCTTCACTTCGGTCTCGGACTACAACTTCACCAAGGAGATCGACACCGGTGATGCCTACGATTTCCGGCCGATCCCGAACTCCATCGCCTACAACTATTTCTTCGCCGGTATCCCGGCTGCCGACGGCGGCCCGGCCGGCGAGAGTCAGAGCCAGTTCATCCGCGAGGAGACCGAAAGCCAGGAGCTGCGTTTCACCTCCAACAAGATGGGCGGCTTCTCGTGGATCGCAGGGGCCTATTTCGTGCACACCGAGCGCTTCATCTCCACCGACAATCTGTATGACCGCGGGCTGGGCATTCCGCCGGTCTACGAGACCCCGCTGGTCGATCCGACCAATCCGTACGCCACCAACACCAACGCCACCTTCCTTGCCGACTCGCAGAACAACAACGCCTGGGCGGTATTTGCCGACGCGACCTATGAGTTCAGCAAGGAGTTCGAGTTCGATGCGGCGATCCGCTACGACCGGGATCAGCGCCAGAACACCACCGATACGCCGAATGCATTCCTGCCCGCGGTAACGCGTCCCGCCGCTTACCAGGGGCTGGTACGCGATGCCACCTTCGATGCGGCGGAGCCCAAGTTCACGCTGCGCTACAAGCCGACCGACGATCTGACTTTCTACGGCGGGTGGAGCCGCGGGTTCCGCAGCGGCGGCTTCAACCAGACCGGTGTCGGCGCGGTGGCGGCCTCCGAGGGACATCTCGGCGTGCATGATCTCTTCCAGGCCGAGATCGCCAACACCTGGGAGGTGGGCGTCAAGAGCGAATGGCTTGACCATCGCCTGGTCGCCAATGCGGCCCTCTATTACACCGAGTCGCACAACGGCTACTTTTTCTACTACGACGCAGCGACCTCGACCCAGAATCTCGGCAATCTCGATGCCTTGTACAAGGGCGGGGAGCTCGAGCTCAAGGGACGCGCGGCCAACTGGCTCGACCTGTACTTCAACTACGGCTACAACTACGGCTCAATCACTGCAATGGAGGATCCCACCGTCATCGGCAACAAGCCGCCGCTGCTGACGCAGGACACCATCAACGCGGGCTTCCAGGCCCATGAGCCGATCGGCGACGGGCTCAACGGCGTGCTGCGCATGGACTACCAGATGATCGGCCGCACCTGGTGGGACCCGTACAACGTCACCTCGCGCGATCCGGTCAACCTGATCGATCTGCGCGCCGGCATCGAGGGCGAGCGCTGGACGGTGACCGCGTGGTCGAAGAATCTCACCAACAAGATCTACAATGCCGAGTTCTCTCCGGGCGGCTTCCTCTGGCGAGCCCTGCCGCGCCGCTACGGGGTCGATTTCACCTTTAAGTTCTGATGCGAGGGGAAATGCGCCATGGCCCAGTTACAGAAGCTGCCGATCCGGTTGCATCACAATGCCTACGTCACGCGCGATCAGGAGGCGACGCGCCGGTTCTACGAAGACGTCATCGGCTTGCCGCTGATTGCGACCTGGTGCGAGTCGGACGAGCTGTTCGGCAAGCTGCGCACCTACTGTCACACCTTCTTCGGCATCGGCGATGGCGGCGCGCTCGCCTTCTTTCAGTTCGAGGACCCCAAGGACCAGGAGGAATTCGGGCCGAAGATGCCGGCGACGCCGTTTCATCACATCGCGCTCGCGGTGGACGCGCAGACGCAGGCCGCCATCGAGAAGCGCATCGCCGCTGCGGGCATCGAGCCGCCGAACACCTACGTCCTGGAGCACGGCTATTGCCGCTCGGTCTACGTAACGGATCCCAACGGGCTGATTCTCGAGTTCACACGCGATCATCCCGAGGCGGAGAGGATTTCACGCGACCGCCGCTCGGATGCGCACCAGGAGCTCAAGCGCTGGTTGGCGGGGAATCACCAATCGAACAATACCTACCGCTGACGGGAGAAACCGCCGGCACGGGGCGAACAACATGCGCGAGTTCAGTGAGACGAGCATCACACAGGCCGTGATCGGGCGGCTCGCGGAGTGCGACGACCCACGATTCAAGCGCATCATGTCTTCGTTGATCATTCATCTTCACGACTTTGTGCGAGAAGTGAGACTGACCGAGTCTGAATGGCTCAGCGCCATTCAATTTCTCACCGACGTCGGCAAGACCTGCACCGACAAACGCCAGGAGTTCATCCTGCTGTCGGACACGCTCGGTATGTCGGTGCTGGTCATCACGCTCAACCATCCGGCGGACGAGGGCAGCGTCGAATCGACGGTCATGGGGCCCTTCTATTGGGAGGGCGCTCCCGATCTGCCGCGCGGCAGCAATCTTGCCGAAGGCGTGAAAGGTGAGCCGGCGTTCTATTCCGGACGCGTGCTGAGTGTGGATGGCCGGCCGCTCGAGAATGCGCTGCTCGACATCTGGTCGGGCGACGGTGAAGGCAACTACGACATACAGATGCCCGGGGAGACCGGGATGAAGGCGCGCGGGAGGATCCGCACCGACGCCGCAGGGCGTTACTGGTTTCGCTCGATCAGGCCGACGTTCTATCCGGTTCCGACCGATGGGCCGGTCGGACGCATGCTGCGCAAGATGGGGCGCCATCCGTATCGCCCCGGCCACATCCACATGATCGTCTCGGCGCCGGGACATCTGCCGGTGACCACCCACCTGTTCGTTGCCGGCAGCCGATACCTCGATTCCGATGCCGTGTTCGGGATGAAGGAGTCGCTGGTGGTGCAATTCGAGCGGCACCCCCCGGGATCCGGCCCCAACGGCGAGACTCTGGCGACGCCGTTCTACACGGTGAACTACGACTTCCGCTTGAGGCCCGCGGGCTCAGCGCCACGGATCGAAGCCTGAGGGTACGGCCATTCGCACCAGCACCGACCGGATCCTGACCACGCACGTCGGCAGCCTGCCGCGCAGCCAGGCCGTAACCGACGTGCTGTTTGCGCGCGAGCGCGGCGAACAGCGCGATGCGCGCGCCGATGCCGCGGTGATCACGGCAGCAGTGGCCGGGGTGGTGCGCCGGCAGGTCGCGACCGGCATCGATGTGGTGAGCGACGGGGAGATGAGCAAGATCAGCTACGCAACCTACATCGCGCAGCGTTTCTCGGGCTTCGGTGGCGACACGCCGCGCGAGCCCGGCCAGGATCTGGTCGAATTTCCAGGGCTGCTTGCCAAACTAGCGGAGCGGGGCTCGACGGCCAAATACCGGCGGCCGCGGTGCATTGGCGAGGTCAAGCTGCGGGACGCCGAGCCGCTGCGGGCGGACCTGGGCAACATGAAGGCGGCCATCACGGCCGCGGCTCCGGTCGAGGCATTCATGAACGCGGCCTCTCCCGGCGTGGTCGCATTGTTTCAGCCGAACGATTACTACCGTACGCAGGATGACTATCTGATAGCGCTCGCCGAGGCGCTGCGCGGCGAGTACGAGGCGATCGTGGCGGCCGGCATCCTCCTGCAGATCGACGCGCCGGATCTGGCGATGGGCCGGCAAACGATGTACCGGGATCGGTCGCTCGGGGAGTTCGAGGCCCTCGCGGCGCGCCACATCGAGGTATTGAACCACGCACTGCGCAACGTGCCTGCCGAGCGCGTGCGCATGCACGTCTGTTGGGGCAACTACGAGGGTCCGCATCATTACGACGTGCCGATGGAGCGGCTGCTGCCGATCGTGCTCAAGGCCAAGCCCCAGGGACTGTTGTTCGAGGCGGCCAATCCGCGGCACGCGCACGAGTGGTCGGTCTTCAAGGACGCGAGCATCCCGGACGACAAGATCCTCATCCCCGGTATGCTGGCGACGACCACCAACTATATTGAGCACCCGAAGCTGGTCGCCGAGCGCATCGAGCGTTTTGCCGGCATCGTGGGACGCGAGCGGGTCCTGGCGGGGACGGACTGCGGCTTTGGTACCTTCGCCGGCTTTGGGCCGGTGGAGCCGGACATCGCATACCTGAAGCTCAGGTCGCTGGTCGAGGGAGCGCAGCTCGCCTCGCGCCGGCTCTGGAGCTAGCCCCTTCCTTCGTGCGCTGCCGTTGCTGCGGGCGCCTGCTGTGAACGCTTCCGGCGACTCATCGCGCGCTCTGACCAGCCCTGTGGCCGATGCTTCGCCACCGTTTCGCTTTTATGACAACCGCCAGAAATACCTGGCCTTCGTCACGACCTGCAACGAGAAGGCCGCCATCGCGCGCCGGGCGGCGCACGAGGTGGCGTTGCTGCGGCCGACGCCGCCGGCGGTCCGCATATTCGACGCCGGCATGGGTGATGGCACGGTGATCGGGCGTGTCATGAGGAACACCCATCGGCAGTTTCCGACGGTGCCGATGTTCGTGGTCGCCAAGGAGATCAGTCTCGAGGACGTACGCCTCGGGCTCGAGAAGCTGCCGGACCGGTTCTTTGAGCATCCAGCCACCGTGTTCGTCGTCACCAACCTCAATTATGCTGAGGCGCCGCGCCTGATGCCGCGCGATGCACATCTGGCGGCGGCGCTCAACTGGCAGGAAGTGCGCCTGACGGGTACGACCGCGGACGAATACGCGCAGCAAATCGAGGAGCTGAGCACCGCACTCTCCAGCGGCTGGCAGACGCGGCCGAATCCGAAAACGGGCAACCCGATGATCGTGCGCCCCTCGGTACTCGTCATGTACCGCGAGGACCACAAGTTCCTGCTCGACGGTGTCATCCCGAAGCCCGGTCAGATCTTCGAGCACTACGATCTGGTGCTCGCCTCGCAGCCCTGGCGGGCGCGCATGGGAGCGGATTTCAAGGTGCACAAGGTGCTTGCGCCGCTCTCGCGCAGTCTGGCCCGCGGCGGTCGGTTGCTCGCGATCCAGTCCTGGGGCCGTGACCCGGGACTGGAGATCATCCGCCAGTTGTGGCCGGAGGAGAGTCCCTTCCAGGTCGATCGTCACGGGCTCCTGGCCGCTTTGCGGCGCGAGCTGGCGCGCGATGCGCGCGAGTTCAACCTCGCAGCGCTACCGGACGAAAAAGCAGTGTTTCGCTACGAGATGCACACCTTGCCGTCGGAGATCGGTGATCGCATCGGCACCTCGACCCTGTTTGCCGCCTGGAATGCCGCGATCTACGTCAACCAGATCGAGGACGAGCGTCTCGACGCCGTCGTCACTACCGGGGCGTACCTTGAGGCCACGCAACGCGTGCTGCAGAGACACGGGGGCCTTTGGTTCAACGACGAGGCATTCGTTGTCTCCAGGCGGCGCGACTAGCAGACCTCGCCACATTCCCTTGTCCTTGGCGGTTCGGCTCTGAAGATTCGCTGCAGCCGATAGTCACGCGCTGCCCGGGAAGCGTGCGTAGAATTGCGGCCGCTGATCCGCTCACTTTTCGAGCGGACCACTACCAATAAATCACTTCAAGAATGCACTATAAGATATTGAAAAAACTGCCCGGGAGAGGACTCGAACCTCCACGGTGTGAACCGCTAGTACCTGAAACTAGTGCGTCTACCAATTCCGCCACCCGGGCACGGTGTCGAAGGCCGCGAAATGTACGCACGGGTCCCGGGGCTGTCAATTGAAGGCACGCAGAGGAAAGTTCGGGAGCCGCGAACGCCACGCGAGGAGTGCGCCTAAAGCCCACGGGACGAAATCGCACAGCCACGCGCGCGGCTCGCAGGCGAAGCGCAGCAGTACCGGCGGAACGGCGCACGCTCATCGCTCCGGTGGCGCGACAGGACGCGCAAGATCCGCAGCTCCGCCTGCGGGATTGAAGTCCGGTTCCCTCGTCGAAGGAACCGTGAGCGCCAACCGCGCCGGCTACGGCTTCGTACGCGTCGAGGGCATGAAGGAGAGTGTGTTCCTGCCACCACCCGAGATGCGCGGCGTGATGCACGGCGATCGGCTGCGTGTGAGGATCAAGCGCGACGCGAGCGACCGCTGGTCCGGAGCCGTCGAGCAGGTGCTGGAGCGCGGCGTCAGCGCCTTTCTCGGTACCGTCGAGGTGCAGGGTCGCAGTGCCTGGGTGAACTCGGCCGACCGCCGACTGCAGCTGCGCTGCACAGTCGCGCCGGCGGATCTCAACGGCGCGCATGCCGGCGATTGGGTGATCGCGAGGATCACGCGCCACGCGGGCTCCGCCTCCGCCGCGCAGGCCGCGGTCGTCCAGCGCCTCGACCCGGATCGACCGGTCGAGCTCGGCACCGAGTCGGCGATCGCACGCTTCGACCTGCCGCACGAGTTTCCGGCGGCGGCACTGCGTGAGGCGCAGGCCTTCGGCGAGCAGGTGGACCCGCGCGAGGCGAACACGCGTATCGACCTGCGGAACCTTCCGCTGGTGACCATCGACGGCGAGGACGCGCGCGACTTCGACGACGCCGTGTACGCCGAGCCTCATCCGGCGGGCTTCCGTCTCATCGTCGCCATCGCGGACGTGAGTCACTACGTGCGGCCCGGGTCGGCGGTCGATGCCGAGGCACAGAAGCGCGGCACCTCGGTGTACTTCCCGACGCGCGTGCTGCCGATGCTGCCGACCGCGCTCTCCGATCACCTGTGCTCGCTCGCTCCGCACGTCGATCGCCTGTGTTTCGCGGCCGACATGGTGGTGAGCCACAACGGTGCCTTGAAGGGCGCGCGCTTTTATCCCGCGGTCATGCGCTCCGCGGCGCGCCTCACCTACACGCTCGCCAATCAGGCGCTGATCGAAGGCCGCCCGGGCGCGCGCGCGCAGCTGGGCCCGCTCACCGAACGGCTGCTGATCCTGGTCGATGTCTATCGTGCGCTCTACAAGGCACGCAGCCGCCGCGGCGCGCTCGATTTCGACGCCGCCGAGGCCGAGTTCGTGATCGACGAGGCCGAGCGCGTCCGCGCGATCGAGCTGCGCGCGCGCAACGAGGCGCACCGGCTGATCGAGGAGTGCATGATCCTCGCCAACGTCGCGGTCGCCGAGGAGCTCGAGAAGGCGCACGTGCCGACGCTCTACCGGGTCCATGGGACGCCGGAGGACGAGAAGCTCGAGCGCCTCGTCACGACGCTGCGGGCACTCGGGATCGAGGCGCGCATCCCGAAGAGCGTCACCACGCGCGATCTGCAGGCGATCGCCCGGCGGGTGCCGGACGCCTCCGAGCGCGCCTTCGTCGAGTCGCTCGTGGTGCGCGCCATGCCGCAGGCGATCTATCAGCCGACCAACATCGGGCACTTCGGCCTCGCGCTCACTCACTACGCGCACTTCACCTCGCCCATCCGCCGCTACCCGGACCTCGTCGTGCACCGGACGCTGAAGAGCCTGATCGGCGCCCAGGGTGGATCGGCGGTGCGCTATGCGCTGCCTGAGCTCGGCGCGCTCGGCGAGAGCACCTCGCAGCTCGAGAAGCGCGCAGACGAGGCCGATCGCTACGTCTCGACGTTCCTCAAGTGCACTTATCTCAAGGAGCGCATCGGCCAGACCTTCCGCGGCCTCATCACCACCGTGGTCGAGTTCGGCTGCTTCGTGCAGATTCTCGATGCCGCGGTCGACGGGCTGCTGCACCTCGACAACCTGAGCGACGATCAGTACGTGATGGAGGACGACGGCCACGCCTGGCGCGGCCGGCGCGGCGGGCGGCGGCTGCGCACCGGCAGCCACGTGCGGGTGGTGGTTACCGCGGTCAACCCGATCGAGGGTCTGATCGACCTGGCGCTGGCGGAAGAGGAATGAGCACGGCGCGGGAAACGATCTTCGGCCTCCACCCGGTGCGCAGCATGCTCGAGCGCCATCCGGAGCGCGTGCTGGCGGTGCGCCTCGCCGAGCGGCGTGATGACCCGCGGGTACGCGCGATCGAGGAGCTCGCGCGCCGACAGCAGCGGCCGGTCGAACGCCTCGACGCCCAGGCGCTCAAGCGGCTTCTCGGCGACGCCGTGCATCAGGGTGTGGCGGCGGAGATCACCCCGCTCCCGCCGTGGAGCGAGGATGAGCTGCTCGCCGCGCTGCAGAGCGCTGCGGCACCGCTGCTGCTCGCGCTCGATGGCGTGCAGGATCCCCACAACCTGGGCGCCTGCCTGCGCACGGCGGATGCCTGCGGCGTGCTGGCGGTGATCGTGCCTAAGGATCGCGCGGCGCAGCTGACACCCGCGGCGCGCAAGGTCGCCGCGGGCGCGGCGGAGACCACGCCGATCGTGGCGGTGACCAATCTCGTGCGCACCCTCAAGCTGCTGAAAGAGGCGGGACTGTGGGTGGTGGGAGCGGACGCCGCGGCCGGGAAGAGTGCGGATGCAGTCGATCTGAAGGGGCCCGTGGTACTGGTGCTCGGCGCCGAAGGAGCGGGGCTGCGGCAGCTGACGCGGCAGAACTGCGATTTCCTCGCGCGGCTGCCGCAGCTCGGCGCGGTGGAGAGTCTCAACGTATCGGTGGCCGCCGGCATGCTGCTCTATGAGGCGGCGCGCCAGCGCGGCCGCTGGCAACGGCAGGAGTGACGTCCGTGGACTTTGAATTCAGCCGCAAGACCCGGGAATATCTCGAGCGCCTCGGCGCCTTCATGGACGCGCACGTGTATCCGAACGAGCAGCGCTACCGCGAGGAGCTCGACCGCGGCGGTCGCTGGGAGGAGCCGCCGCTCATCGGCGAGCTGCAGCAGAAGGCGCGCGCCGCGGGGCTCTGGAACCTGTTCCTGCCCGATTCGACTCACGGCGCCGGGCTCAGCAACCTCGAGTACGCGCCGCTGTGCGAATTGATGGGACGCGTCATCTGGTCTCCGGAGGTGTTCAACTGCGCCGCGCCCGATACCGGCAACATGGAGACGCTCGAGCGCTACGCCACGCCCGAGCAGAAGAAACAATGGCTCGAGCCGCTGCTCGAGGGGAAGATCCGCTCGGCCTTCGCCATGACCGAGCCGCGCGTCGCCTCGAGTGATGCCACCAACATCGAGAGCTCGATCGTGCGCGACGGCGACTCCTACGTGATCAACGGCCGCAAGTGGTGGACGTCGGGGGCGGGGAACGCGCGCTGCCGCCTCTTCATCTTCATGGGCAAGACCGATCCCGGCGCGCCCCGGCACCGCCAGCAGTCGATGATTCTGGTGCCGCGCGAGACGCCCGGGATCACGATCCTTCGCAACCTGCCGGTGTTCGGCTACGACGATGCGCCGCACGGTCACATGGAGATCGACTTCCGCGACGTGCGCGTGCCGGCCGCCAACCTCCTGCTCGGCGAGGGCCGGGGCTTCGAGATCGCACAGGGGCGCCTGGGTCCCGGGCGCATTCATCATGCGATGCGGCTCATCGGCGTGGCCGAGCGCGCACTCGAGAAGATGTGCCGCCGCGTCAAGGCGCGCGTTGCGTTCGGCCGGCCGATCGCCGAGCAGTCGGTGACGCTCGAGCGCATCGCGGAGTCGCGCATCCGCATCGATCAGGCGCGGCTGCTCGTCTACAAGGCCGCGTACCTCATGGACACGGTCGGCAACAAGGCGGCGCGCGCCGAGATCGCCATGATCAAGATCGCCGCGGCCGACGCCGCCTGCCAGGTCACCGACTGGGCGATCCAGGCACACGGCGCGGCGGGCGTGTGCGACGACTTCGAGCTCGCGAAGGCCTACGCGCACGCGCGCACCATCCGCCTCGCCGACGGTCCCGACGAGGTCCATCGCAACCAGATCGGGAAGCTCGAGCTCGAAAAGCACTCCTGACATGCCGGGGCAGGAATTCGCGGGCACCATGCCGGTCCCGGACCGGCAGCGCTTCGATGAGGCGGCGCTCGAGCGATACCTGAGTACTCAGGTGGCCGGCTTCCACGGCCCGCTCACGGTCGAGATGTTCCGCGGCGGCCAGTCGAACCCGACCTTCCTCCTGACCACCGGAGATGGTGCGCAGTACGTCCTGCGCCGCAAGCCCGCCGGGCAGCTGCTGCCCTCGGCTCACGCGGTCGACCGCGAGTTCCGCATCACCCGCGCGCTCTTCGGACACGGGGTGCCGGTGGCTGAGCCGATCTGCCTGTGCGCCGACGAGAGCGTCATCGGCACGATGTTCTACGTCATGAGCTACGTCCGCGGACGCAATTTCTGGGACCCGCGGCTGCCCGGGTCGACGCCGGATGAGCGCGCCGCGGTCTACGACGAGATGAACCGTGTGCTGGTGGCGCTGCACACAGCGGACTTCGCCCGCCTGGGGCTCGCCGACTACGGCAAGCCCGGCAACTACTTCGCGCGGCAGATCGCGCGCTGGAGCAAGCAGTACCGCGCGTCCGAGACCGAACCGATCGAGGCGATGGAGAAGCTCCTTGCGTGGCTCCCGGCCAACATCCCGCCGGGCGATGAGACCACGCTGGTGCACGGCGACTATCGCATCGACAACATGATCTTCGCGCCCGATCAGCCGCGGATGCTCGCGGTGGTCGACTGGGAGCTCTCGACGCTCGGGCACCCGCTCGCGGATTTCTCCTATCACGTGATGCTCTGGCGGGTGGGCGCGGGCGAAATCCCGGGACTGAAGGGAGTCGACCTGGCCACTCTCGGGATCCCCACCGAGGCGGAGTACGTCGCCGCTTACTGCCGGCGGACCGGGCGCGAGTCCATCGAGCCGCGCGTCTGGGAGTTCTGCATGGCGTACAACCTGTTCCGCATCGCCTGCATCCGCCAGGGAATCATGAAGCGCGTGCTCGAGGGGACCGCGGCGAGCCGCCACGCGCGCGAGGCGGGGGCGCGCGCCCGCGAGACGGCAGAGCTTGCCTGGCAGCAGGTCGAGGAGCATCTGGGAGGCTGAGCGCGTTCCTCTGCCCGGGCTTCGGGGAATAAGCAGACAGAGCCCGGAGTCTTCTTCCACGTAACCGCACCGCAAAGCACTCGACCGCGGGCGATCGGAAGGAGACCTCGATGAGAACTGCTCAACTCGATCAACTGACTCGCGCGGTGCGTCGACCGATGCGGCTCGCGCTGCTCGCGACCGCGGCCGTCGCCAGTACATGCCTGGCGGCCGAGCCCACCTACAATCCCTATCATCTGAGCGCCGCCGAGATCGCGAAAGTCGCGACGATCTGTCAGAACGTGATGGGCTTGCATCCCGACGCGGAGTTGACCGACAACCTCTGGCCCGCCGACCCGGATCCGGCGCGCTCCACCAACGATTTCCGCGGCTGCACCGCGGCGCTCTCGAGCTCGCTGCAGCGTGCGGCCGCCGCGCGCCAGGCCGCGCAGGCAGAGCAGGACTGCCGCTCCCTCGGCCTGACGGATGGCAGTTCCGAGCTCGCGATGTGTGTGCTGAAGGCAGAGCAGGCCGCCATGCCTGCCAGGCCGATCCAGTTAGCCGCGCTCAGTGTGACGCCGTTTCTCGCAACAGCGACACCGGGTCCGTCTGGGCATGCATCCGCCACTCTGCGCAGGGAGCGGCAATCCT
>Ga0187781_10001162_pt1 | contig 19824 bp, 22 predicted proteins | sample 0715_SJ02_MP02_2_FD_132447 | JGI IMG/M metagenome (GOLD analysis project Ga0187781, IMG submission 132447) | Tropical peat soil microbial communities from peatlands in Department of Meta, Colombia - 0715_SJ02_MP02_20_MG | ecosystem: Environmental > Terrestrial > Soil > Wetlands > Peat | place... | reverse complement strand
TCGCAGAACCCCGCAGCACCGAGACTGTCGCGGGCCAATTTCACAGGTGGTGAGAACCACTGCCCCGGCGGATGACGGGTCCAGAGCGGGTTGCTGTCCGCTTCGATCGTCAACTCTTGCCGCCGATTTCGGGCGTCGGGTGAGAGAAACGCATGCACCGTGACTCCCCCCGGGAGCAGTACATGGAACGAACTTCGGAAAAAAGCGGACATCTCCCCACGGGTGAGCTCGGGAAGGAACTCACTCGAGATGACCGCGCGAAGTGTTCGTGCCGGTTGGCGTGCGAGCCATTCGAGGCCGTCGCCTGCGACGACCGAGACGTTCTCTGAGAGGTCGGCCCGTCGGAGAGCCTCCTCTAGGGCCTTTCGATGGCCCGAGTACGGTCCCGAAAACCGGTCGACCGCGAAGATGCGAGCCCTTGGACTCGCGCGAGAGAAAGGAACGGTGAGCTGCCCTCGGCCACATCCGATCTCACCGATCACGATCGGACCCTTCGGAAGCAGGAGCGATATGGCTCGGGCAAGACGGGCGTATTCTCGCGCCCACGCCGCCGCAGTGTCGCTGGGTCGAGAGATCGTCCTCATCCTCGGTTCCCGTCTGGCCACGTCCCCTCAGGGCGCTTCACTCTGGCGCACGCCACCGGCAATCCCTCGAATGGCTCGACTGGCTAATCCATGTTGACGAAGCGGGCGCAGAGGCACCGCGAGAATGGACAGTGCATCCCGGGGGTTATGAGGCGCGACCCCCTTGTGCACGCGTTCATGCCGCCCACGCCCTCAGGCCCGCAATCCCCGCCCTCAAGCACGCTCGGGACATGGGCGATTCAAAACGCTCGAATTTACCCCTCCCCCGATGCCCCGCCGGTCGAACGAGGTTGCATCCTGATCCGCACCGGTCGGGTTGTCGACGTGGGAGCGGATGTGGAGATCCCCCTTGGAACTCCGACGATGGATGTGGAACGGCGGATCGTCACGGCGGGCTTCTGGAACGCTCACGTCCATCTATCCGAGCGAAAATGGGCCGGCGCCCTGCGCCGACCAGCAGCAGAGCTCAACGGCTTCTTTTCCGACATGGTACTGAGCCGGGGATTCACTACGGTGGCCGATACCGGATCCGACCCTCGGATTACGCTCAGGATCCGCCGGCGCATCGAGTCCGGGGATGTTATCGGTCCTTCTATCTATACAGCCGGCTCAGGAATCTATCCACCCAAAGGTATCCCGTACTACCTCGAAGGGACTCTTCCCTGGTACGCGAGCTGGTTCATCCCCCAACCCTCGAGCCCCGCAGGAGCAGTTCGCGCAGTCGAACGAAACATCGCTCGGGGGACGGATCTCGTCAAGTTGTTTACCGGGTCGTACGTACAGCGCGGCGTCGTGCGACCGATGCCTCTTCCGATCGCCCGTGCGGCGGTGGATGCGGCGCACGCCCATCATCAGCTCGTCTTCGCCCACCCATCGAACTTCGAGGGAACGCGCGTGGCGCTCGAGAGCGGCGTCGACATTCTCGCTCATGCGCCGGACGCGCCTCAGGGGATTGACGGCGAATTTCTCCGGAGAGTTGTCGCCTCGCGGATGGCGATGGTCCCGACGTTGAAGATGTTCAGGACGACGGTCTCGTCGGATCGAGGGTACCTTCAACCGATCTACGAGGTTGTGCGGAGATTCCACGAACTCGGCGGAGAACTCCTGTTCGGGACCGACGTCGGGTACATGACCGATTATTCGACTGAGGGAGAATTCTCGGCTCTGGCGGAATGCGACCTGAACTGGAGAGAGATCCTCCGCATGCTTACCGAAGGGCCAGCGCTACGATTCTCGGCCACCGACTCGGGGGTGATCGCGCCGGGCAAGCGCGCGGACCTCGTGATCCTCGACTCCGATCCGTCGCGCGACGTCCGAGCCTTCGCGCGGGTTTGGTCCACGGTGCGACGCGGCCAGGTACTTTGGAGGCAGTCCTAGGTCCGGCCGATGCGCCGAGGCAAGCCCTCGGATCTGCGAGTGTCGAAAACAGCCGACGAGGTGATCGTTCACCATGCCCACCGCTTGCATGTGAGCATAGATGATGGTCGAACCGACGAAGCGGAAACTGCGTCGCCGCAGGTCGTCGCTAAGCGCATCGGACTCCGCGGAGGTGGCCGGAACCTCCGAGGCATGTTTCCACCGGTTCTGTTGAGGCTGGTTCCCCACGAAACGCCAGCAGTACGCATCGAAGCTTCCAAACTCCCGTTGGACCGACCGAAACGCCTGAGCGTTGCTCACCGCCGACTCGATCTTCCGCCGGTTCCTTACGATCCCCATGTCCCTCGTGAGCATCCGGATTCGATCCCCAGTGTACCGCGCCACCTTCGCAGGGTCGAATTGGCTGAAGGCCCGGGAGTACCCGGGGCGCTTACGGAGGATAACCGACCAGCTGAGACCTGCCTGGGCCCCTTCGAGAACCAAGAACTCGAAATGCCGGCGATCGTCATGGACCGGGACACCCCATTCCCGGTCATGATACTCTTGCATCAGGGGGTCGTCGGTTGACGCCCACGCGCACCGCCTCACAGGGAGGGGCCTCTGGGGCAAGGACGAGGTCGCGCCATGGGAATCACCCACCAGTCCTCATCCCGGTTCCTCAGGAATGCCCAGCACCCAGATAATGCCCGGAGGTTCCGTGGTGTACGGCCATGAAGGAAGTTAGCCCCCACATCCTCGACGCGGTCGGGAACACCCCCTTGGTGCAGTTGCGCAAGGTGGTTCCTACCGGCTCGGCGAGGGTCCTGGCGAAGCTCGAGTTCGCGAACCCGACCGGAAGCATGAAGGACCGAGTCGCCAAAGCGATGATCGAGGCCGCCGAACGGGACGGGCGACTTCGGCCCCAAGGTACGGTCGTCGAGTACACCGCCGGGACCACGGGAACCTCACTGGCATTTGTCTGCGCCGCCAAGGGCTACGGTCTGCATGTCGTCTTCTCGGACGCGTTCAGCGACGATAAGCGCTTCACCATGCAGGCCTTCGGAGCCGAGATCACCGACGTGCCGAGTGACCGGAAACAGATTACGGAAATTCTGATCAAGCAAATGGTCGAGACCGCTCGTCGGCTCAGCCAGCGACCCGGACACTGGTTCTGCAACCAGCTGGAGAACCGAGACGGAGCGTCGGGATATCATTCCCTGGGAGAGGAGATTTGGAAACAGACCGGGGGTTCGGTCGACGCGTTCGTCCAAGCGGTCGGGACGGCCCACTCGATTCACGGGACGACCGAGTCGCTCTGGAGCCACAAGCCTCAGGTCCGGATTGTCGCGGTGGAGCCGGCAGAGTCCCCCGTGCTGTCGGGAGGGCCAACAGGGTCTCACCGGATCGAGGGGATCGGGATCGGCTATGTCCCTCCCCTCTGGGATCCTACGCTCGTGAACACTATTCTTCCAGTCACCACGGAGGACGCCCAAGCGATGTGTCGTCGGCTGGCGAAGGAGGAGGCGTTGTTTGTCGGCACCTCCTCCGGCGCGAACACGGTGGCCGCACTCCGCGTGGCCCGGGAGCTCGGTCCCGGCGCCACGGTCGTCACTTTGATGGTGGACTCGGGCCTAAGGTACCTCAGTACGGATCTCTTTCGCGCCCCGTAGTCCTGGAGTCTCCGAGCAGAGGTCTTCATGCTCCCACCCCCTCGGGGTCCGCTGCGAGTCGCACACGGTCTCGGGAGGAGGCGTGCAGCGCCGTGGTTCTCCACGCCTTCGCGGGATGTTGGTCGCGGTGTTAATTCTGGTTCACACAGCGCCCAAATACGTGGCCGGGCCCATTCGGCGGGAAGGTCGAAGCAATGAGCGTGCCAAACTCGAAACCTGAGGTGTCACCGACGTGGTGGGTCCGACACGCTCAGCCGCTGAAGACACTCTTTCGCCTGATGTTGGGAGTCGCCTGGTTCACGGATGGGATTCTCAAGTTCACTTCGGGATTCGTGAACGACTTCTTGGCTTCCGTTCAGGCTTCTCAGGCCAGTGCGCCGAGCTGGCTCTCTGGGTGGTTCTCCTTCTGGGCGACTCAAGCGTCGTCGAACGCGACGTTGATCGTATACACTGTGGGAGTCCTTGAGATCGCTTTGGGACTGGCCCTGCTCTTCGGCTTCATGCGAAAGATCGCGTATTCGGGCGGCGTGATTCTCGCGTTGCTCATCTGGGCGGTTCCGGAGGGGTTCGGAGGTCCGTATCAATCCGGTGCCGGCGGCACCGACATCGGCACAGGGGTGATCTATGCCATCGCGTTCCTCGGCTTGATTCTCATCAACGCCACCTACGGCCCGAGCCGTGCCAGTCTCGATTACTACATTGAGAGGCGATTCCCGAAGTGGGCGCGAATTGCCGAGTTCGGTGGTGCCTCCGCTCGAGAGGCCCCTGCTGCGAAGACCGGCGGGAGCTCTTCCTCGGGCACGTGAGGGACCGAGACCGCCGGCTCGAATGGACCGGCCTGGCACACGGGTGACCGCGAACGATCGCCGGGCCGGCCGATTGGGATCAGATCCTGCGAAGGGTCGTGTGTATCTTTGGGCCGAATCCGGGGAAACTTCCCTCGAACAGGAGCCGCAGGGACCCTGCGGACGGATCTAGATCACCCTCCTTGCCGGTCCACAGGCCGGTCGGTGTCGCGTCACTTTTTGTGGGGGCCATGGACACATATTCCCGCACAGCTCGACAAAATGCAAGTAAGGGTGGGGCATCCTCGGGGTAAGCACGGGGGTGAGGCGCACGAACGACGCCGAGCGATCAACTCGCAAGTTTGTCTTTGACTACTTTGTCGAACACTCGATTGCACCGTCGGCTCCCGAGATTGCCGCGGGCATCGGGCTTCCGCTTGGGCAGGTGAAAGATTCACTCCACGCGTTGGATGAGGCTCATCATCTCAAGCTACTCGAAGGGACCTCACGAATCCTGATGGCCTTTCCATTCTCGGCCATTGCTACCCCATTTCGTGTCACCCGAGAAGACGGTAGGCGCTATTTTGCCAACTGCGCCTGGGACTCCATCGCGTTCCATCCGATGCTGAGTGAGCCTGTCCGGGTGGACTCGTTCTGCGATCGGTGCGGGAAGGCCATCGGATTCCGACTCGAAGACGGGAAGGGAATTCGGCTCGAGGGTCCGCTTCCCTCCGTTCTCTTGGCGCTCCCTGCGGCCCGGTGGTGGAACGACATCACTCGCACCTGTGCCAACACGATGGTCTTTCTCGGGGAGGAAGAGGCGCGGTCAGGCGGATCGGAATCGAACGCCCCGCTCGAACCCGGTCGGATTACCGTCGACCAGGTTGCAGAGATGAGTGTCCCGATCTATTCGGGGAAGCTGAACCGGGAGTATGATCGCCCGCCGGCTCGCGTGATCCAAGCGGCGTTCCGACAGCTTGGACTCACAGGTCCTTATTGGGAGCTCTAGCCTGCGATCACGAAAAACAGCCGTGGTCGCCGAGTACCCCGGGCAGTTTGGAAACTTCGTGCCCACTTTGACGCTCTGAACCGTTTCGCGGCGAGACCGGCCGACGCGCGCAGGGTCGGGCGTCACCTCATGATTGACGCCGCGGACGCAATTTCGGAGACCAGCTATGGAGATCCATGCGAACCCGCCCGCTTCGGAAGGTCACGCCTTCCATCTCCAAGCGGAGACGCTGTTCCCGACCCTCTTCGCCAGGCAATGCGATTCGGCCACCGGCGGCCACCACGCGATGCCACGGTAATCCCTCGCCGGCATGCAGTGCCCAGACAGTCAGACGGGCCGCACCCGGGAAGCCGGCGATAGCTGCCGCCTGTCCGTACGTGATCACCCTTCCCCGGGGAACTCTTGCTATCACGTTTCGAATCCGGTTGAGTGTGTTCAACGCTCGGCCTCCCAGGAATCCCTCATGTCTTCCGATTCGGACCGCGCAGAGGAAGACCCTGTTCTCCTGGAGATTTTGACCTCGGTGGGGCGCCCGGAACTCATCCCCCACCCCGAACCACCGGGCGAAGGGGAGGGATGGGACGCAGGTACCGAACGAACCAGTTCACGGCGTTCTCGGCCACCGCCTCGAGAGCTCCCGGCTCCTCGAACAGATGTGTCGCATGGGGCACGATGACCGTCGAATGGGGCGCGTCGAGCCGTCGGGCCGTTTCGTTAGCGATTTCGAAGATCGGCGGATCCCAGCCTCCCACGATGAGGAGCGTCGGGGCTTGCACCCGTCGAACGAACTCCCCCGCAAGATCCGAGCGAGCTCCCCGCAGCACGAGCGCATGGATCCGATCGGGTCGGCGGGCGGCGGCGATGAGCGCGGCCGCCCCACCCGTGCTGGCTCCGTAGAGCCCCACCCTTTCGGAACTGAGCCGGGAATCCTGCGTGGCCCAGTCGATCGCCGCGACCAGCCGATCGGCGAGGAGGGGGATTTGGAATCGGTAGCTCAAGGTCCGATCGTCCTCCCGTGCTTCCGCGGGGGTGAGCAGGTCGAGGAGAAGGGTCGCTACCCCGCTCCGCTCCAAAGCTTCGGCCACGAAGCGATTCCGGGGACTGCGACGCCCACTCCCACTCCCGTGGGCGAACAGAACGACTCCTGAGAGGCCTCCCGGAATCGAAAGGTCGGCGAGGAGGTGTTGCCCCTTGAGCGGAATCTCAATCGCGCCACGTACCGGTAGAGGGCTCTCAGGCATGGGCGGTCCGCGGCGCCATCCTTCGTTTTCCCCGCGGATCGTACAATTTCTCCGCGGGACCAAAAGGTCTCAGTGGAATCCGCTTGAGGGCGGATCCATCCGCAATCCCGACTCGCATCGAAGGCACTGAATCGTCGGGCTGCTCCCGCTCGGATGCATCGGACCGACGGGGATCGCCCTCCCTGCCCGCCGGCGGGAGAAGACTCAACGCGTGGAGGTCCTTTCAGTCAGATGCCGACCTGCCCAAATCTGATCTGCGAGGGATGATCCTTCGATCCGCCACGCAGTCGCCGATCGGATTCCAATCCTTCTGAAGAACAACCGAACGAGACCGGCCCGGATTCGTCGCGCAATTCGCTCAAGAGGGTCGGGGCCGAACGTCATGAGGCGCATTGTCCATGGGGTGACGTGGGGGGCGCGAGCAAACGACGGATGCACTCTATCTCTCGGACGCCTACCTCCGACAGTTCGACGCCATCGTAGCGTCGGTCCAGCCGGAAGGAATACTGCTCGATCGTACGGCGTTCTATCCGTCGGGGGGCGGGCAACCCGCCGACCGAGGACGGTTGACGGTTCCGAAGGGAGGGATTGTCGGTGTTGTCGACGTTCGAAAGATCCCGGGAGGAATCCTGCACGTTTTGGACAGTTCGATCGCGTTGGCCGCCGGTGACCATGTGAGCGGCGAGCTCGACTGGCCTCGCCGGTTCGCTCACATGCGCTATCACACCGCGCTCCACATCCTGAGTGGAATCGTATATCGTCGGATCGGTAGCTGTATCACCGGAAACCAGATCACCGCGGAGAGGGCCCGCATGGATTTCTCCATTCCGGAGTTCGACCGGTCGCTTGCGGAGACCCTTATCGAAGGGGTCAATGAGATCGTGCGCGAGCACCGGCCGGTGTTGGTTCGTTCTATCCCTCAAGCCGAGGCTGCAAAAGATCCGACACTGGTCCGGGTCGCACAGGAACGGATGCCGGAAGTCGACGTGGTTCGCCTGATTGACATTCAGGGATTTGACGTCCAGGCCGACGGGGGAACCCACGTATCGAACACCGCCGACGTGGGTGTCGCTCGGCTCGAGCGGGTCGAGAATAAGGGGGCCCGCAACAAGCGGCTGTACCTGACCCTTGACCCGCCAAAATCCTTGTAGGGATTCCCCGCTCTCGCAAAGCACATGGATTTGGCGTCGGGCCTGCCGCAGGTTCTTATCCCCCGGCGGTCCTTTTCGAGAGGCGGCGAAGGATTTCATTGAGCGCGAGAGACATGCCCAGCTCCGGATCTTCCCCAGTGGCTCCCGAGCCGACGGCGAGGATACCTACCCTAATCTTGTGGGCGGTCCCGTTTCTCCTGGTCCTGACCTACCTATCGGTCGTCCCTCTGTTTTTCCACGGCCAGGCACGGTGGACCGGGAACAAATGGTTCGGGGTCGCCGTCCTCCTGCTCTCGACCACTGCGATTTTCTCGGTCATTTGGTACGGCGTCGCGTACGTGGCCTCACTTCTTCTCGGCGAGTACGCCACCTTCGGCATACTTCGCCTCATCACGAAGATCCCGGGCCTTCACCGACACGTCATCGTGACGCCTCCCCAACGTCCCGACCGATCCCACGAAGTTTGGGGTCGATTCGGCATCCTATTACTCATCACGCTGGGATTCGAGGTGATTTTCATGATTCTCCTGATCAAACGGGGAGACCTTGCGCCTCGCTTGGCGATCGGCGCGCCGTTTCGATTCCTCACCTATGAGATCCTCGGGGGGCTTGGACTGGGAGTTTTGCTCGCCCCGGCTGCTCCGTTCCTGGCGAGTCGTGTGAGGACTCGGATCACGGACTCGCTCGAGTTCCCCCTGTTGTGGCTGGCGGCGCTTCTCCTCATCGTTGGAGGTACGAGCGCGCTCGAACTCGTGGTCCTTCCGGGGATCGCCTTCAACCCCGCCCTCTTCTTGACGTCTATTCTGCTGTACGCTCCGGCAGCATGGTACGTGAGCTTGGCATTCTCCCGAGCCGAGACGACCGCTCAGAACCGATTCCTTCGTCGGGCGTGGCGCTCCCGCGGCCAGAACCTCCATTTCGGCCGGCTTAGCGTAACGGACGAACCGGAAGGAAGCACGAGTGAAGTCTAGATCGCGGGAGAGAACGGTTCAGTTCAGAAGTCGCCGTCGAGCGAACTCGTCTCGGTACTGAGCCGTTCGAACATTTCCAACGTGCCGTACCTCTCACATTTGACGACGACCCTGATTAGTCCCCCTACGCATATCCCTCACATGGCACGAAGGGAGGTTTCCCTCAATCACGTCATCATCTACGTCGGTGACGTCGGGCCCTCGTTGAAGTTTTACCGTGACAAGCTCGGGTTCAAGGTCATCGAGTCCATGCAGGGCTATGCCCGACTCAAGAGCCCGATCGGTGGTGCGACCATCGCCCTTCATGGGACGAAGGATCGCAGGCCACTCCCCGGGACCCGACAGGTCGTTCTCTACTTCGAGACGCGGGAACTGGACGACCTATGCCGGAATCTCGCGGAGAAGGGCGTCCGGTTCGACCAACTGCCCGCCCGAATGCCCTGGGGCTGGGATCACGCCTACCTTCGAGACCCGGACGGTCATCCGATCAGTTTGTACTGGGCGGGCCGGAAGCGATTCAAGAAAACCCCGCCTATGAGCGAATCCTGACGAATCGCTTGATTGGCCGCTCGGGGCGTTACCGTCGCCCGCTCCCATGCCCGGGCTGAGGTCAGGGTGCCGGGTGCGCCGAAACGAAACCTATCTCACGGAGGGGTACCGACCAATATCTCCCACGGCTCAATGACCTCGACCAGGTGACCTGATTTGACCCAGGGATCCGGGTCGAGAACACGACGGGCCTCGCCGAGATCCATCGCCTTCACGATGAGCATCGCGCGTCGATGTCCATCGACGGGGCCGCCGAGGATGACAAAACCTTCGGGCAGTGCGTTCATGAAATCGCGGTGCGCCGGCCACCCGTCTTGCTCTCGCATCGGCCGCCCCTCGATCCAAGCGGGACCATGGAAGGAATTGACTACAAAGTAGGCCATCGCGCGTCTTCCCAAAGGAAAATACGACGCTCGGCTTGAATCCTTTACCTTTCTGAAGTTCGTTGCTCGCATTTCAAGACCATCGGCGTACAGAGGTGGGCGGCTAGCGACGAAGAAGAAACGGTTCGACTTCTCGGTAGGTCGGGAGGCGGCTGCTCCTCCGTAGGCCGGGAGACCATCAGAGTCTCAGTAGGATTGGTCTTCCTTCGCAGCGCCGAAACCCTGAGCATCGGTTTCGAGAGTCCGCCCCACCGTGAACCGCTGGACGGCGGGCCAAGCCCCCCGGGGAAGAACGGATGCTCGCTAGGCGAGGATCTTTCCGATGACCTCGCTCGCGGTGTCGAAGACAACGTGTTGCTTGCAGAACCTTGGCAAATATTTCCCAGCCTTTGCGGAATTCGTCGCCGTGGTCGAGTGGCCCATGACTTCGATCGGAGCGACGACCATGCAGGTGTCCGCCACCACGTGGCCACCGGCGGCCTCCACCGTTGCGACGTAACCGAGCTTCTTGGACAGCTCCTTTACCGACCTCGAGGTGCAGACCCAGAGGGTCACCCCGGGTCGAATGCGCTTACCCTCGAGGAGCGAGGCGATCTCCCGCACCTCCCCCAAAGATGCGTGCGGGCAACCGAACGTGACCAGATCGATCTCTTCCATCTTCCCTGTGTTGAGCCTCTCTTTCGCATCGTCCAGCGACTCCCGCGTGATTTCGACCGTTTCCTCGATGTGGTTCAGGGAGACCAAGTTGGACTTCGCCTCGGGTGTCACGCCTTCGATATGGTACAAGTCGATTGATCCGGAAGCGGCACCCGCCGCACTCAGGGACTTGAGTTCTTCGAGCGTGGGCCTCGTCTCGATGCCCGTGATGTAGGGGATGCGACCCCGGACGAGCTCGCCCAGCCGGTATCCCAGCAGGCTGTACTCCGGGGGGCCCCGGAGCTCGCATCTCACCTTGATTTCGACCTTCGGGGTCCGGTTCTCCGCAAGATGCAATCCGTACCTCGGTCCGTACCCGGCGATCGCATAGAGCAGGGTGCTGAGTCCGGATTCTCGATTCGTCCGGATCCCGAGCACTGAGTTGGCGAAAGCCACCACCGACGATTCGGAGAGAAAGCCGTCCGTGAACGGGGCCGGCATGCTCCCGACGAGGTACGGAGTGCAGGTGACGGTCGGAATCGCGCCCATGCGGAGGTAGATCTGGATGATCTCCTCCTGTTTCCGGGCAAAATCCTCCGGAAATCCAAGAGACCTCCAATCCTCGAGGTCCATTCCCGCAGGGTTGATCGTGACGTTCCTCGATCGGAACCGGTACTTGCCTCCGAAGTACCGCCTCAGTTCCAAACCAGTTTCCGTAATGGTCTTGTAGGACACTCCGGCGATCTGGACGTGCTCCGCGGGAACGAACTCCTGGGTACCGAGGAGCTCCCCGGCCCGTGCGAGAAACTCGGCAATTTCGGCATCCACCCCAAGCTCCTCGATCGCGGTTCGATTCACGGGAACCCGCGGGGTTCCAAGGATCTCGACCTCGATCTTACCGAGGATCGCTCCCCAGATGGTGATCGGATCGATGCGCTCGAGGATGAACTTCGCCGGGGCACGACCGTGAACGGCAAGATTTACGATCCGATCCGATCCGACGGTGGAGCCAGAAGCGCATGGATAGTGGAGCGTCGTACCGGAAAGGGCTCTACCGAAGAGTTCGTGGTTTGGGTTGATGACAACCCCGTTCGTGTCGACGTCGTCGAGCCACGAGATCGGTTGAGAGGTCCGAAGTTCTTCCATGGCGAGACTCCTCACATTCCGGGAACGGGTTCGGCCTTCCTCATTTTCAGTTCCTTTTCTGCCGGCACTACGAGCGGCCGCGTGGCATCGATAGCGAGCTTACTTCCAGTGCCGTCGGGGGAAGCCATGGGGTCAAGGCTCGAGCCTTTGACCGCTCTCAACACGAGCTCTTTACCCGCTTCCCAGTACATCGTGACGGCGTAATCCACCTCGGTCGGATTCGTGACGTCCACGTCGGCGTCCACGATGGTGATTCTCTTCAGGCTGCGATGGCCCCGGATCGCCGCGTCGATTGCGGCTCTCGGATCGTCCTCGCTTCTCTTTTCGATCGAGACGACTGCGTCGAGCCACCCACTGCCCCCTTCCGTGAGGTGGACGTTCTTTACCTCGAGGCCCGCTTCCCGAAGCGCGCGGTAGATCGTCGGCGTCCTCGGAGCGCCCATGAGGATTCGGTGTTCGTTCCCGCCGGGTAGAAGAGCGTGGTAAACCGCGTTTTTCCGCATCGCGATCCGATCGATCGCAAACACGGGTTGGACCCTCACCACATCGTACGTGTTGGTCAGGTCGACGAACGGTCCTTCGGGAGCGGTCTCGTCGTGGAGGATCCGTCCCTCCAGAACGATCTCCGTGTCCGCGGGGTAACTCGTGACGTTCGTTTTCGCCCTGACGACCTCCAACCCGTTCTCGAGCGCAGCTGCGATGCCGAGTTCGTACACCCTGCGGTCCACGCTGGTCGCCCCCGCGACAAGAACTCCCGCGCTGTTTCCAATACCGATAGACACCTCGAGGTCCTCGCCATGCTCCCGCGCGTCCAGGTACATCGCATGGAGATCGCGCTTCTCCACGAGCCGGCCGACGAAGCGATCCCTTCCCATCTTGGAAAGTCGGTGGAACGAAATGTTCCTTAACCCTGCTCGCTGCGCGAAGACCACGGCGGACGTGACGTAGGCGCCCTGATCCCGGGGGTAGTGGGTCAGGATGGGAAGTAGGTCGAGGTCCGGTTCGAGATACTCGAAATCCCCGCTCCCTTCCCGCACGGGTCCGTGATGGTTGATCGCGGAATCGAGCCGGGGAATCCAATCCTCCTTCGCGATCCCAAGACTTTCACAGAGGAGGTCCATCGAGCTGAGGAGGTTCCCGGCGACCGGGAGGGAACTACCGTCCACTCTCTCAAAGAGGATCGGCTTACCTTCGAACTTCTTGAGAAGCGCGGGGATTTCGTACTTCGGATCCACCTTCCGAGGGATCCGAGTGACTGCCCCCTCCGACTCCAGTCGCGAAAGAAACTCCCGGAACCTCATCCTCGCATCCGCCGGTCCTCTGGAACGAGCCGGATTTTCGCGTTTTGACCCTCCCGATCCTCGATAATCTTTCCGTGTGGCAGGGTTTCCGAACCCATCGTTCCATACACTCGGAAATCTCGGAACAGGAGTGTCCACCCGGCGTCAATGGACCCAATTCCGACCACTAGACTTCGGGTAGTGGTTCCTGCCTACGAGACTCAGGATCACGTGGAATGGGGGCAGACGGACCGGTGCTCGACGAAGCAATCTGGCGACGGTCCGTGGTCGCCGAGTCGCTACGGCCAGATCGGCGAGAACGGGGAGACCATGGTCGCCCGGGAAATCCGAAAGGAGGGGTCAAAGTTCGTAGCGGCCGCGATCTTCCGCGACCTCCGAGTCCGGGAACGCGGCACGGACTTCGCGGAGCACCTCGACATCCGTGTCGGGAAGGCTCGTGAGGTGTGTCAAGAAGAGTCTTCGAGCGTGCATCTCGACGGCGGCACGCGCGGCTTGCGAGGCAGTCGAGTGTCCGAATGCCTGGGCGCGGTCGGAGTACCGGTCGGCATAGGTGGACTCATGGATTACGACATCCACTCGGAGCTCGCGCGCCCCCGATGGTTCCCGGGTGTCCCCCGTGTAGAAGACGCTCGTATCGTCTGAAGTCAGATGGTACCCCAGATTGTAGACACTGTGATCGAGGGGGATGCTTCGGATCGACCAGGGTCCGATCACAGCGTGGGGTAGAGGCTCCTCGACCAAGTTCAACTGGAACATCTTGGCCGGGTCCAGTGCGAACGCATTCACGGTATTCAGCGCCGTGAGAATCGACGACAATCCCGGCGGTGTGAGGATCGTGAGCGGGCGGGTCCGCTTGGCGATCACCGTATGTAACAAGAAGTCGAGCAAACCGGCAATATGGTCGGTGTGGAGGTGAGTGATGAGAACGCCGTCAACGCTGTCGAAAAGTCCCGCGTCCTGAAGTCGCCCGGTGGTGCCGGCCCCGCAGTCGAGCAAGATTCCGTGGACAAACGCGCTACAGGGCTGGCGCCGGCTGCCGATGTGATTGCCGGCCCCGGTTCCCAAGAAGGTGAGGTTCATGTGCGGATACCCAACATGTCTGATCGAGCCGACCTGTGGGGGCTATTTCAGTTCCTCCCGTGACCCGCGGTCGAGCGGCCCGTCCAACGGCACGGCTACGAAAGGGTCCAGTACGGATCCGGGCACCAAGCGACCCGGCCCGACGCGGCGACCGGACGACCATCTCCCCCGAAAGAACTCAAGGTCCGAAGTTCCTCTTCTTCGACAGCTGTGCAAATCGCGAATCCATGCGTACGGGCTCCAGCATCGGATCGTTCTGGAGAAAACGGAGTCCAACCCGGTGATTCTCGACATCGAGGTCTAGCTATCGGAAACACTGAAGGAGCTCTCCGATCCCCCGTACGCGACGGCAAGCAGGATTTCGGCCTGCTTCGGTGCGGGAATTCATTGCGCTCGGGTTAATGTCCGGAACCGACCCGATTCGATCATCCGTCGCGGAAGCGTCCAGCGCGTTAATTCTAGATGGCAGTGCCGGGGCCGTTGAGGGGGCACCACGGGGTCCTGGGTCGAAGGCGACTCTGTCCTGATCGCGAATCGAACGAGAAATCGTTAGTACCGGCCTCGAGATCTGGAAGTCGTAGCTCAAGCTGCCAATGACGGATCGGAGCTGGAGTGGGTCGGGCCTCGAGGTTCTCAGCTCGGGTGATTTTGACGGCGACAAGCTCCGACGGCCGGGTCGATACGTCGTGACGTTTGGGGCGACCTGGTGTCCGCCCACCCGGCGGTTCATGTCGAAATTCCCGGAGTGGAGTAGGGGCCTTGACGCGACGCCTGCAATCGCAGACATCACCGACACGGCAAGTCCCTTGTGGGACGATTTTCACATTCGGATCACTCCCACGGTCGTTTGCTTCGTGGATGGCTCGCCGGTGTTCCGAGCGGACGGCCGGCGCTGGATCGGCATCCGAGAGCGCGATTTCGAATCAGTCGTGGAGTTTCTGAGAAAGGCCTCCGAATCCTCGCGCGGACGGTAAATGCAGCGATTCGGGGTGCGCACCGGAACCGCTCGGAATCGTCCTGCCCGGGCGCCGCGCGGTCTGCGGTGAACTCACCCCACGGTCCCTCCGTTTACGGAGGTCGAGCCCGGAATCGTTCGTCCGTCGGTGGCGTGACGGACTGTGTCAGGAGGCCCTCATAGATGGTTCGTGCGGCAGCACCAAACAAGACAAAGCGAACCTGCCGGACGGTGGTCCGCAGTTTCAATTCCTCTAAGACGGTGCAGACAGCGACTCGGGCTGCAGATTCCATCGGATAACCGAACACGCCGGCCGAGATGGCCGGAAATGCGATCGACTGGATTCCGCGTTCGTTGGCCAGGCGCATCGCATTCCGATAGCAATTGGCCAACAGGGCGTCCGAGGGCAGGTCCACCCCGTAGACCGGGCCGAGACAATGGATGACGTACCGGTTGGGCAACTTGTACCCGCCGGTAGTGACGGCCTCTCCCGGTCGGATCGGCGCGAGCGTGCGGCACTCCTCGTAGAGACCCGGGCCCGCAGCCCGATGAATGGCGCCCGCGACTCCCCCTCCCGGCCGGAGCTCGGCATTCGCGGCATTGACCACGGCATCGATATCCGGCTGATTCGTAATGTCGCCGACAACGCATTCGACGACCGAGGAGCCAATCCGCATTGAGTGCATCTTTCGTCCCACGGTCCCCCAACATTACCCTGGCACAGAAGACGGCTTGGCCCCCGCCGCGGCCCGGGACGTTGCGAGGCGCCCCGCTCGTATAGATGGAGCCGACCCGGAGGCGAATCTTCGGTTGACGGCCCTATGCTGCAAATCGGGTGTTCCGCCGGAGGGGGTCAAAGTAAGAGGAATTGTGAGCGAACCCGGGGCCTGGTGCGACGAGCGGGTCTGGCGAGCGTATCACGAATGGCGGTGGATCCCGCCGTCCGCGCGGCACGCCGTCACGGAGGACTACGAACTGGCCGTGACACCGGGTACCCACGAGCTGTCCTACGTCTATGGATTTCGTGTCTCCCCTGCCTCTCGAGTCGAGACCGTCCTGGATCAGCTTCGCGTGGAAGTGACCTCCCTGGGCGCCCGAGGAGTGAAGGTGCAGGTTACCCCGACGACCGAGCCACGGGATCTCGAGCAACGGCTGCTGCGGCGAAACTCCCAGATTGCGGAGACGACGGAGGTATTGGTTTGGGAGCTCCAGAGCGCCGACGGGAGCCGGGGGCTTCCCGAATTCCCGATGCCCGACGGGATTGCTGTCCGAGAGGTCCGGACAGAGTCAGAATTCGACGAGTTCCTCTCCTTGGCTCGGCCGATCTTCGGGGACGCCGCCCCTCTGCCGACCTCGATCGAGGCATTTCGCTCCGACGTACGCATCCAGATCGGGCAAACAGGGCACTCCGGTCGATACCTTGCCTTGCGCGAAACGGTCCCGGTTGGCCGAGGCGGATTCGAGGTCGTAGGGGAGGTTGCGCGGTTCTGGGGCTCGGGGGTCTTGGAATCGCACCGTCGACACGGGATCTATGGCACCCTCGTTCGAGCCGGGTGCCGGATCGCCGTGGACCAGGGAGCAAGAGCCGCGATGGTTGTGGCGCGATTTGGGACTTCCGGCCCCATTCTCACGCGCTACGGCTTCCGAGTCGTCGATCGACTCCGTTGTACCTGGGCCGCTGGTAAGGTTCTTCTGCGATTCATTGGGATGGATCCGCCCCGACACCCCCGTATCGATCGCGCTCGAAGGCTCAAGGGAAAGCCTCGGAGGATCGTTCCCCTCTGCTATCCGGACCTCAGCGGGTCGATTGGCCCGATGCGATCGAGGTGCCGGGGAAACACCTCTTGGTCGTTTCGAGATCGGGAGCGGTCGTAGTTCTTGTTGTCGGTCCCGCTGTCCTTGGCGAGCCGGCCGAATCCTACACAGTTCGCCGCGCTTCGAGAGCGGTACTCTCCGGGCCAAACTCGGGCATCTCTCGGCTCTCCGAGGGCTCGCGGAGGGTTCCTCGAATCAGCACGTCATCTCGGGTGACGATCCCGACCAACCTCTCCCCTTCAAGAACCGGAAGTCGGTGAACGCGATGCTTCACCAATTCGTCGACCACCCTCTCGAGGGGTGCGTCGGGAGACACGGAATACAGTCTTCGGGACATGACGCGCGCGACTCGCTGACTGCTGAGGATCTCCCGGATCTTTTTCAACGTCGCTTCGGGCTTCCGGAGCAAGTACGCAAGAAGGAGATCCAGGCCTCCGGCAACCCGACCGACGTCCCCGCCACGCATCGCGGCCCGCCCCACGTCGCGCTCGCTGAGGACGCCGACCACCTTGCCCCCCGCGTCGACCACCGGAAGGCCCGAAACATCCCGGACCCTCATGATGGCCAGAGCATCCAGCAGCGAGGCGTCGCTGAGGACGGTCGCCACATCCTGCGTCATGATATCTCTCGCTCGAGCGTTAGTCAAGAGCCGCGGGCCCTCGCCCGAACTGCTTCGGGACAGTCGCGGACGTGGGTCGAGCAGTGTTGCGGATCGGGTCGGAGTCTTGTTCCCGGTCAAGCCAGGTCCGGTGCCTGAGCGATCTCGCGACATATCACGATAAGAGGGCCATCACACTATAACACGTCCGCCGAATTAACGTAACCCACGGTCGGTCGAAAATCCGCCAAAGGACCAATGGGCGGGTCATTCGCACTCTCTATCCTCAGCGAAGCGAGGTACCGTCCCGCTGTCTAGGGGAACCAGACGGTGGTGTCGTCCGTCAGGGCAGACCGATCGAGTGGACAACGGAGGTCTCCTTGACAGGCTCGCCCTGCGCGAGTCCTTTCGTGAGAACCCTGAACTTCGGCATGGTAGCACCGATTGTTGGCTCGAGGAGACTGATGGAAATGGGTCATCATTCGCGCTAAAATCGTCGACAAGACCTGCCAAGGTTCTCAGATGGGAACCGCCTCGTCCGACCGCTATGCCCAGAAACTTCGTCGCTGAACAGTCGGACCATCTCGCATCTTCTCCCGCGAAGGTCGTCCAGGCCTGGCCGATCCCAAGATTCCTGCAAAGTGGATTCCGTCGGCGACGGAGCCTGATTTCAGACCCGGTAGCGCCGGTTCATTCTCGCGGATGGCGGATTGGATGCGTCACAGGTTGCAATCCGGTGGGAAAAGCCGGCGAAGAGACGCCTTAGCCATCCGGCGGCCAAGTGATCGGTGTAGGCGGCCGGCGTCTCTCAGGTTTGGCCTAGAGGCCGCGCCCGTGGTCTCGCAACCACTGGGCGACTTCTGGAAATTTGCGATCGAACAGTGTGAGGTGCGTCTCTTGGTCGAATGGCCGGAATTCCGAACGGGGAACATGATGGGAAAGCCATAGGCCATGCGAGTACGGGACGAAGCGGTCGAGCTTGCCCTGCCAAATCGACGTCGATACGCGGATGCTCGCAAGGTTAAATCCCCAATCCGTCACGAACGCAAGGTCATCATCGATCCATCCCGTCGGTGTGTGCTCGACGGCGATGCGCGTGGAGGACCGAATGAACTCGCCGAGTTCTCCTGTGAGGAGCTCGAAGTCCTCAGGCGAGAGCAATGATTTGAGCTCGGGCGAAAGCTCTTCCGGGTGCCTCCGGATCGCTTCCAATTCTGGCTGGACAAAGTTCTCGAGCGCCTCTTGGCCGTCGAGGGCTGCACGAAATTCCTTCTGATTGTCCTCTCCCATCCCTACCATCCAGTCGAGCCCTTCGCCTCCGAAGGGAGCGACGGATGCTGAGGCCGCCGCCGAAGCCACCCGATTCGACAAGGTCGCTGCGCACGCGATGGCGTGGGGTCCACCGCCCGAGTGGCCCCAGACCGAGAACCTCGTGAGTTCAAGGTGGTCCGCGATGGCTAACACGTCGCCACCCGCACCGGCCACGCGTCTCCCGGGCGAACGGTCCGATCCTCCATATCCCGGGCGGTCGTAGCCGATCAACCGAATCCCGTGATCACGCGCGTACCGTTCATGTGCGGGGTAGAGGGCACCGGAGGCGGGTGTGCCATGGTGCGCGATAAGCGCCCACCCGTTCGCGTCGCCGCCGTCGACGATTCGTAGTTTCCGTCCATCGTGGGTTCGGACAGTTTGCGTAGTAGTCATTGCTATCGAACTGGCGCGTACTCCGCACGATGCATTGCATCTTAAGCCACGTGCCGAGGGCGAGGCCGATCGGCCCGCTCCCCGCCTCTCGGGGCCTAGAAGGTGAAACTAAATCGATTGGATTCTAACGCCGGCCTGTGCCCTCGTTGCGACCGCCCATAGGCTCGAACCCGAAGGACGGTGGGCGGTTCGTACAGAAACTCGAAGCTCAGCTTGAAAAACTCGACCACGCGATTTTAGTCGCCGAATGGAACCTTCAGATCGGACGTTCCTCTATTGGGTCCGCCCCATTGCAGTTGAAACGTGCGACGCTCCTCGCCGACGATCGTCTCCTCCCATGGGTCCAGGCCGCTCGTCAACGAGATTGGCCGTTCCTCCTCCGCCGTCGGCTCGAGCTTCTGGAACGAATTCTCTTGGACGTGCAAGTAGAGCAGCACTCAGAGATTGTCCAGATTCGAAGCGATCTCCAGAGCCGGATCATCTCGTTCCGCCCTACGTGGAACGGGCGGAAAGTCAACCGCGCAGTCGTCTTCCGAGCCGGCCGACTGAGCCCGCGAGAAGCGGTCCGGCGACGGGCCTATTATGCCTTCGAGTCGCTCTATCGGCCCCTTGAGGATTCCCTGCGACAGCTCATTCGAATGCGGAATGGGCGCGCCCGAGATTTCGGATTTCGGACCTTTGCGGAGATGCGCCTCGGGTTCCAGGGTCTCACCCCGGGTCGCCTCGAGGAATTATCGAAGTCGGCGGCGGACCTTGCACGAGGCCATGTGCGAGCGGTACGGGCCCGTTTCGAAGATGCGACAGGGCAATCGGGTTGGCATCCATGGGACTTCTCCTACGCGCGACAGCGGAGAGTTCCGCTCCCAGATCGGCTGTTCCCTCGACAGCAG
>Ga0187781_10001159_pt1 | contig 19849 bp, 14 predicted proteins | sample 0715_SJ02_MP02_2_FD_132447 | JGI IMG/M metagenome (GOLD analysis project Ga0187781, IMG submission 132447) | Tropical peat soil microbial communities from peatlands in Department of Meta, Colombia - 0715_SJ02_MP02_20_MG | ecosystem: Environmental > Terrestrial > Soil > Wetlands > Peat | place... | reverse complement strand
TAATTGCTCTCACCTCGAACATCGGGCAGTTTCTGTGGACCGGAAGTCCCTATTTCGGCGGGATGTCGGGCGTTGTGTACGGGCTCTTCGGATACGTCTGGATGAAGAGCTGGTACGAACGCGGCAGCGGCTTTTTCGTCACGACGAACATGGTGTTTTGGATGATCGGCTGGTACGTGCTGTGCCTCACCGGAGTCGTTGGACCCGTTGCCAACGCCGCGCATGGATTCGGGTTGCTGACCGGAGTCGTCTTAGGCCGTTGGCGCAGCGCCTTGGGAATGACGCGCTGAATCGAATGCGCACGCGTTGAGGATCGCAGCCAGGTCGCCGGCCAGCGCCTCCAGGCAAAGTGGAATCGAGGCGTTGGCATCGATTTGCTCCTCCGCGTCGATGCAGCGCTCAATCGCCCGGCCAAGCGTTTCCGTCGCTCCGATTGCTTCCGGATAGCCGTCGCAAGAGTCGCGGATTCTCTTCCGGAGCAATTCGACGGCGAAGCGGACAATCCACCGCGCGTTCGTCCGCTGGCGCTGCGTGTCGCCGCCCAAGCCGTCGAGCCCCTCCAGCAGAGTCTTGGCAATGGTGAAGGCGTCGACCTGCGGCTTGCTCAATTGGGCAAACAGCGCTTGTCGGACGGCCCGCAGTTGGGGGTCAAGAACCTGCTGCGCGACGGTCAGGCTGCCGCCGGAAATCTCCGCCGCGGCTTGGGCCTCGTCGGGACTTTCCGTCCACTTGTTGGCAGACAGCAACTCGGCCACGTCGGCGACCGAAAGCGGATTGAACCGGACGATCTGACAGCGCGAACGAATCGTGGGGAGGATTTTTCCCAGGTCGGCCGCGAGCAGGATGATGATCGCGTAGGACGGCGGCTCTTCCAGCGTCTTCAATATCGCGTTGGCGCCTTCGGTGCTCATCCGGTCGGCATCGTCGATGACCGCAACGCGGCGCGGCGCGACCATCGGCCGCAGCGAGAGATCGTGGCACAGCCCTTCGCGCCCTCGGTTGTCGAGGCTGCCAACCAACAGTTCAATTGGCAACTCGCTCTTTCCTTCTGGGCAAGCCACCGTCAGAAAGTCCGGGTGGGTGCCAGCCTCCATCAGCCGGCAACTCCGACACTGGCCGCAGGCATCGAGCCGGCTGTCCGAAGATCGCTCGCAGAACAGAGCCATTGCCAACAGCCGGGCTGTCAGACCCTTGCCAACCCCCGGCGGTCCGGTAAAGAGCAGCGCGTGCGCCAGGCGTCCAGCGGCGGCACTCTGCCGCAAGAACGCGACGGCCTGGGACTGCCCGCGGATTGAATCCCAAATCACTCCGAATCCTCGCGGTTTTCGAGCCAGCCGAGCACGTCGCCCGTCCGAACGACGGCATCGAGCGGCCGCTCGATCCGGGTCAAGGTTCCCGAACGTTCGGCCAAGACGTCAAAGGTGACGCCGTCCATCAGGATCTCAACGACGCGATCGCCCTCGTCGACGGCATCGCCCAGATCGACAAGCCAGCAGCTGACGCGCAGGTCTTCGTTGCCTGCTCCAAGATCGGGAAGAGTGAGGGGAACCCGCATAGGACCTATTTTACAACGCCAATCCTTCTCGGGATCGGAGTCGAAGTGCAATCACGCGAGTGCCGTCGCCATTTCGCCGGCGTGGTAGCTCGAGCGGACGAACGGACCGCTGGCGACCAGCTTGAATCCGAGCTTGCGCACCAATTCGCCAATCGCGTCGAATTCCTCCGGCGGGACATAGCGGTCGACGGGTAGGTGCGCTGGCGTGGGCTGCAGATACTGGCCGATGGTGATCATCTCGCAGCCCACGGACTTGAGATCGGCACAGACCTCGAGAATCTCTTCCTCGGTCTCCCCCAATCCCAACATCAAACCGCTCTTGGTCGGGATTTCGGGTGCGGCGTGTTTGACCCGGGCCAAGAGGTCCAGCGTGCGCTGGTAGACCGCGTTGCGGCGGACGCGGTGATAGAGGCGCGGAACGGTTTCGGTATTGTGGTTGAAGACGTCGGGTCGTGCCTCGATGACTCGGTCGATCGCCCGCTCGTTCCCCAGGAAGTCGGGAGTGAGCACCTCGACTGCCGCGTTGCAGCGTTCCCTCACGGCCAGCACGCACTCATAAAAGTGGTCGGCTCCGCCATCCGGCAAGTCGTCACGTGTCACCGACGTGATTACGACGTGCTTGAGCCCGAGCCTCACGACCGCCTCGGCCACGCGGGCCGGTTCGTCGGCCTGGACGACTTCAGTCTTCCCCTTGGGGACGGAACAAAAGCCGCAGGGACGTGTGCAGACGTTCCCCAAAATCATGAACGTCGCTGTGCGATGCGACCAGCATTCCGTCCGATTGGGGCATTTGGCGCTTTCGCAAACCGTCTCGAGCCGCAGGTCCTCGATCACCTGGCTCGTAAAAGACATGCCGGGCGCGGGCAGAGGACGCTTGAGCCACGGCGGCAGGCGGCGCCGCGGAGGAGGCGGCACGTCGTGCAGGATTTCAAGCGTAGACATTGGTCACCCTCCGCGTGCGAACCAGCAGCGGGTGTCCGGTGAAGATCTGATACTCGGCATAGCCGAGCCGCCGCGCCAGGTTGCGAATCAGGCTTTCGCGCACCGTCGACATCGCAATCGCCCGAGCTCGCAGGGCTTCGAGCGACGTCGCTCGCACGCTGCCCCCGCCGACCGAAACGAGTCGCTGCATTTGCATCAGGGGATTCACGTTCACAAACATTCCCTGGTACGCAATCCAGCGCTTGACCGCGGCGCCGACAAACGCGAATGCGCCACCGCGGCCGGCAACAATTCCAGAGTTCCGCTCGAGCGGCCAGGCGGCAATTTCAAGCTCGGCGCAAAGATCCAGAACGCTGCCGACCAGTGCGGCTCGATAGTCGCGCAATCCCAAGCCAAGCCGTTTGATCGGTACGACGGGGTAAACAGCCAACTGCCCCGGAGCATGAACTAGGCAGCCGCCGCCGCGATTGAGCCAGCGAACCTGCAGACCCCGCGACGCCAGTTCCTTCTGTTCCAGCAACACATGAGCACGGCTGCCCGAGCGTCCGACGGTGATCAGTGGCGGGTGTTCACAAAGAAAAAGGCCGCCGAAACGATCGACCCGCCCGCTGACTTCATAGACCAGGCGTTCCTGCAGAAACTGGGCCGACTCGAAGTCGACTGTGCCCAGCAAGCGCACGTCCAGCTGGGACGCGTCGCTCCAATTTAAAGGATTGCTGGGCGAAATCTCGGACACTTCGGAGCCTTCCTTGCGGACGGGTCTCCCGACGGAATTTCAAATTCGTGTTCGGCGACAACATGTCTCTTACCGATGCGACGAATCGATTCACGTCCTGAATGCGCGATTTTAGCAGCGCGCGGAATCTCGAACAACGCGTGGGATTGCCGTCGAGTCGGCAAAAAAGGCGCGGAATCCAGTCCAAGGTCCCATCACCGACAGTCGAGCGAGAGTGCGCCAGGACGCGACTTTTGGACTTTGGACTCATCGTGTTACTGGCAAGCGACCGGGCTGGGCGCGCGGCGGGCCGGCTTGGAGTTGAGGAGTTCCCGGCGGCGAATCGGCACGCCCGCCGGCGCCTTGATGCCGAGCTGCACACGGTTGCCCCGCAGTCGGACAACCGAAACGCAGATCTCGCCGTTGATGATGATTTCCTCTCCGATCTTTCGAGTGAGGACCAGCATGCCTCGGTCTCCTTTGCGATTCGTTCGCGAATATTCGGGCCGCGCGAATTCGATGAACGCTGAGCCGCCTTGCCGTGCTCGCATCCTCCCTGCTTGCAGAAGCGTTCGATGCAGAGTGACGCGCATCGCCTAATAAAGCGGGTAGATTCTGTGAAATTCGCTGCACTAGTCTCATCACCGCCCAAGCCCTCATTCTAAACGTATGACCAGTACTATACCGATGTTTACTTTGATGACAAGAGGAATTGGTCCGGCAGAACGAAAGAATTTTGCAAATGTCCGTCGACTTGCGTTGATAGCGGGCTGTGGGTCGCACGGTCGGCCGCGCCGCGTCCTGATCGAAGGCGCGCGGAAGCGGATCCATCGATGGGATGTCTGGCAACCGGTCGCGCGAGCGCTGTTTTCGCAAAAAGTCCAAGCTCAATGTGTTGCGCCGTTCGGGCTGTCGCCATAAATGCGGGCCACCGATTTTCAATCGCGCCGGCGCTTGCCGCTTCGCGCGCGGATCGTGTTCGGCTGCAACCGGTCCGGCGCGGCCGCCAATCGCATAGAGTTCCCTTCCCGACGGCAGCGGGCTGTGATATCCTCCGCGCGTCTTCCTGAACGGCAGCGAATCGCCCGCTTTCAAGACGATAAGCGCAGGAACGAGACGGCAAGGAGGCCCCTGTGAGCCAGAGTCAGAGCCAGAAAAAAGCTTCTGAACAAGAACTGAAAATCCAGATTCGCTGGCTCATTCGGCGCGACATGCACGATGTGCTGACGATCGAACGCGCCTCCTTCGATCATCCCTGGACCGAAGAAGATTTCCTGTGCTGCCTGCGCCAGCGCAACTGCATCGGCATGGTGGCCGAGCACGACCACCGCATCATCGGCTTCATGATCTATGAGCTGCACAAGTCGAAACTGCGCGTCCTGAACTTTGCGACTGCGCCCGACATGCGGCGGCAAGGGGTCGGCGCCCAGATGATCCGCCGGCTGATCGACAAGCTCTCGCAGCAGCGCCGCAGCGAAATCATGATCGAGGTCCGCGAGACGAACCTCGACGCCCAGTTCTTTTTCCGCAACCAGCGCTTCCGGGCCGTCTGCGTCCTGCGCAGCCACTACGACGACACGTTCGAGGATGCCTACGTGATGCAGTACCGCCTGACGGGCGTCCAGGACGAGTGGCTGCTCCCCTTCTCGCCGTCGAACCGCATTTCGGAATTCGACGCTGCGTAAGCCGCTTGGACGCCTGACTCCTCTGACGGATCCGGGAGATCGCCGTCGCGTCGCTACGGCGCGTTCCCCGTCGATTCGGCGAAAGCAAACGCGACGGCGGTTTTGATCGGCAGCTCAAGGGTGAAGGTCGCCCCTGTGCCGGTCCCCTCGCTGCGGACCGCCAGCGATCCCCCCAGCTCGCGGGCCAGATTGGCGGCGCTGTGCAGTCCGAAGCCGTGGCCATCCTTGCGCGTCGTGAAGCCGTGGGAGAAGATGCGCGTCAGGTTTTCCGGCGAGATGCCGACTCCATTGTCGATCACTTCGACGCGCGCGCGGTCAGCGTCGGTGCGCTTCAATCGCACGGCGATGCGGCGCGCGGATTTCTTGCCGGCGATGACGGCATGCTTGGCATTGCTGAGAAGATTGATGAGGATCTGCAGGACCTTCTCCTTTTCGGTCAACAGCGGCGGAAGCTCGTCGTAGTCGCGGACGATTTCGATATGGTGATGTGCGGCCGATTGGGAGTTGATGCGGATTGCATCGTCGACGAGATCCGCCAGCGAAAGCTGCTCTCGGATTCCGGAGACTCCCGCGTAAGACTGCTGCAGCGAGACGATCCCCTTGATGTGGTCGATGTTCTTCGACAACGACTGGATCTCTTCGAGAATCAGCTCTTCCTCGCTCTTGAGCTTTTGGCTCAACTGAATCAAGAACTGCGGCAGGTACTTGCCCCGTGCATCACTGGTGACGAACGCGCCGGGGTCGTCCATGTGCTGGTTCAACAGGTCCGTGGCCCGTTTCAGGTCGTTGATACCCGATTTCTTCAGCTTGTCGCCGATGATCGACGCCGAGACATTCACGCTGTTGAGCACGTTGCCGACGTTGTGCAGCACGCTGGTGGCAATTTCGGCCATCCCGGCCCGGCGCGCGGAATCGAGGTGTTGCGACTGCAGTGCCCGCAGCTCCTCTTCGGCCCGCTTGCGCTCGACGATCTCGTGGCTCAGAACCTCATTGGCTTCGGAAAGCTCGGCTGTGCGGTCCCGCACGCGGCGTTCCAATTCGTCATGCGACTCCTTGAGCTCGCGCTCCGAAGCTTCGATCCGCTCGAGCATGCGGTTGAACGCGGTGTACAACGACCCGATCTCGTCTTCGGCCACTTTCTGCACCCGGACCGAAAAGTCGCGGCTTTGCGAAATGTGCTCCGCCGTCCTCGACAGGCTCACGATCGGCGTCGAGATGAACTTCTGCAGCCGCGAAGCCAGAAAGAATGACAGAACCAGCGACACGATGAGCACGGCGACCGCCATCAACATCTGACGCTGGAAGCGAGCATCGAGCTGCTCCATGCCCGCGTCGAGGACAACCGTACCGAGCGCCTCGTTATTGTCACGAATCGGGGCGACGATCTGCAGCGTTCGGTCGGGGCGGAAGGCGTATCCGGGCCGCGCGGCCGCGTCGGATGACGGCAGCGCACCCCCGTTTTGCTCCCTTTGATACGTCGCAAACGGACGTCCTTGGCGGTCGAAGACGACGCCGACCCGGATCGATGGCTCAAATCGCAGCGAGGCGAGCACGTCGCTGGCGGCTTTCGGATCGTTGAAGGTCAGCGCCGCGATGCAGTTTCCGCCCAACACGTCGGCCAACGTCACCACGTGCTGGACCATGGCTACCTTCGTCGTGGACGCGTCGTTCATCACGAACATGCTGCAGGCCAAAAACAGCGCAATGCCCGCCGTCAGCGTCCCTACCAGCTTGAGCTTGGCACTGATGGATGAATCCCGAAGTCTCTTCATGATTCGTCCTCAGTTCCCCTGCCTCTCGCCAACGATGCGACCCAGGCTCAGCAGTTTCGAGCTGATTTTCAAACCCGACTTTTCCGCTCCAGATGAGTTAATCTCGAACTTCATATTGTTCTGTTCGACGTAGAATCCGATGTGTCCTTGCCTGGCCGCAAACCCCTCCTCCTCGCCGACAACCAGCGTTGCCGTCTCGCGCGCTTTTTTCAGGATTGACTTCACCATCTCGGGATCCTGGCCCGAGGGCACGAACAGCAACTGGCAGGGACGATAGTCCGCCGCGGCCTTCATCTCGACCAACGTGATCGGTCGCCCCGCGACTTTCTTCGTGGCGGCAATCGTTCGCAGTGGAGTCAGCACGGCAGTGTCACCGACGACGCCGATGAGAAACGCGCCCGAACCACCGGCGGACACGTTCTCAGCCGGCCACTCCACGTAACGTCCGAAGTTGTACAGATAGGCGGCCTTGATCTCCGGCTCGCGATCGATCACGCCCTCCTGGGCTGAAGCGAGCCGCGGATTTGCCAGCATCGTCACGAGCGCGAGGGCCGCGACAATCCCAAAGCGTCCCGCCGATCGCGGGCCGGCGGTCGCCGACACGCAAGGCGCGGAGGGCACCCCGCGCGCTTGTGGCGAGGAAACCCGATTGGAGATTGATCGATTCACCGTCCGCCCGATCAAAAGGTGTTCGTTTGGCGATTTTCCCGGCGCGTCGGCGAAGGCCCCTAATAGCGAAAGACGACCTGCGCGTAGACGCCGCGGTTGACTTCCGACATGACTGTGAACGGTCCTACGAACTCCAGATGATGTGCCTGGAGCAGATTTTGGCCGACGATCGAGCACTCCCAATGGTCGTTGGGCCGCCAGCCAAGCCGGGCATCCATCGTCGTGTACGAGGGAACGTTGAGGTCCGGAAGCTGCTGGACGAAGCGTGGCATCAGGTCGGCTTCCAGATTGAAGGGGAGGTCCCAAGACGACATCAGGTACGCTTGACTCTTGGGACTATCCCCAGAGACGCCATCCTCCCCGTTTCCTTGAACGTGCATATAGAGGAATGAGTACCAGCCTTGAAGTTTCCACTTGTCCGTGACCTTCCACGTCCCATTGATTTCAAAGCCGGTCGTCTGAGCGCTTCCAATATTCCCATATTGCGTGACCACGATCGGTGGTAGTCCTGGCTCGATCGCAATCACGGGGTTGTTAATCAGGTTGTCGTAGCGGTTGCAAAAGGTAGCAAACTCGAAGGAGAGGCGATCGTTGACCTCGCGCCGGTACCCCAGCTCGAAAGAGAGCAAGTCTTCCGACTGCAGCGTGTTTTGCCCTTGCAGGAGCTCATAGACCGGGCTTTGGCCGCCGCCGACGATCCAGTCTCCATTTTCTTCGATGCGAACCGGGGTCCGCACGGCCCGGGAAACGGCCCCCCACAGAACCTGCTTATCGTCGATCGCCCACAAGAGCCGCGCGCTGGGTTGATACTCGAAGCCCGTGAAGAAGTAGTACATGAACTTCGAGCCGATGTAGAACTTCAAATCATCCCGAAAGAGCGGCATCTCTTCCTGGAAGAACGCGCTCGCCTGGCTGTAGGTGAGTGCCTGTGGATCGAGCGAGGGGAATCCGTCGACGGAGGGGTAGTCGTCGCTGATCAGGCGATAATCGGCGCCCCACGTGAACATGTGGTTGCCGTCGTGTTTGATATTCTGCTGAAACTCCAGATCAAAAGTGTTGATCTTGATGTCGAAATAGGGCTCTGTTCGATCCATTTTGTCAAAGTAGGTCTGCACGAAAAACGTGTCGTTGTCATCGACGACATGCGTCCAGCGCCCCAGGATGTTCCCGCCGCCTTCGTGGGTCAGCACGTCGGGATAGATCGTAAACGGCGGGGCCATCGACGGGACCGGTCCCTGGAATTCCTCATTCCCCGAGTAAAGCTGCCCCTGAAGCGTGACCAGGTCGATCTTCTGCGCACCCTGCGAATCGACGCGGAAACCACCGCTCATCTGAGTCCAGGCGTCGTTGGCGCTCCCTTGCACGGGATTGAATCCGGCGGCGTTATCTTGCTCTTTCACCCACAGGCGATAAGTGGTGTTGTCGCCAATCGCGCCGCCGTAGCGGACGGAACTGTTTGTTTTGTTCTGGCTGCCGCCGCCGGCGACGACCTGCGCGCCCTGCGTCTGGCTGGAGTCCTTTGTGATGATATTGATCACTCCGTTGACCGCATTGGCGCCCCAGATCGTGGCCCCTGGGCCGCGGATCACTTCGATGCGGTCGACGTCCTGAATGACGAGGTCCTGCGTGTCCCAGAAGACGCCGCCAAAGAGTGAGTTGTAAACCACGCGTCCGTCGACCAGGACGAGCAAGCTGTTGGCGAACTCGCTGTTAAACCCCCGCGACGAAATCGCCCACTGACTCGAGGTGACTTTGGCCACCTGCAGTCCGGGCACCATTCGCAAGAGCTCCGGAACTTCGACCGCGCCGCTGCGGCGGATCATTTCCGGGGTAATCACGAACACCGCGGCGGGTGACTGTCCGACCGAGCTCTTGGTGGCGGTGACGGTGGTCACCTCGGTATCGAATGCGGTGGGGACCTTCGCCTGCACCTTACCCAACTGGTCGATGTCGAGATCGAGGATGCTCTTGTCGGTGGCTGCCTTTTGAGGCTCCGACGCGACCGCGCCTGGTGCCTGCGCGTTTGGGGCCTTCGTTTCGGCCTTAAAGTCCGCGACCACGCTCAAGTTGTCGAGGGCGGGCGGCGATTGTTGCCCGGCAGGCGCGGGATCGTCGTCGGCGCGAACTGTTCGGCCGTGGCTGAGGACCAATGCGAGGAGGCTCGCAAAGGTCAGTGACAGGAGTTTGCGCGCGGAAGGATTCATGGCAGTCGCGGCACGGGCTTGAGGCGGTGTGCCTTTTTGTCTCACGCCTTATCGGCCCTGCGCGACCGTCCTAATCAAAGATTCGTGCAAATTGAGCCTCGTCGCGCAATTGAGCGCGAACGACCGTCGGAAAGCCTTGCGCCGCGGGGCAGTCGGCCGCCAGATTGCTGAGAGGGCCGAGCGCCGCATTCCCGTCATAGTCTGCAAAGTCGTCACGGTCGCCGACATTTTTCGTGATCGATTTTTTCACGGCCGTCGCAACAGGTAATCCGAAGAACCGAATCTAGACTTGGCGAGTTGAAGCCTGAGCGGCGTTTGACGGAAACCACGGTGCGGTCTTCTGGCCGGAAGGCGGGAAGCCAAGGACGAGATTTGTTTGACCGGCCAGAGGGACCTCTTCACGGTCGCACACGGGACGGGTTGACGATGGGGACGATGGATAACTTCAACGCGCGCATCCTGGTCATCGACGACAACGAAGCCATCCACCAGGACTTTCGCAAGATCCTTGGCGGCGAAGGCGAAAACGATGCCTCGCTGGCCGAAGCGCGAGCCGCGCTGTTTGGCGAACAGTCGTCTCCCAAGGCCCGAGAGCGTTATCAGATCGATTCTGCCTTTCAGGGACAGGACGGGTTGGCGCTCGTGGTGCGGGCGCTCGACGAGGGCCGTCCGTACGCGCTCGCCTTTGTCGACGTTCGCATGCCTCCCGGCTGGGACGGTATCGAAACGACGGCGAGAATCTGGGAGCGCGATCCCGACGTCCAAATCGTGGTGTGCACGGCCTACTCCGATTACTCATGGAGCGACATGCTCGACAAGCTGGGGCGCTCCGACCGCCTGGTCGTGCTCAAAAAGCCGTTTGACAACATCGAGGTCCAGCAACTGGCAAGCGCGCTGACCCAGAAGTGGCAACTCGGCCGCCTGGTCCGCTCCCGTTTGGTTGACTTGGAACAACTGGTGAGCGAGCGCACCTCGGACCTCCGGATGATCAACGCCCAACTCACGGCCGCCAACCAGCAGCTTCAAGAGGCGACTCACCGCGCTAACGAAATGGCCGCCACCGCTCTGATTGCCAGCAAGGCGAAGAGCGAGTTTCTCGCCAACATGAGCCACGAGATCCGCACGCCGATGAACGGCATTATCGGCATGACGGAGTTGGTGCTCGACACCGAATTAGCGCCCGATCAGCGCGAATCGTTGGAGCTCGTGAAGTCCTCCAGCGAATCCTTGATGACCGTCATCAACGATATCCTCGACTACTCAAAGATCGAGGCGGGAAAGCTCGATCTCGACCCGGTCGAGTTCCGGCTGCGAAACGTCCTGGAGGACACACTGAAGACGCTTGCGCTGAGGGCGCACCGCAAGGGTTTGGAGCTCACCTGCGACGTCGACCTCGCCATGCCCGAGCGCGTCGTCGGTGACGCCGGCCGACTGCGTCAAGTGCTCGTCAACCTCGTGGGGAACGCGATCAAGTTCACCGAACACGGAGAAGTCATCGTCTCGGCCAGGCTCCATGCGCAAGCCGCCGACAAATTCGTGGTCGAATTCGCCGTCACCGACACCGGCATCGGCATCCCGTCCGAGAAGCAGCGGCTGATTTTCGATCCCTTCTCGCAGGCCGACGGCTCGACGACGCGTCGCTATGGCGGCACCGGTCTGGGATTAAGCATCTCAACGCGTCTCGTGAAGCTCATGGGAGGACAAATCGAACTGGACAGCGAGCTCGGGCGAGGCAGCACGTTTCGCTTCACGGCTCAGTTCGGCAAAGCGGAAGGGCCCGACACGGCCCCGCAGCCGGTCAAGCCCGAGAAGCTGCGTGGTTTGGCGGTCCTCATTGTCGACGACAACCAGACGAATCGACGCGTCCTCTCGGGACTGCTGCGGCTTTGGGAAGCCCATCCCACCTCCGTGGACAGTGGCCCGGCCGCAATCGAAGAGTTGCGGCGCGTCTCGGCAATCGGCAAGCCCTACTCGCTGATGCTTCTCGACCAGATGATGCCGGGAATGGACGGATTCATGCTGATCGAAGAGCTCCGCAAACATCCGGGGATTGCTCCGTCAGCAATCATGATGCTGACTTCTGCCGATTGTCAAAACGACGCCAGCCGATGCCGCGCGATGGGCCTGGCCGGCTACCTCGTCAAGCCGGTCAAGGCCGACGAGTTGCAACTCGCGGCGCTCGTCGCACTGAACAACGTTGCCCGCCACGATCGTTTGCCGCGCCCCTTGCAGGAGCAGAACGCCGGTGGGTCCCCGCCCGCCAACGGGCGGCGCTCCCTGCGATTGCTTCTTGCGGAAGACAATCCCGTCAATCAGCGCGTAGCCGTCTACATGTTGCAAAAGGCAGGCTACTGCGTAACGGCGGTCGCCAACGGCAAGCAGGCCGTCGAGGCGCTCGCGCACGAAAGCTTTGATGCCGTGCTCATGGACGTCCAGATGCCCGAAATGGATGGCTTGGAAGCGACCCAGACGATCCGCGCGGGAGAGGCCGGGACTGGTCAGCACATTCCCATCATTGCGATGACAGCCCATGCAATGACGGGGGACCGGGAACGCTGCCTGCAGTCCGGAATGGACGATTACGTCTCCAAGCCGATCCAGATCAAGGAACTCTTGCGCGCGTTCGACTCCCTCTTTCAAACCCCGAGCACGGTTTTGTAAAGAAGTCGACCGCCGGAAGCCCACAGGCCCTCGGAATATCTGAACCGGCTCACGGCATCTGGTTGCCGTTGATCAAGAGTTCGCCCGAGGTCGTATTGGTCGGCACAAAGAAGATCGTGTTGGCGCCGCTGATCGTGTTGTTGGAGGCACTCGACAGGTTCAGGAAGAAGTTCTCGCTTCCCTGGGTGGTGCCGGTGACGTTCGAGATGATGATGCCGCTGGTCAACTCGCCGCCGTTTTGAGACAGCTGGATCGTGTTGGCCGAGACTGCCAGGTTGCTGGAGGCCGCGATCGTGTCGAACAGAATTCCGGTGGCTCCGTCCGTCGTGTCGATGATCGTGTTGCCCGTGATGTTGACCGTGGATGCCGCGCTGAGCGAGAAGTGGAACGCCGTCCCGCTTTCGGCGCCGAACTGCACGCCGTTGGTCGCGACGTTGATCTGGCCCGTTCCGGCCAGCACGACGTCCAAGGCCGTATCGCTGCCCCCCTCGCTGGTGAAGACGTTGTTGGTGTAGGCGATGGTGGAGAGGGCGTTCGTCGCGCCGTTGTTGATTTTGACGCCGGTATTCGACCCGCCGGTCGTCAGAAACGCGTTCTGAGTGATCGTCGCTGACAGTGTGCCGTTCCAATTCACGTTGACGCCGGCCGTCCCGGCCGATTCGTTCTCAAACTGGTTGCCCTGCACGACCAGGTTGACCACGGCGCCTTGTCCGCCAGAGAGGGTCGTGACCTGGATGTTGTCCGACGTCGACGTGGTGAACTTGTTCCCCAGGAAGCTGAAGGCGTAAGAACCGACCGTGTCGACCGATGTGGCGACGTTCGGGCCGCCGTTGCCCGAGAAGGTTGAGCTGAGCACGACGAGGGTCTTGGTGTCGAGCGCATTGATTCCGAAGGACGACGAGTTGGTGATGTTGGTGTTCGTCACCGACAGGTTCGTGAGGTCCTGCGTCTGGATGGCCGTGCCGTTGAGGTTGAAATTCATGGACAACAGGCCGACCGAACCGCTGTTGACGGCCTGGACGCCGATCGTGTCGCCCTGGATGGTGCCGCCGGCGCCCGCCGTTTCGTTGCTGTCGCCGAAGATTGCGAACGCGCCGGGGGAGTTGAGCAGCTTGATGCCGACGGCCGCGTTGCTGCTGGAGACGCTGAACAGATAAACGTTCATCGTCGTGTTTTCGATGTCGAGTGCCGTGCCATTCGTGGCCGTGATCGTGCCGCCGGCGGCCGCTACCTGGGCGGCATTGATGTTCAGCGTGCCTCCGTTGTTGGCGTAGAGGGCCGTGCCGTTGATGCTCGAAACATCGAGCGCGGTGAAGCTGGTGGATCCGGTGTCGTTCGTAATGCTGACGCCCGGATTGAGCGTGCTGTTCTCGACAACCACCTTGCCGATGAAGTCGACGTTCCCCGACGAGTTCTTGATGTCGATCGCCGAGTAGCCCGTGCCTCCTTCGTTGGTAACCGTCGTCATTCCGTTCACGTAGACGTTGCCGGCCGTATTGTCGACGACCAGGCCTTCGCCGTGACGGTTGTTGATGTCGATGGTGCCGAAGTTCACGACGCCGGTGGAAGTCATGTTGTTAATCAAAATCGACGCCGCGCCGCCGTAGGAGACGGTGGTCAAGCCGGTGAAGTTGACGGTCCCAGTCTCGCCTTCGATGTCGATGGAGTTTGACGTCGTGTTGCCGACCGACAGGTTGTTGAAGTTGATGGTGCCCGCGTTGCTGGAGAGCAAAATGCCCTGGCTGCCCGAGCCGGGGAACAGCGCGTTGACCATGTTCATCACGCTGTCGGTGCCGATGTTCTCGATGACCAGGTCGTGCAGCTGGTTGCCGACCAGGGTTCCGCTGAATTGCACGTTCGAGTCGCCGCCGTTGATGACCAGCCCGTTGCCCGCCGAGCCGACGACGTTGACGTTGGTCAACAGCGAGTTGCCGGTGGCATTCAAGATCTGCATGCCGTCGGACCCTGCGCCGTTGACCGTCGTGTCTTTGATCGTGATGCCGCCGATGCCGTTGGCCAGAACGCCGACCCCCGTCGGATTGTTGATCGTAAATCCGGACAGCACGGTGTTGTTGGCGAGCGTGACCGCCGGAGCGCCCGCTGACGCGTTGAGGATCGGAAGCGCCCCGGTCGTCGGCCCGTGCGGCAAAAGAATCTGCCCGAAGTTCGAGATCGGAAGGAAATTCTGCTCGCCGGTCCCGTCGCCGAACAGGAATTGTCCGGGATTCATCACAATTGTCGCGCCAGTGCCGTTGAAGACGCTGCCCGCGTGGACAAAGATGACGGCCGCGCCGCTGGCTTGCGCCGCAGCGAGCGTCTGAAACGGGGCGTTTACGCTGCCGTCGCCGCCCGGGGCCGCGTTGCTGTCGACATGGGCGATAACGTAGGGCTGGCGGGTGTTCGGGTTGATGGCGAGCGGGTCGTCAACCTGGCTTTCGGAGACCGCCAGCACGGTGTAGTTACGCGTCACCCGTTCGCCGAGGCGCCCTTCGGTCGTCGCTTGAGAGAGTTCCGAACGGTGCAGCGGGCCGAAGGTCCACGAGACGTTCACCATCGCCCGCGTGTTGAAGTAATTGTCGTTGGTTACTTGAACCGACGCGTCGAGCCCGGACCAGATGTTGGCCTGCACGCGCCCGGAAATGCCCAGAATGTGGTCCCCGTCGTCGTCGTTGTAGTAATAACCGCCGAGATACGCGCGGATGCCGTGATCCTGTGCGAAATGGCCGGGCAGACCGACTCCCGCCTCGAAGTCGACCCCTCGCATCGCGGCCAGATACGAGGTCAGCGTGTCGTAGGCCAGGTTGTTTCCGACGAATCGCTGGGAGCCGCTGATGATCGATTGGTCGGTTTGCTGAGTCGTCTGGCCGACCGGGAAATACAGGTTGGTGCGGAAGTCGATCACGCCGTACGTTTCGAGGCTCAGTCCGATCTGCTGGAAATAGACGTCGCGCGTGCCGTCGGCGTCATACCACAGGCTGGCGCCGAAGATCCGGTCGAGACTGCGGCTGTAGTAGCGGTAACCGCCGCCCAGGCTGCCGCCGAAGGTCCCGTCGATCGTCGGATAGAACCGTAAATCGCTGAAGTAGAGCGAGTCGTTCAGGAGAAAGTATGGAAAGGCCTCGATTGGCGCGAGGGGCCGGTCCTGCACCACGCTTTGGCCGTAGGCAAATCCACCAATGACGTCGACTCCCCAACCGTCAGTGGGAGCCCCCGGAGTGATGGGCCCGGAGCCGTTCGACTCCGACGAACTCGAATCGCTTGATTCCTTCTGAGCGGGCGTGACGTGTTTCTTGACCGGCGGGTCGTCATCGGGGTCGTCGTCGTCGTCTCCGGCGCGGACGACCCCGCCCAGCCAAACGACCAGCCCGAGGATTATCGCCACCACCAGCGCCGCCCGGCCCAGCGACCGAGTACTTCGCAGAGCGCGCGGAACCAGGCGGTCGAACTCTCGCGGAGTGAGTGCGAGCATAGGTTTGACCCGAGGGGAGTGCGCCGTCGGAGGCAACAAGCCGCAGTCGGAAGTTGATCCGGACGGTATGAAAACGGACGGAGATGTGGAGAGAGGAAAGGCGAGAGGGAGCGGTTTATATGACGGAAGTGCTGAAGCGGTCAAGAAGAAGACGCGGTTTCGCATCCGCCGCTGGGTGCTCTCGGGCTTGGGATCTCTTCAGGTTTCTTGGTAATTTGGCAATCCGATACCCCTTGCGCCGCGGCGATTTGCGCTCATTACATTTTGGAAATGGCGCATGAATCGCCTCGGGGCAGCCCGACGCGCGTTGCTTGCGCTGGAAAAGCACCCGCACTCCCGGCTCGAAATACTCATTGCCGATGACCGACGCGCGGCTCAAACGCTGGCAAACGATCACGGCGTGCACGCTGTTCGTCGGTTACGCCGGCTACTATCTCGGCCGTTCCTGCCTGGCGATTGCCAAGCCGCTGATGCTGGCGCCCGAGAGCGGCCTCGGACTGAATCGAAAGCACCTGGGTTACGTCGACAGCACCGGAGTGGTCGCTTATGCCGTGGGCAAGGTTCTCAATGGCGTCATCGTCGAGTATCTCGGCGGTCGCCGGATGTTCCTCGTCGGGATGGTTGCCACCGTTGCCTTCACGACGGTCTTTGGACTGAGTGCCGGGCTGCCGTTCTTCTTGGGCATCTGGGGGGCCAACCGATTCGTCCAGTCGATGGGCTGGCCGGCACTCGTCAAAACCTCTTCCCGCTGGTATCCACTCGGTCGGCAGGCGACGGTGATGGGATTCCTCTCGCTGAGCTTCTTGCTGGGCGACGCCGTGATCCGGCTTTATTTGGGCGGAATCGTAAAGATCGGCCAGAAATACTCGGAGACACCACTTGGTCAATTGGCCGATTGGCGGGCCGTTTTCTTGATCGCAGCCGCGAGTCTCGGTGCGATTGCTCTGTTGACGCTGGCGCTTTTGCGCTCGAGCCCTCGCGATCTGGGCCTTGAAGAGCCGAGCGCCAATCCCAACAACGTCTTCGGAGAGGCTGGCCAATCGGCGGCAACAGTGTCGCTGAAAGATTTGATTTTTCCACTGCTCGAGAGCCCCGTGTTCTGGTCGATTTGCGGCATCAATTTTGGCCTGACGCTAATTCGCGAGACGTTTAACAACTGGAGCACGACCTATTTGACCGACGTTGGCCTGTCCGCGGGGGACGCCGGCATCGCCAGCCTGTCGTTTCCGCTGGCCGGGGGAATATCGGCGATCGTCGCAGGCTTGCTCTCGGATCGTTTGCGCGGGCGACACGGACTCGTCGTTGTGCCGTCGCTAATCCTTGCGACGATGTCACTTTACGTGATGGGCGTGGTCGACGTTGCCGGGAAGCCGCGAGCTGCCATCGCCCTCATTTCGGTCACCTCGTTCTTTCTGATCGGCCCCTACACCTATCTGAGCGGCGTGATGGCGCTCGATCTAGGAGGCAAACGGGGCAGCTCGACGGCTGCCGGCCTGCTCGACGGCGCCGGCTACCTGGGCGCCATCGCCTCCGGAGCCGGTGTCGCCTGGATCGCGGACAAATACCAATGGGGCGTGGCCTTCCAGTCGCTCTCGCTCGCGTGCGCCTTGACCCTCATTTTCGCGCGGGCATACTTGATCCTCAGCGAGCGACGACGTCACTCGCGCCCGCGCGACGATTTTTCTGCCACCGAGAGCGAGCCGAATCGATGACCTCCAACGGCCGATCCGACGTTTTGATCCTCGAAATTGCCGATCTCTTCGCGCGGCGCGGGGTCGAAATGTACGCCGGCGAGCCGGTCACGCAGACCGAACACGCGCTGCAGGCGGCGCTGCAGGCCGAGCAAAGCGGGGCCGATGCTGCATTGATTACGGCGGCGTTTCTGCACGATGTGGGGCATCTGCTGCATGGGCTGGACGAGGACTGCGCCGAGGATGGCATCGACGATAAGCACGAATCGCTGGGGGCACAGTGGCTTTCCCAACATTTCGGCTTCGAGGTTGTCGAACCAGTGCGGCTGCACGTCGCCGCCAAGCGATACCTCTGCGCCGTCGACGAGGAATATCACGCCCGACTGTCGCCCGCATCGCGACTGAGCTTGCGACTGCAGGGTGGTCCTTTCACGGCGGCCCAAGTGAAACACTTCGAGGAACATCCGTGTTTCGAGGCGGCAATCAAGCTCCGCCGCTGGGATGAGCAGGCCAAGATTCCGCAGCTTCGGACTCCCCCGTTGGAGCACTATCTCGACTACGCGCGCTCTGTAATCTCCGCGCCCAACTGAGACCGCGGCGTCTCATAGTTTTTGCCGACTTTTCGAGGGAATCGATGGCCGCGCCAATTCGTCTCGTCGTTTTCGACATGGCGGGAACGATCGTCGATCACGGCTCGGTTGCCCCGGTCGCGGCACTGGTCGCCGCATTTCGTGAGTTAGGCCTGGAACTCTCGACCAAGGAAGCCCGCGGGCCGATGGGCTTGCCCAAGCGCGACCACATCGCGGAGGTCCTGCGGTTTCCTTCGATGTCCTCGCGCTGGAAACAGGCCTTCGGCCGCGAACCGACGTCGGCCGATGGCGATGCCATCTACGAGCGGTTCCTCCCGTTGCAGGATGCGGAAGCGCAGGCTCGGGTCGAATTAGTCCCGGGGGCGCTGAAATGTCTGGCCGCACTGCGCGAGAGAAAAATCGCAATCGGGACGACTACCGGTTATCCGCGCTCGATCGGCCAGCCGATCGCCGAGCGCGTCGCCGCGCAAGGATTCGTGGTGGATTTTTCCCTCTTCCCGGACGACGTGAAGGCGGGGCGACCGGCGCCTTGGATGATCTTTCGCCTGATGGAGCTGACCGGCGTCTATCCGGCCTCCGCTGTCGTCAAGGTGGGCGACACTGTTCCGGACATCGAAGAGGGTCGCAACGCAGGCGTCTGGACCGTCGGCGTCACTGAAACCGGCAGCGAGGTCGGCCTGACGCTCGCCGAATGGCAGGCGACCGCCGCACACGAACGGAAACGCCTCGCTGCCGCTGCAGCGGAAAAGCTAGCGAAAGCTGGCTCGCACGCAGTGATTGGATCAGTCGGCGAGTTGCCGGCGCTGATCGACGAGCTTGAAAAGATCGAGGGAAGCACCGTCGGGCTGACGCCCGACGCTCGCCGGGCCTAAGGTGCTTCCAAGTCGCCGGCGAGCAAACGACCTTCATTCCCAGCGTCGCCAGTTTGCTTCCGCCAGGCCGAACGACAACGTCATGCCGGCGCCGCCGGTCGCTGTCACGATCGAGACGCCGGGCAGCGGCTCGGCGATGAATTGGGACTCGGACGCGTGTTTCGCGTAGATTCCTGACCAGCGCTCAGCGATCGTCCAGCTTTGCAGTTGAAAGACGGCCCGCAGTTCGCGCAGCATTAGATTGTCGATTTCCGTTTTGTCGAACGGCGAAATCGCGCCGTCATATTCGTGGGAGTCGCCTAGCACCGCTTCGCCAAGGCGGTTCTGCGAGACCATCACGTGGATCCCAAAGCGATCCAGCTCGGGCGATTCCTGGGCCACGCGCTGCTTGAGGGCTGCCAATGTTTGGCAGACTTTAAAGTTTTTATAGTGCCGCAGCGTCAAGCCGCTGGCGAGGTGCGGTCCGATCCGCCAGCCGCCCGGCTGAGGCTCTGTCCGCAGCATCTGCAGCTTGCAGCGCCGCAGGCCTGACTTCGCAAGGACGTCAGGAAAGAGCGTCTCGAAGTCGGCCCCGCTGCAGATGATCGTGCGGTGCGCGGCGAACCGACGACCGTCCGCCGTTTCCACACCCCGTTCGTCAGCCGCCCGCACGAGCGTGTTGAAACGAAACTCGACACGGTGACGATTATGCAGCCAGTCGGCAGTCGCGGTGATTGCTTCCCGGGGATCGACGCACAATTCGCTCGGACTCGATAATCCGCCAAGCAGCCCTTCCGGATTGGCTGCGCGAGCAGCCTCTAGCACTTCCGCAGCCGTCATCAGGCGCACGTCGTAGCCGAGAGCTGGCGCGCGCTGGGCGAACTCGGCGAGAACAGCCATTTCATCAGCGCGATGAGCCAGGTGAATCGAGCCGCATTCGTTGACCCAAATTCCGGCCTCTTTCTTGAGTTCCAGCCACAATTCGCGCGTGCGCAGCGCGATCGCGTGGCAGCCGCCCGCAGGCTGACCAATCGGCCAGATCATG